>Ga0102814_10003654_pt1 | contig 9978 bp, 9 predicted proteins | sample ColrivemetaGS741_FD_79112 | JGI IMG/M metagenome (GOLD analysis project Ga0102814, IMG submission 79112) | Estuarine microbial communities from the Columbia River estuary - Flood tide ETM metaG S.741 | ecosystem: Environmental > Aquatic > Marine > Intertidal zone > Estuary | place: USA: Columbia... | reverse complement strand
ATAATTTTTTTAACATAATTTTAATTCCCTTAATTAAGGCTGTTTAAGCCGATAAAGGTTCCTCCATTGTTGTAACTCAGTTCGCGCATCAGGTTGGCAAATTTAATCGCTGATGCGCTGGGGGTGCCTCCCGGGGGGAAATGCACCGGAAAACCAATAGCGTGAACGCGAACCAGGCGATCACTGCCACGATTGGCCCTGTTAAGTTTATCTACTACCTGTACCACCCGACGGATTGAACGGCCCTGAAAGTCATCGCCCAGAGTGTAGATACTGATTTTGCGCCCGGGACGATAGAAGGTGCGGATGGCAGCATTGATGCCTTCCACAGGGCTGGAGTTACTAAAGGGCGCCCAGTCGGACAGGCGATTGATAATATTTTCTCTGGTTTTGGGACTGTCGGTTATCCAGCTGCCTTTATTGCCGGAGAACATATACTGGCCCATATCGTTGAGTACCTGAATACCTTTGACCTCTGGGTAGATATCGAGAATATTGATCATCTCTTTTTTAACTTTTTCCCAGGCCGCCACCTGCATGCTGCCGGAGGTGTCGATAACAAAAATAATATAGTCGCTGTCGGCTGGAATGCCGCCAATCAGCTGATTTTGCTGTTTAAACTCTGGCCCCAGCAAGCGTTCCATCTCCTCGGTCAGTACCTGCAGCACCAGCTGCAGCTGTTCTTTCTCGCGGGACTGGGACTGGGACAGCTGATTGGACTGCTTGGCCACGCTGGCCAGCTTGGCTTTGAGTCGCGCTATGCGTTCTTGCAGATCGGATAGCTGCTGTTTGCGCGATTTAAGTCGCTCATCCAGCTGCACCGCCTCACCGCGGATATCGAACAGCCGCTCCTGATACTCTTTTACAGACCCCAGCAATTGTCGCTCTGCCTCTTCCAGAGCTGAGGGGTCTCCCACCTTGGCAATCACCAGCAGCAGAACTATTGCGCCAAAGCCACAGCTAATAACATCCAAAAAAGACAGGCTGGCCTCTGGTAAGTCGCGGCGTTGTTTTTTCATGGCCAGTCCCTCGATGGGGCTATAAAGGCGCCTTTGGTATCCAGGGCAGTCTGCCAGAATAGGGCGGCGGCTTCGGGGTCACCCTCCATGGGGAACAGAATGGTGTTGATTGGCACACCTTTGGGGAATTCGTCCATGGCGGCATTAAAGTGCTTGCGCCGCTGCTGCCCGGAGACCATATATTTGCTGGGCGGGGTCTTGCCTTGAGTGGGCAATCCGTCGGTAAGCAGAAAGACGTTATCGGGCCGGTCTTCAAAGTCGGCAATGGCGCCAAAGGCATTGATCAGACTGGTGCCGGCGCCTGGTGAGTAGTCTCTAATACCGGTAACAGCGCTCTCCAGGGCCAGATCGTCTGCGGCGTCCAGCCATTCGCCCCTAGTGCCTGGAACTGCAGTCTGAATATCAGTATTAAAAATATACAGCTGAAAGCGGCTGCTGGGAGGCAGCTGGGCCAGCAGCCATTCCAATGTGCGCAATGTCCACTGCCATTTGGGCGACTGTTTTTTCTGCTCGTCGTCCATATTGCGTCGGCGCACCGCATTGACCACTGTGTCGGCAAGCATGCTGGCGGAGCCATCCACTAAAATTAGTACTCGCTCGCCACCCAGTTTTAAGCCGGTTAGATACTGGCGGTTGCCATCTCCCTGAAACTCTCGCACCTTGTCGCCAAACTCTACCTCTTCCATCTGTGCGGTTTCATCTTCAAGCTGCTCCACCTGCCTGCGCAGCTTATCCAGGTCGTTGGGATCGTTCTGAATGCTTTTTTCCTGTTCTTCTAAATCGGTAATCACCCGCTTCGAGAGCCCCTGGGCTTCGACCAATTCGAGTTTGATTTTTTCCAGGCTGTTTAGCAGCTGAACTTTTTCCTCTTCTGCATCGCGGATGTCCATCTGCAGCATATCCACTTCGGCGGAGATGCGAATATCTGGGGTAATGACCTCTGTTGCATTGTGGCGCAGAATTAAAAACAGCAGTGTCACTGCACCAAAGCCGCAGGCCATAATATCCAGAAAGGACAGACTGACAGCTATATTGCGACGCTTTTTAGGCATTGCTGACCTCTATCAGCCGCAGTTTGTGGCCGGCCACTGTCAGGCTGCTCCCTGCCTGGCAGGTTTTGGGTAGCTGCACCTGCAGATTATCCTGCTGGTGTTGAACCTTAAGCTGGTGATTGGTGACCACAAATACCAGGGCGGCGCGATTATCTATGCCGGTGACTAGGCTCAGCTGATTGTCTTTAATATGTATGCTGACGGGATGATCCAATGGATAGCCATGGTTCTGATACAGCAGATGTGTGGCCTGATGAACCTTTTTGCTGGCCCCTGCTTTGGATTTGCCGGGGGCCTCTAATTCAGAAATACGGTGCAGTTCTTTGCCTGCCAGTTTGTCCTGCAGATTAAAGCAGTTGTCTATGCCAGTATTTTGATTGCACAGTCTGGCCTCGGCAAACTGAGACAGCAATGTGGGCAGTAGGCTGGCACTGTGGGAGAAGCAAAGCTCGGCCTTTGGGTATTTTGCAATAATGGTATGCAGCCCGTTGAGTCGCTGCTCGAACAGCTGGGCAATCTGCTGTTTGCGTAGTACCAGATTAAGCTCACCCTGGGCCGAGGGCAGGGTGACTGATATCTCATCTTCCCAGCCCAGTTGCATTAGCCACTGGGGCAGCTGGTTGTAGATCAGCTGCTCGCCATCGGAGGTATGCAGTGGGTCGTAGCGATAGTCAGTAATTAGCTGGTCGCTGATATGGCGGGCGGCAGCATTGTAGAGCTGCATTACGCCCAGGTCGGGGATAACTTCCTGGTCTGCAATCTGCAGCTGACCATCGGTTTTGGCAACCCTGGTGACCACCGCCTGCTGAAGTTGCAGTTCAATTAGCAATGACTGGGTCTGCTGGTCTGCACAGCTGGCTAGGGCGCTGTCGATTACGGCAACAATCTGCACGGGCACAGCACTGGCTAGGCCCAGTAATAATGACAGCTGCTGGTCGGAAAAACTGCCGGGCACACTGAGGATCAGACTTTCTGGAGAGCCTGCCGCCTGGACCAGCTGTTTTAGCTGGGCAAAGGCGATATCCGCATGATGTCGCGCCCAGCGCTGTTTGCTGGGCAGTGCTAGCTGATTGAATTGTCGCCAGTACTGGTTGTAACTGTGCTGGGGCTGTTGCCAGGCGACGGCTCGGGCGCTGTCTCCCGTTTCGATACCAGTGGCGGTTAACTGCGCAAACCCCGGCTCTGAGTGCAGGGTGCCGTCCTCTGTCTGGATAATCAGATTCTGGTCGTTCAGTTCGAGTACGGCAACAGTCATAATTATTTAGCGGCCTTGAGGAATCGCAGCAGCTTATTTTCACAGTAGGCCTGTGAGTCCAGTACCAGCCGCTCTTGAATCAGCTGCAGCTGATGCATAAAGAACATCACCACCATACTGATAAGCAGGGCGATAAAGGTGGAGTTAAAGGCGACACCCAGGCTGCTGGTGACACCGGCAATATTGCCTTCCATGGCCTCATGGGCCTGACCCAGGGCGGCGCCAATACCCCGCACTGTGCCTATAAAACCTATGGAGGGAATGGCCCAGGTGATATAGCGCACCATGGAGAGCTCTGAATCTAGGCGATCATTTTCTGTATCGCAGACATTGGTTACGGCCTCGGTGGCGAATTGCACACTGTCGGTCACCTGAAATCTGGTCAGGGCCGTCTGCAGGGCGCGGGGCAGTAGATAGCTGCGCTGTTCATCGGGCAGCGCCTGCAGTGGCCGAGCCAGCTGGCTGGCATCGTCTGGCAGTACTCGCGAGCCCTCGGCTATGGACATCAGCGGCAGTTCGAGCATATGTTTCTCGCGCATGCTGGTGCGGGTTTTGTAGCCCATAATGGCCAGCGCCCAGAACATCAGAATAAAACAGGACTCCTGCTCTATATCTTTAACCACAATAAAGAATGACCGCGGCACCACATATTCTTCACCCGCTGCGGCCATCTCGGCATGGCGGCGAATGGTGCTGTCGGCATTGGGGCGCACCACTGTAACGTAAATAGTGTGGATAATAATTACCGATAGCAGCAGGGCTACTAGCTGGAAAAACATCTCGTTGGTCGCGCGGTGGGTTGGACTATTCATGGTGCTATTCCTGTGTCTTGGTCGCTTAAATATCTGAGGGAAGAGGGACTGGAAAATCTTCGGAAATCTCTTCGCTGGGTTTAAAGTCGCCGTCTTTGGGACCGCTGTTCTGGTCAGTTTTAGTCTCTTCGGACCTGGCTTTAGTGCTGCTATCTGCCTCGGCAGTCTGAGTCGTGTCAGTTTCGGTGGCTGCAGTGTTCTGCTCGAGCTGCTGTGCTGCGGCTAGGGTTGGGGCCAATACTAGCAGCATAGCTGTGGTTCTGAGTATCTGTTTGCTATTCATGGCTGAACTCCGGCTCTATCTACATAGCGAGCGATTCTGAAGCCTACATCCAGTCGCCCATCAGTGCCAGCATCGCGATAGCTGAGGCGCAGCTCGGTGCGTGAACCCAGGGCCCAGCTGGCACCGCGAATAACATGGCGATTGCCGCTCTCGGGGCCACGGGGATCCATTATGGGTTCGCCGCGATGGGGCCTGATATCGTAGTAGTCATTAACCCATTCGGCCACATTGCCGCTCATATTAAAGAGGCCTTTGGCGTTGGGTTTAAAGCTGCCAATATCTGCGGATACCGGAAAGTTGTCGCTGTAATTGGCAATGGTGAAGTTAAGAAACCTGGAGGCACTCTGGTCGGCATAATTGTCCTCAACCTCCAGCGGCGGATACAGGTTGCTGTTCCAGGGGAAAACCATGGCATTGCCTGCGCTGTCGATTTTGGCTGCCCAGGCCCACTCTGCCTCTGTGGGCAGGCGATAGCCATGGGAGTCCCAGTCGAAGCCGCTTACTACACCGTCGGCCACCTGATAGAAAGGCGGCAGCCCTTCCTGACGGCTTAGCCAGTTGCAGTAGAGAGCGGCCTGTTCCCAGGAGATTTTGGCCACTGGTTGGCTGTTCATATCCAGAGACTGGCCCTTGATGGCGGTGGAACTGTGCTCCTGCCAGCGACGAAACTGCATATTGCTGATTTCTTTAACCCCTAGATAAAAAGGTCGCTCTAATCCCACTTTACGCTCTGCTTCATTGGCGCGACGCCCAGGCTGACGACGGGGGGCACCCAGGGTGAAGGTCTGTTTGGGTCGGAACAGTTTTAGTTCTGAGCCTAGAGTGCTTTTAATACGCGGTGGCCGGGAGGCCCAGTAGGCATCTTCTAGGGTCAGCAGTGCAATGCTCAGCGCCTGTTGATGACCTGGCCTCGGAGTGACGGTAAGAGACTTGGGTTCATAACCGGCTTTTTGGATAGTCAATGTATGGGGTTTGGCATTGAGCGACAGGGTCCGGCTGCCGGTGCCTCTGGGCTGATTATCTACCAGTATCTGGGCATCCCCTGGGCTGACAGTTAGGGCTATGCTGCCAATATTGGGCTTGAGACTGACCTCCATCTGGGTGGTGGCCTCGGGCTCCAGGCTAGCGGATCTGGTGGCCTTGAGATAACCCTCGAGAAACAGTTCTACGCGGTATTTTTTAAATGGCGCCATGGCCAACTCCAGGGGAGTGGTGCCGAGAAACTGATTGTCTATGGTCACATTGGCCCCTGAGGGTGTGCTGTTAACCTGCAGTGTGCCGTCGGATAGGATCAGCTTTATGGTTGGGTGCTCGGCGCTGGTTCCGGCGTTAACTGTAACCTGCTGGTTAAAGGTTTTGTAACCACTGAGCTCCAGGCGCAGATCACTGCCAGTTTCCAGCACCTCTGTGGTTAGCGGTGTCTGGCCGATCAGGCGGTCATCTATATACAGGTCTGCACCCTGGGGCTGAGAATTAAATTGCTTTTCACCCCAGGCCGGCAGCAGGGAAATATTGATTGACTGGGTGGTACCCAGGCCGGCGATATCAATCTCCTGTTGCAGGGGGAAGTAGCGGTATTTGCTGAATTCAATCTGGTGAAGACCGCGGCTAATGCCCTCGATAGTGCCTGGCACCTCTCCTCTGGGCTCGCCATCTACAGAGCTCGCTATGCCGTTTATTTCAGAGCTGACCATAAGATTGCCGGGCAGAGGTTGCAGCACCAGCTTTAATTCCTGGGTGGCCTCGTCGCTTACGCTGATGGTTTGATTGAGGGGATAGTAGCCCTGGGCACTGGCCTGGATGCTGTAGTCGCCGCTGAGCAGCAGATAGTTGTCGCCTATATTAAATGATAGGCCGCCGATCTCGATCTCGGCATTCTCTGGCTCGGTCTGGAAGATCACCGCGCGGGCCACAAACAGATAGAGCAGAATAATCACCGCACTGGTGGCCAGCAGTGCCAGCGCCAATACCCCTGGGGATATGGGCAGGCTGCGCTCTGTGCCTGCCGCATCTATGGGCTGGAAGTCGGTGGCTGATAGGGGTTGGTTATTATTTTTATCGGGCATAATGGCTTAAATCATCTCGTCGCAGCTTACTCTGATTGGCCCTTCGATAGGGGCACCAGTAATGGTGAATTCAACACGCACATCTCGGTAACCCATGCGTGTACCAGCCGCTATGTAACGACCCGGCTTTAACTGCAGAGATGTCTGCTCAAAGGCTCCCAGCTTGGCGATACGGAATAATGTAACCTGGGTTTGGTTATTGGATTGCAGCACCACATCGACTGCTGTGGTGGACTGTTGCAGTGCTTTATTCAGGTCGGCGATTTGCTGCGTTAGCAGAGGCCCTGGGTTGGCGATGCCTGAGGCATCTGCTAATAGCCGCTGGGCGCTGTTGTACTGGCTGGAGGAAGACAGTTTTAAGGGGTCGGCCAGCACGGCTTGAATCTGATTATCTAATTTGGCTCTGACAGCTACTGGAATGGTTTTTACTCTGGCCTCTGTCAATGAGGGATCGGTTTGCAGCAGCGACTGGTAGAGCTCGAGTGCCTGCTGCCATTGCTCGCGGTCTTCGAACTCGGCGGCCTGCAACATCTGACGACTGACCAGTATCTGTGACTGTTTGGTGGCTACCTGCGATAGGGCCTGAGCCACGGCTGGGTGGTTGCTGTAGATTTTTGCTGCGCGATTAAAGGCGTTGGTGGCCGCTGCAAATTGATTGCTGTCGAGAGCGGCAAAGCCGTCGCTCATATGGCCGCGAAAACGCTGCTCAGTAATGGCCTGGTTTGCAGACTGCAGCTCTGCTGCAGCCTTAATATGTAGACCGTCGATACTAACTGCCTGCTCAAAATAGGCTTTGGCTGCGGCCAGCTCGTTGGTTTGCAGCCGTTGCCGGCCATTGTTCAGAGCTGCGATCAGAGTCTCCAGCTGCCCGGCGCGCTGGGCCAGTTGCTGAGACCTGCGGTCTTCTGGGGCTATGGCCATTGCGGTAGCGGCGGCTTCTGTGGCTGGGGCAATATCTGCCAGCTCGGCATTTTCTATGGCATTGATACCATCGCGAAGGGCGGTCTCCAGGGTTGTCTGGCCGCTGATCTCAAGGGCCTGTAGCTGTTTTAGCGAACTCTGGTAGCTGGCCTGGGCATCTCGGTAATCCCCATAGCCATATTGTTCATCACCCTGGTCGATTAGTGCCAGGGCCTGACGGAATTCAAAATCGCCCCAGTACTCGACATTCTGCTGTTTGAGACTGTCGCGGACGGCGATAATCTGGGCTAGCACCTTCTGTGAATCTTGGCGGTACTTGGTTTTTTCTGCAGCTGTGGATGGGCTGACGGCAGTTTTTGCCGGGACTGGGGTGGCGGATTCATCGGCGGTTGCAATCCAGGGGTCGGAGACCATATTGGGCAGCAGCAAGACCACAGCGACTACCAGTAGCAGTAAGCCGCCGATAATCAATTTTTGTCTGCCTTCCTGTTGGCCTGGTCTGCTGGTCATTACAATGTCCCGCGCTCTTGCTTGTAGATTTTATGCAGCAGCTCCTGCCACTGTTGATACTGTGCTTGCACTGTGCCGGTGAGGGTGACAGTGCGGTCCTCCAGTTCGATAACCTGGGGGGCAATTTCTGCCTCCAGTGAGGAACCCATTTCGGCCACGGATTCGTTGTACGCTGCGGCTTCCTGTTTTTTCTCCAGACCAGATTTCAATACAAAGCCTCCCACTGCGGCAGTGGCGGTGCTGGCATCATTAACCATTCTGGTCTCGGCCTGGGAGCGGCCGTAGATGCCGGCAAGAATAGCTCCTATGCCGGCGACAATACGACGGTTACCCTGCTTTTCCAGCTGTCTGGCCTTGACTACCGAGTCGTAGGAAGAGCGGCGAAAATCTTGGTAGGCCATATGCATCTGCTGGGAAAAACCATCGTAGTAATCCTGCATGGTGTCTATGTATAGATAGTCGCGATCGCGGATTTTGCGCACCCGCATCAGAATGCTGTCGTTCTCTGCCGGCAGGCGATCTATTTTTAAGGTGCCATCGCGGCGTTCGCTCACATAGCTATCAAAGGCTTCAGGCGAAAAGGACTTGGCAAAGCGCAGCTCTGAGATGGTGCGCAGCTCTATGGCCTGCTGCTCGCTGAGTTTTTCGCGGTAGGCCAGCAGATCGTTGGCGATGCGAATAAACAGGTTCTGGAATGGATCGCCCAGTCTTTTCAGGCGGCGGTCGTAGGCGTATTTGCCTGTGGTCTGTTTGTAGTTCTTGGCGAACCACTGTTTGCCGCTACTGTCTCTGACCTGTATATCTAGATCCATGGTTTCGCCATCGGACTGCAGTATGGTCCCGGTGATATACAGATCCATAATCACGCTGTCGGTGGGAGTGACGCGAATAGCGCCCCAGGCACCGCTTTTCTCCATAACTTTGGCCAGCTGATTGGAGAAATAAATGGCCTCGGCGTAGCGCACCTCGGGAAATACAGTGTCACTTTCGTCGGTGAGGTACAGTCCATCGTTGAGGGTGGGAATGCCTACATCTAACAGTGCAGCATCGGAAATCTGCTGGCTGGGGGTGCGCAGGGTGAGAGCGGTGGACGAGGTAATCTTATCTGTGGCAGCTACAGCCGGAGGTGCAGTGATTGCCAGTACAGCGACACAGGCAAACAGAGTTGCCGCAATCAGTTTGCGCTGAATCTGATTGGCTCGATTAGTCTCTGCAATGCTGGTTTTCATAATCCTGTCCATCTGGGTCTAAATTTAGTTATCTAATTTGCTGGTTAGTTTAGATTACTGGTTTTTGATACGCCTATATTCGTCCCATAGTCGCTCGCGCAGCACTGGGTCTGTCTCTTTCATGGCGGCATCCCGTATCTGTCGTTCGACTATATCATCACCCTGACCATCATCTATATCCTCGGGGATTGGCAGAGCTTCGCCCTGTGACCCCTCAGCGCCTGCTGAACCCCCACTGTCTTGACCCTGGGTTTTACCTCCCTCTGATTGCGAACCCTCAGAGCCCTCAGAGCCCTCAGCGCCCTCAGCGCCTTCAGCGCCATCTGAGCTCTCAGCGCCATCCGAGCCCTCGCCACTGCCTTCGGCGGCGCGTTTCTCGAGTTCGGCATTGGCTTCGGCCATACCTCCCTCAGAGCCCTCCTCAAACAGGGGTTCATCGCTATTGTTTTCCATACCGGTGCTGCCGCTAGGGCTGAGGATATCTATTTCGCTGGTACCTTTGCCGGAGCCGCCCACAGCATCATCAAAGCCGTCGAGTGAGTCATCCAGAGCCTTATCCAGATCTTCAACAGACTGTCCGTCCCCGGCGCTTCCCGCTGAGCCACTGCCATCTGCTCCCTGAGGATCTCCAGATTGCCCGCCGGACTGTTCTCCAGGCTGACTGCCGCCGGGCATTCCACCGCCAGGCATTTCACCACCGGGCATTCCACCACCGGGCATTCCACCACCGCTAGCGCCGCCACCACTGGAACCTCCACCACTGGAACCTCCACCACTGGAACCTCCACCGCTTGAGCCACCGCCACCACTTGCACCGCCGCCACCGCCGCT
>Ga0102814_10003650_pt1 | contig 9987 bp, 7 predicted proteins | sample ColrivemetaGS741_FD_79112 | JGI IMG/M metagenome (GOLD analysis project Ga0102814, IMG submission 79112) | Estuarine microbial communities from the Columbia River estuary - Flood tide ETM metaG S.741 | ecosystem: Environmental > Aquatic > Marine > Intertidal zone > Estuary | place: USA: Columbia... | reverse complement strand
TTGTTTTTTTAATATAATCAATAATTAATTCAGATATATCAAGAGGAATCTCTTTTATTACTTTTAATCCTTCATACATATAAAATTCACCGCCACCACTAAATCTGTAACTACTCATAACTAGCGAGAATTTATCGGAATCATTTATTTGTTGACCATTATATTCTAATTTGGTAATTCTATTGCCAAAATCATTTTTTAAGTCAATAGTATAATCAATACCACTAAACATATCATAATTGTAATATTCAAGTTTTGGAGCTTTATAAGCCGGGTTAATTTTTACCTCATTATCTTGTATTACGAAGAAATTTGCATTCTTTTCAAGTGCAGCCCTCAAATTTACCCCATCAATTTCTACAACAGCTAATGTATTTGGATAAACATAAGTATTAAGAACATCTCTAATACTTATTTCTTCTTTAAATCCTGTAGATGAATTCCCAAGTGCCATACAACTAATTTGAGCACCACTTGATTCAAGTTGTATTGTGTTGATTAAATCGACAATTTTATGTTTATTCAATCTAGCGTCCAATTGGTTTGTTATCTCCAAGTCATTATCCTTGTTCACACCAATAATTTCATCTAAAAATATATTATTATCAAAAATTATTTTTGAAAGTTTTGAGGTAATTTCCGGATCAGGAATTTCCGTACCACAATCTATTAGCGATGACTTAATTTCTTTTTTATTCCATTCGTTATCAAATTCAAAATCAATATCAACTCTAGATAGGAATTTTGCGTTTGCCCCAGGTTGCATTAGAATTCTTCCGTTTAATGATTTATTAATAATTCGATGTTGATGACCACTTAGAATAATATCAATCTCTGGTATTTCTAGAAACATCTTCATACCAAGATTTTCAGTGCTCATACTCTCAATTTCATAACTATCCAAATCTCGTTCAAAACCACCGTGATACCCTAATACTATCAATTTAATTGAAGGGTCTATCTTTATTTTATTAACAATTTCTTTAGTTTTTTCAAATGCATTAATAAAAACCAAATCATCGATATGTTCTTTCTTTTCCCAAATAGGAATAAAATTAGTAGTTATACCTATAACAGCTACTTTAAGACCTTCTTCAAACTCAATAATTTCGTATTCTTTTCCAACAAGAGGTTTGTCATCTTTCAAAATATTACCACATAAAAAGTTAGCATTTGAGTTTTCTATAAAATCACTAAAGAACTCTCTTCCATAATTGAAGTCATGATTCCCAGGAACCAAATAGTCATAATTCATATTATTCATTACTTCAGCAACTGGATTGTTGTATTTCTCAAAATTACTTTTATAAAAGTACATTAAAGGACTACCTTGAATTGTATCACCTGTATCAATCAAAATAGTATTTATAGTTCTTTCTCTTTTTACATAACTTGCAACTCTTGACAGACCATAATCTACAGTTTCACCAGTTTGATAGCTTATCTCATTTAAATAACCGTGTGTGTCAGAAGTATGAAAAAATGAAATTCTTTTTGTTTTATTCATCATATCAGTCCTTTTTTTTCTACTGTGTATATTATATCATAAAAAAAGAGGCAACCATCATGGTTGCCTCTTTTTTTTTATTTCATTTCCTCGATAATACTTGGAATTAAACTATCAGGCACTTCATCATATCTAACAAATTCTCTACTAAATGAACCTGTACCTTGAGTCATTGCTTTTAAGTCTATTGTATATCTAATTATTTCTGCTTCAGGAGCTTCTGCATCGATACGTTGTTTACCACCAAATAATGGTACCATACCAAGCACATGTCCTCTTCGTTTATTAATATCACCCATTACATCTCCAACATAATCATCCTTTACTACTTTAGCCAATTTCATAATTGGTTCTAGTAATGTTGGTTTTGCAATTTCGCATGCTTTTTTAAATGCTAATGCTGCTGCAATTTTAAATGAAATTTCATTCGAATCAACAGCATGGTATGCTCCGTCAATAAGAGTAGCTTTAATACCAATTACAGGGAATCCAGCAAGTGGTCCACTAACAAATGCTTCAACTAATCCTTTTTCTACAGCTGGAAAATAGTTTCTAGGCACTGATCCACCATGAATTTTTTCTTCAAATTCATAGTCATTTTCATTTGGATTTATAGGTTCAAATATCATCTTAACAACACCAAATTGCCCTGATCCACCAGATTGTTTTTTATGTCTTCCTTCAACTTCAACTTTTTTCTTGATTGTCTCACGATAAACTATTTTTTGCGGATGAAGGTCTACTTCTACTTTAAACATATTTTTTAATTTTTCAAGTACATTATTAATATGAGTCATTCCTTGACCACCAACTAATAACTGAGCTGTTTCACGGTTTCTTTTGTATTCAAATGAAGGATCTTCAACAGAAAGTCTGTGTAATGAAGAAGAAATTTTGTCTTCATCTTTTTTATTCTTAGGACTAATAGCCACATAAATCGTTGGCGATGGAAATCCTGGTCCCTCAATTAAGAATGGGTTTTTCGGATCACAAAGTGTAGCACCAGTAAAGATTTCATCTGCTTTAGTGATTGCTCCAACATCTCCAGCTCTTAAAATATCAACATCAATTTGCTCTTTCCCACGTAATATTGCTATTGAACCAATTCTCACTGTTTCTTTTGTATTTGGAATATATACTTTTTGACCGCTTTCAAGAGTACCAGAGAATATTTTAACTAAGTTCATTGTACCAATAAATGGATCAATTGTCGTTTTAAAAATATATGCTGAAAATGGTTCCTCATCAGTAGTTTTTCTCACTTGTACTTCTTTTGTTTTTGGATCTAATCCTTTGATCGGTTTTAAATCATTTGGTGCTGGCATAAATTTACCAATCATATTTAAAATATCGCGTACACCAATATCATCTTTTACTGAACCTACTACAATAGGTTTTAAATCTCCATTTAAAACTCCAACACGTAATCCATGGCATACTTCATCTTCAGTAAGTTCTTCTCCACCAAAGTGTTTCTCAAGTAATGCTTCGTCAGTCATTGCAACTGCTTCAACGATATTTTCTCTTAAATCTTCAACTTCAGCTAATAATTCTTCTGTAATTGGTTTATCTACTACTTTACCATTTTCTAATACCCTAGATTTCATGTCTACTAAGTTTACATAACCTCTAAAGTCTGAATCTCTAACTATTGGCCATAAGAATGGTACAGCCTTATTTGATGTCATTTCTCTAATCTTTTTAATTAGTTCTTCAAATTTAACATTATCTTTATCCATTTTATTAACGAAGATAACAGTTGGAATGTTTCTTTCTGCTAAATCAGTGAACACTTGCTCAGTTCCAATATCAATTCCTTTTGATCCATCAATCAATAAAATTGCACCTTTCACTACAGAAAGTGCTTGGAAAACTTCGCTTACTAAGTCTCTACTACCTGGTGTATCTAAAAAGTTAAACTTGTATCCTTCATATTCCACAGGAATTAAACTTGTAGATATTGAAGTTTGGTGATCCTTTTCTTCAAGTAAATAATCTGATGTTGTATTTTTCTCTTCAACACTACCTTTTTTTGCTTTTGCTCCTGTTACGTATAGCACAGATTCCATGAATGAGGTTTTACCAGATCCAAGATTTCCCATTACAGCAACTGTACGTAAGTTTTCAATGTCGTATTGTTTCATCGTCTTATTCCTCCAATTATGTTTAATTTTTATTTTTGACTTCATAATAATTATATCATAAATAAAGGTGATTTCCTTTGGATTTTACAACAATTAAACAATAATTTAGTAAAATCGCTTAATAATGCAAACAAGCATATGAAAACCATTACATTATGTTGCGTATCTGTTTGTATTTATATTTATTTTTTGATAAAATAAATAAGAAAGGAAGTGTTAAATATGAAGAAGTTTTTTGGAGAATTTAAAAGTTTTATTACAAAAGGAAATATTATTGATATTGCCGTGGCATTTATTTTAGGGGTTTCATTCAAAGCAATTATATCTAGTTTAGTAAACGATGTTTTTATGCCAGTACTGAGTTTAGTATTCGGTTCTGAAGGATTTGCTAATTACAAACATATTATTACTCCAGCCATTACTGATGCAGATGGTGTTGTTGTACAAGTTGAGAATGCAATATATTGGGGTAAATTCATTCAAGCAGGATTCGATTTTATTTTAGTTGGGTTCATTCTATTCTTAATAGTTAGAGCTATTAATAAAGCAACTGCAAAGGCTGAAGAAAAGAAAAATGCATTAAATGCAGAAATTGAAGCTGCTAAACCAATTGCAGAACCAAAACCAACAGTTGAAGAATTATTAGGAGACATTAAAAATTTATTAAAAGAGAAAAAATAAATATATTTAAATCATAATTGTTTTTACAATAAAAGTTTACTTTTAAAAGCAAATAATTTTAAATTCGTGATATAATTATATTAAGAGGTGATAGCGATGATAAAGAAAGTAATTCCTTTTGCTCACAATAAGCTTAAGGAAATAGTAACTCAAGATGATTATGTAATTGATGGTACTTGTGGTAATGGATTTGACACGTTATTTTTAGCAAGACTTGCCAGAAAGGTTTATGCATTTGATGTCCAAGATCTAGCCATCGAAAATACCAAAGACAGAATTAAGAGAAACAAACTTTTCAATGTTAAATTAATTAAGGATTCACATGCTAACTTAGACAAGTATGTTGAGGAACCAATTAAAGCTGCTATGTTTAATTTAGGATACCTACCTGGAAGCGATAAACGCGTTGTAACTAAAAGTGATTCTACAATTGAAGCTATTAAAAAAACCCAAGAAAGATTATTACCAGGCGGTTTAATTTGTTTGACCGTTTATACAGGTAAATTTGGTGGAGAAGAAGAAAGTAACGAATTACTATCTTATGTTCGCTCACTAAATCATGAAGAGTATAACGTGATAAAATATAGTTATTACAATAAATCAAAAGCACCATATATTATTATTATAGAAAAACAACATAACTAAACGGCCATTTGGCCGTTTTTATTTTAATTTAAAAAGACAAACTCATTTGAGTTTGTCTTTGTTTTTTTTATTCTCCAGTTGTTAATTTTGTTCTAATTTTAGTTGAGAAGAACTCAATTACAAACACAACAGGAATTATTCCCCATAAACAAATTGCTACTACTGGGAAATTAAAACTAGCTAGTGCATCACTTAATTTAAATCCAATACCACCAGCACCTACCATACCTAATATTGTTGCATTTTTAACGTTAATTTCAAATCGATATATAATAGTTGATAAGAAGTTAGCAGTTAATTGTGGTATGATACCATATCTGATTTTTTGAATTATTGTTGCACCTGTGGAATCAAGAGCTTCCAAAATACCTTTGTCGATATCTTCAATCGACTCAATAAATAGTTTTGAAATCATTCCAATTGATGTAACACCAATTGCAAGAACCCCTGCAAATGCTCCACCTTTTACAGTTACAAAGAATAAAGCCCATATAAATACTGGCATTGTTCTAATCATTGTAATTACTAATACACCAATATTTGATACAAATCTACCAGTAATGTTTTTACTAGATATAAATGCGATTGGTATTGATAACACACCACCTAAAAGTGTACCTATAAAAGCAATCATTATTGTTTCATACATCAAGTATGGAATAAATGCTTTATCAAATGTAAACATGTATTTAACAATAATACTTTCACCCGGAGCTGAATTTGCATCAGGCCATACAAAATATTTAATTATGTTAGATACTGCTTTTACACCTTCAGAATTTATATTAAATTCAATAGCTGTAAAACTCCAAATTGATAATGATGCTAAAATTAATAAAACTACTACTCTAGTTACAGTATTATTAGGCTCATTTTTTAAGACTTCAAGAACTTCGCTTGATGCTTTAATATCTTTTTTCATTATGCAAGCCTCCTTCTTAAGAATCTAGAAAGAGTCTCAATAGCTATAACTACAATCCAAATAAAGAATAAGATAACAAACACTCTATTTGCAGTGCTTCCATAAGGATTTAAATCAGCCATACTATTTTTAAGAATTAGACCAATACCACCAGCACCAACATATCCAAGAACGGCAGCATATCTTATATTAATCTCAAAAGCATATAAACTCATAGAATAATAACTCGGAAGTATTTGAGGTAATACAGCTGTTACAAAACTTTTTATTCTTGATGCTCCTGTAGATTGAATTGCTTCATATGATCCTAAATCAATTGTTTCAATCTTCTCAAATAACATTTTTGCAACAATACTAAATGTAAATATTGCTACGGCAAGCATACCTGGAAAAGCACCTTTTCTAAATGCTAATACAAATAAACCAGCGTAAATGATAATAGGTAACGTTCTAAAAATTGATAAGATTGTTCTAGTTGTAATTAAGATGAATTTATTCTTAGTAATATTAGAACTAGCGAAAAACGAAGCAGGTAATGCAAGCGCAGAACCTAGGAAACTACCTAAGAAAGCCATTTGAATTGTTTCTATTAACGGATCAATAACTTCTCTCCAATAACTCCAATCAGGTGGTAAATAATATGTAGTTAATAGTTTACCAATTGTTAGAGGAGGGTATTCAAGCTTACCATATCCAAATCCAGTTAATTTTTGAACAAGTAAGATTATTGAAAAGTCTGTTGCCTTAACAGCAAAATATAGTACGACAGATAGTGCTATTATTATATATGGAGTTACTGGTCTTGGTGGGACAACAATAATTCCATCATTGATTTCAATTTTATCTGGGACAAAAATGTTTTTAATAAATTTCAAAATGTTAATAAAGGTCTTTTTAAGTATTTTGAAAAAATTGATAAAGAAGATTTTAATTTTACTCATTTTAAGTTTCCATGATATCGTCGTCTGTTAACTCACGACCATAAATCATTTTAAGTAAATCATTATCAACTTTGTCAGTCGGACCATCAAAAACAATTTCACCATCTTTTATCCCAATTACTCTTCGAGCATATTTAAGCGCCATGTCAACATGATGCATATTTGCCATAACAGTAATATTAAACTCTTTATTTACTTTGTCAAAATCTTTCATAACCTGAGTTGCAGTTATCGGATCTAATGATGCCACAGGCTCATCAGCTAAAATAATTTTTGGTTCTTGTGCTAACGTTCTGGCAAGTGCAACACGCTGCATTTGTCCACCACTTAATTGATCAGCACGATGATATGCTTTCTCTAAAATACCAAGTTTTTCAAGGGCATTTAAAGAGACTAACTTGTCTTCTTTTGAATATAAACCAAGTAAAGAAGGAAATAATCTAATATCAGCAACTCTCGCAGCCAATACATTTTTTAATACTGTAGTTCTTCCAATTAAATTGAATGACTGAAAAACCATACCAATTCCTCTTCTAAATTTACGAAGAGATTTTCCAGTTAATTGATCATCAACCATAGTTCCATTAACTTCTAATTCACCTTCAGTAACATTATGCATTTTGTTAATCAAACGGATAAGAGTTGATTTACCTGCTCCACTTAAACCAATAATGGCAATAAATTCACCTTGTTCTATCTCTAGATCAACGTGTTTAAGTGCAACTGTTCCATTTGGATATGTTTTTCCAACATTTTTAAATTTAATCATAGTAATCCTCTTTTCTAAAAAATAAAGGCTTGCTTGAAGCAGCAAGCCTTACTTTATTATATAATAATATAAATTATTGACCCATGAACTCTCTTAAAGCTCTAGCTGAATCGTATTGCGCATCTAATGCAGGAATATAGTTTTTATGACTGTAAACTGCCATAACTGCTTGTCCTTCAGTAGTTTTTGCGATATTGATGAATGCTTGAGTAATTGCATCAATAATTCCTTGATCTAAATTGATTCTACTAATTGAAATTGTATCATTCATGATATTCTCAGTAACACCGATTACATCAGTTTCTGCCCAAATTGATTCAGTTCTACCAAAATCAGTAGTCCATTTATCAACATTATCTTTACGAGCATCTGCATACATAGTACCAACGTCACAGTTTCCTGTAGCTAAATCAGCCATAGTAGCTCCGTAACCACTAGTTTCAAATACATTATCTCCCATATCAGAGAATGTTTTACCATCAAAGTTTGTAGATAACCATAAGTTTGGATAAATATATCCACTTGATGAAGTTGCAGATCTAACACACCAGTTAAGATCTTTTACATCATCCCATACTAATGGAGTTCCAGCATTAACTTTAGTAGCTAAAGCTCTTGCAGCAGTACTAGTACCAGCAACAATTAATCCTTTATAGAAGTTAACTTCAGTTTCTTCATCGTCTAAAGTTGGTAATCCATCATTCCAGTCCTTAGCATCCGAGAAATCTTTTGTTAATCCAAATCTTGATGCAGATAAAATAACATCAACAGGACTATTAACAGTATCAGCAAACATTACATATGTACCACCTGGTAAAAATGCAACATCTCCAGTTCCAGATAACATAGCAACACCAGCTGCTTCGTATGAAGAACTAACTAATATATCAACACCAGCTAAGTCGTAACCAGCATCTTTTAATTCTTGTAATAACATTGCTTCTAATGGTGCAGTCATTTCTAAAATTTCTTCAGCAGGTCTTGAAGGTACAAAATAAACTGTCAAAGTATGATCAGAATAATCTCTTTCCTCTGCTTCTTTTTCCCCACACGCTGAAAGTGTAAGTGATAAAACTAACGCAATTGCGAAAATAATAAATTTCTTCATTCACATAAATCCTCCTATTGTTTTTTATATCTAATACTCTAGTATAGATACTTAACTACCATTATATACTGAAAGTTACTCTTTTACAATATCAAAATGGTCATTTTATATCTTTTTATAGTCTAATTATCAAACTAATATTTGCATTAATAAACCAAATTATACTTCTTTTACCGATTTTCTTGCTAGTAGTTATATGGTTAGATAAGTAATGCTATATGTAATAAATGCAAGAACATCACCAAACACTAGAACCATTGGAAATTTTCCCATTAAAATGGAATCACCTCATGTATTGGAATAAAACAGTGAACACTACCCCACTTAATTGAGAAACCCAGATTAAATAAGTAGTTTTCCTAAACATTTTCATAAATTAACAATAGATTTTACTATCACCAAGGTAATTTTAATATAAAAAAACACTATTATAAGTGTTTTTTATACTAATAACTTTTTATATCTTCTTCTGGTAATTAACCTATTATTCTTTTGGTCATAAAGGAATAATCCACCAAGTCTAAAACTTTGCCAAAGATTTACTGATTTAGAATCTTTAAACTCATCTGATGACTTATATAGCTTTCTTAATCTGTAGTTTGGTATTCTAGCATTTAAATGATGAATATTGTGATATCCAATATTACCTGAGAACCAATCTAAGACCAATGGTAATCTATAAACACTGCTTCCCTCTAATGCTGCTTTTGTAATATCCCAGTGTTGGTTGCTTTCCCAGTAAACTTCATCATATTGATGTTGAACAAAGAATAACCATACACCTAAGCTAGAAGCAACAAATATAATTGGAAATTGGATTAAAAGATAATATCTAAACCCAACCGTGAAACTTACCGTTAGTAATATAAGTAAAATTCCTAAATTAGTAATTATTAAACTTACCCATTCCTTTTTATCTTTCATGTTTAATGGTAATCGTTGATTAATGACAAACATATAAAATGGACCAATTATAAATAATACTAATGGATTACGATATAATCTATAACTAAATCTTTTTAGTCTAGATGAACTTCTATATTCATCAACAGTCATCGTCCAAACATCACCTATTCCTCTTTTATCAATATTACCTACAGTACGGTGATGTGTTTTATGTTCTCTTTGCCATTTGTGAAATGGTGTAAACACCAATATTCCAAATATATGTCCAAATACATTCATAGCTTTCTTTGATTTAATAAATGAGCTATGAGTACAATCATGGAACAAGATGAAGATTCGAACTAAGAATAGTGAAGGCAAAATT
>Ga0102814_10003649_pt1 | contig 9991 bp, 15 predicted proteins | sample ColrivemetaGS741_FD_79112 | JGI IMG/M metagenome (GOLD analysis project Ga0102814, IMG submission 79112) | Estuarine microbial communities from the Columbia River estuary - Flood tide ETM metaG S.741 | ecosystem: Environmental > Aquatic > Marine > Intertidal zone > Estuary | place: USA: Columbia... | reverse complement strand
TGGTTTTATTTTTATAACCCAGATATTGCACAATCAATTACTCTCCAGGGGCAAGATATGATTAAATTTGCGAACAAGGCAATTGACTTCTATTTTAAAAACAAATGGCACCTTGATACCGAGCTACATGAAATACTTGGATTTTCAGATAGGACAATTAATGCAATAGATCCAAACGAAATTATTGCAATATACACAGATACTGATTCAACATATGTAAATTTTGAGCCTGCTTTAAAATCAATAGAGGGATTAGATTTAACCGAAGACGAATTCATGAGAATTTGTATTGAGATTGATAAGCATCGAATTAAACAATTCTACGATACCGCGTTTGAAAAGTGGTCAGCTAGATTCAATACAGTTAATCGACAAACATTTAAATTAGAGCTTATAGCTACTAATGCAGTTTGGATTAAGAAGAAAAATTATGTACTCAAAGTAGCATATGAACCTAATCCAAACGAGGAACTTTATCCAGAGGACGAAAGATATCTTTTGATTAAAGGACTTGAACCGATTAAAGCATCATATCCGATATGGGCAAGAGAGCATCAAACTGAATTCATTAAATTCTTCCTACGAAACGGTGTTAATGTAGATCTAGAAAAAGATTTAATACCGTTAATAGAAGAAGTTAAAGAAGAATTTTTAACACTTCATCCTGATGAATTCTCTCAGAGTTTTAACCTAAGGCAGTATGATAAGTATGTACAGAGTGAAGCTAAGTGTACGCTTCATAAGGGAGCCGCAAATGGACCCAAAGCAGTAATGCATCATAATCACTTAATACTTAAGAATGATTTAGAAGGGAGATATCCTAGGATTAGACAGGGAAGTAAATATCAAATGTTGTATTGTAAACCTAACGAATTTGGAATAGATTTATTCGCATATAACCCAGGACAATATCCAGAAGAAATTATTCCGGAACTAGATTGGGACCAGCAATTCTTTGTTTTAATAGTAGAGCCTATTAATAGAATTCTAAAGGCAATCGGTCTACCTACAATAGATGTTAATCTTAAGAGATCTATTGTATTCAAAACATCAGTGACTAAGAATCCAATGACTCGTGATCAACTTTATCCACTTCATGTGATATGTGAACAGACATTAGAGCATGAAGAGGTTCCAGAGAAATTCTGGAAAGTTATTGAAAATCCAGAATTAGATGTACCTGAAGCAGATTTTGATGAATATCTACAAGTCATAACTAAATACGGATTAAATACTGTAATCATCATTAATAAGAATCTGAAGCCGTTTATTAATAGAATTTCAAAGAAGCTTGGAATTGGAGCATTCTCTCCAGAAGGACTAGCGGAAACTGCAAGATTGAATGAACTCAAGGAAATTGAGAAAGCTAAGAAGGCAGAGGAAAAGAAAGAAAAAGCAAGATTGAAACAGGAGGAAGTAGCAAGAAAGGCTAGAGAAAAGGCTGAGTCCGCAATTAGTAAAATTGCAGATGCGACATCTAAAATTGCTAATGAATTAACAAAAATGAATGAAAACTGAAACTACCTATAATTTATCTGAATTTGTCAGCGATGTATTAAAGCAATCATTTCCTGGAAATAGATTCAAGCAACATGTAAATGAAGATGAGGACAAGCTTAATTTTGCTTGTCCATATTGTGGGGATTCAGAAAATGATGTATCTAAAAAGAGGGGTAATATATTCCTTAAGACTGGGACATATAAATGTTTCAATGATGGGTGTTTAACTTTTACTAAGATACCTAATTTTGTTTCTCATTGGGCAAGGAAGCATCATCTTCCTATTCCAAGCATGATTCATGTTGAACCTGATCGTAAGATCCAACACGGAACTAAGCGTGGAGAATTAATAATGTTCCTGATGGATCCGAAGGTTAAAGGAGTTCTAATCGATTTTAAAGAACTGGCTGATAGATTCTTTTTAAAGAAGTGTTCAGAAGCTCCACTTGATTCTCCAATTGGGGAATACGTTACCAGTAGAAATATTAGAGAGCTTCCAGCATTTGACAAATCCTGCTATTATGACAGTAGACAAGACAAGATTTATATATTCAATTTAGATCTAAGATCAGGAAGGGTACTAGGACTATCGATACGTAGAATCAATGATGATTATTCAGGACCTAAATATGATATTAAAAATTACTCTCAATTTGTAAAAAATAAATTGATTGACGCAATTGATGAAGCAATTATAACCAAGATTGACATCGTTAATAGCTACTTCAATATTCTTAATATCAACTTTAACGAACCTATTATTGTATTAGAAGGTCAGATTGATGCCATGTTCCTTAAGAATTCAATAGCCACCACTGGTGTAACCAAAGGTAAGAATATACTTGGTACATTAGTTTCTAAGAAGAATGGTCGTATACTCTTCGATAATGATTCTGCGGGTAAGAAGGAAACGTTCAAGTTATTACAAGACGGATATTCAGTATTCTTATGGTCTAAATTAATTAAACAATTAAGAGATCAATATCCAAATAATCGTAAAGAAGTAAATGGAATAAAGGATATTAATAACTTATATAACTTCTATGATAAAATGGGAGATAGGAAAACATATGATGAGTTCAATCAGATCATAATGTCTAATTTTTCTGAATCTCCATTTGATTTATTATTTGTGTAAATTGAATAAATAATAAAAAGTTTAATCACAATGAATAGATTACATACATCATTTGCATCATTCAACGCAAGTATCATTAATGAGAACGCAGAAGTTGAAATGGACATGGACGAAACAATATTAGACGACTTAGTTGATCTAGTTGGATCTGAAGCAGACGTAGAAGAATGTGCAAGAGAAGCATTTGAAGATCTTAAAAAATCATTCGAGAGAAATGAAGTTGAGATCCCTGAAGGAAAAAAAGGAGAGCATCTTGCAATATCCGCTCTTATCGTTAAGTTAGTAGAAAAAGGAAAACTTGGACCTCAGGAAGCTGACTCATTCATTGAGACTAAGCTAAATGCCTAAACATCACTTGTCACTAGAAACTATCACTGAAAGCGTTAAAGTATTAATGACTGAAATTGATGAACTTGATAAAGAACAATCCGCAGTGTTTATATACGGCATATTCTTAGCACAAAAAGAAAATCCAAGCTTCACATTACAAGAATCTATAGAATATTCGAAGACGAATTGGTCGGATTTATTCTAACGCCCCCTTATGGTCGTTGTACTATAAGCCAAAGCCTTCCTAACGGAGGGCTTTTTTTGAATAAATAAGTATATATGAGCAATAAGGATAAAAACATAAAATCTTTTCTAAAACCAAGAACGGGTAAACGTATTCGCCAAGGATATTTTGTGCCTAAGAATCCTCAGAAATATAAAGGAGATCTTACTCAAATTATATATAGATCAGGATGGGAATTCAAATTCTTTAAATTCTGTGATGAGAATCCGATGGTTATTGAATATGCATCAGAACCTATTGGAATTAAATACTGGCATTCAATTGACAAGAGAGAAGCGATGTATTGGATAGATGGATATATGAAAACTAGAAATGCTCAAGGGATTGAGCGAGAGTGGCTGATTGAAGTCAAGCCTAATAAGTATATACTTCCACCTAAAACACCTCAGAGAATGACTGAAAAACAAACTCGTAGCTTTGTATCACATGCAAGAGCATATGTAGTTAACACAGATAAATTTAAAGCAGCTAAAGCGTATGCAATCGCACATAATATGAGATTCGGTATAATAACAGAGAACTTTTTGTTCGGTAAGATGTAAAAGAATTAAATGAAGAAGTTAGAAGACATAGTTACAAACAGACGAGAGAGAAACTTCTCACAATCTATGGCACTCCATGGAATTGATGTTGGTCGATCTGATGTTATGCCTGGACATTACTACATGTTTGAAATTCCAGTACCTAACTTTAATTTAGGATGGATTCCTAATTCAGAGGAAGAATGGAAAGAAGATCCAGATGCATTCATTACGAATAGGCAATACTACGATTTAAATCCTATGGGATTAGTATTCGCACATCCGAAGTGGAAGGAAACTGCATTAATATTAAACTTAAAAGTTATTCCACCTAATCATAGAGCTGCTTTAGTAATGGCTCATATTAATATCATCGAAGAAAACCTAGGAAGATTAGGAGTTTGGGACGATGATATGGAACTAGCATCGATTCGGGATAGAAAGAATATGAATCTTCCTATGTTTGGAATAACTCCTAAAACACTAGAGGATTTTACAGGATTTAAATTGGGATATGCAATAAGCGGATATAAATTAAATAAGATTACAAGAGCTAAACTTTTGGATTGGGATAAGATTGGGGAACTACCTCAAGCCAACATTGATACAACTGGATTAGCAATAGCTCCTGGTGCATTTGACATCACTACGCTATTTAAACACTTTGAAAATAAACAACTAAGATAACATGGCAGGATTTGGTGATAATAGAACGGGCTCTACTAGTAGCGCACTATCAAGTTTAAGTAAGTTTGGTACGCGATACGACGACCTTCTACTTAAGAATTCCAAAGCAATAGGATTCATCGAAAGCCAACTGGCATCGAGAACTACTACAAATGGAAATAATGAACTTTTAAAGTTCTCAATGGCGTTAGCAGATACTACATCTCAGCTAAGAACGAAAGCAATTGCGTTCTTTCAATTAGACTATACGGTTAAGAGAGAACGTTTGCGTGATATTGCATCAAATGGTGAAATTGAATTCATCCTCGATACTATTGCAGATGACATGGTTGTATATAGTGATGAGAATAGATTCTGTCACGCAACTGATTTGACCGGTAAGATAATGTTCAAGGGTTCTAATAAGACCGAACGATTAAATTATCAAGATGATATCATTAAAAAGTATCAAACTAATTTTGAGGAAATATACAACACGTGGGGATTCGCCGAAGGTATTGCAGCATGGCAATACTCATATCAGTTCCTAATTGAAGGTCACCTAAGCTTTGAGATTATTTATGATAATCCAGAACGACCTAAGAAAATAATCGGATTTAAAGAATTAGATCCGGCTAGTATCGCTCCACAGCTTAATAAAGATGCTAGAGGAAAAATGTATCTACAGTGGACTCAGTATGATCCATCAAACGGATCCACTAGGGTTTTATCAGATTCACAGGTTATTTACATATCATATGCGAATCACTTTAAAACTAAGAGAATTAGTTTCGTTGAACGATTAATTAGATCATTCAACTTATTAAGAATATTAGAGCACAGTAAAGTAATATGGCACGTTATGAATGCGCCAATTAGATTACAAACTAAAGTACCAACAGGATCTAAGTCTTTCCAAAAGGCACAAGAGGATGTTAAAGAGTTTATGAACTTACTAAAGGAGGATGTATTCTTTAATGGTGATACTGGAGAATTAACAGTGGATGGTAAACCTAATATCTTATTCTATAAGAATTATGTTACTCCAGTTAATGATCAAAATCAATCAATATCAATTGAGGCATTATCGTATCCGGGTCCTAACTTATCAAACTCTGAATTACTTGGTTACTTTACTAAGAAATTGAAAATGGATTCTAAGATTCCATACTCAAGATGGGAAGGTCAATCAGGAATGGGAGCCTTTACTTTGAACGCTGAAGGTATTACAAGAGAGGAAGTTCGATATCAAAAATTTATTAGAAGATTACGATCAGCGTTCTCTGAATTGATTGTAAAACCATGGTATCTGCAAATGTGTTTAGATTTTCCAGAACTTAAGGAAGATTATAAATTCAATAATGCTATCGGAATTACTTATCACAATGATAACGTTTTCGAAGAAATGAAAGAGAACGAATTAGAAGCTAAACGTATCGCATCGTTTACCGCTAAGAAAGGAGTTCTAAAAGATGATGGAACACCATACTTCTCTACTGAATATTTAATTAGAAAAGAATTAAGAATGACAGAAGATGAAATTGAATCTAATAAGAAATGGTTCGAAATGGAAAAAGATGAAATCGCCGAAGGAGAACCTGCAGATATACCAGCTAGCGAAGGAGCAGCACCGATTGATGCAGGAGGAGAAGCAGCAGCGCCAGCTGCAGCCGGAGAAGAAGAAGGTGGAGGTGGAGAAACTGTAGAAGGTGGAGAAACCGGAGCAGACGGTAGCTTATAATGAGATTCTACATCTATCACATATTCCTCTATCTAATATATCAAATATATCGACTTATAAATAGATCATAACAAAAAAAGCCCAATCTAACAATTGGGCTTTTTTATTTAAATAAATTTGATTAATCGTATAATACTGCGAATGGAGATCTTCTTCCATCGATTGAAACTGACAATACATAAACCTTTCTGTCTTTTTCGTCAGTTATGTATTGTGGCTTAGCTGATATTTTTCTTTTTCTAGCTTCACCTACATATTTCGATATTTGATTGTTAGCATCTTCTGCTAATTTAAATGGATCTAATTCGAATTCAAATAAGTATTTTTCAGATTCAATTCCAAATCCAGGTTCTCCTAACACTTCACCACGATTAGTAAGAAGAGTCATTCTAACTTGACTGATACTCGCTTCGATTTCGTCATATACTTCTATTTGATCTGGTCGATATTTAGGATCACTTGGTGCCCTCATATAAAAATCTCTAATGTTTGCCATATAATATTATTTATTGGATTAGTAAAGTAAGTCCTTTAGTGCTGACATTGCATCATCGTCTAACATTCCTCTGAAATCTGATTTCATGAAATATGTTTGTAATTTAGCATTAGCTAATACCCATCTGCCATTCTCGTTCTTCTTGCAATATCTTGGAAGTAATCCAGTAACTGGTCCTCCCCACATTCCGCCTGCACCTGTTAAATTAGTTGACCAATACCCTCTATGTTTATCACGATTATATGGTCCCATTTCTTTAATTTCTTCTATTATGAATTTAACAATATCAGTGTATCTTCTACCCTCTTCTCCAGACTCATATATAAATTCTAATACTCTAATCTTAGTAGTATCGTCAATTCGAATATTTCCAGTCTTACCTAGGTTGTCTTCAACTTCCATCCACTCTTTAGTACGAGCTTCGTTGATGAATTGTAAATATGTAGCTACATTTCTTTTCATATCTTATTGGTGGACTAAGAACATCCAGTCCGTTGTATTTTCTCCTTTAATCATCGTTTTAACTTCTTCCATTTCTTTTTCAGCAGTTGCTACCATGTTTTGGTAATTTATAGTAACATCTCCTGGAAGTTGATAATTAAATGTTTGTAACATATGAGCTAGTCTCACTTTAGCATGAGCACGAACGTGTCGTTGATAAAGTTCATCGTCATATAATTTGTCAATTGCAATCTTCTTAAATACTTTAGCTACTGCATCCACTTTAGGGGTTCTTCCTACAACTCCTAATAACTTTGTATTCTTATTGTAGTCATATGCAATAGTATCTAATATCATCCCTTTAGTTAAATCTAGGAATGAGAACATGATTGTTCTGTACATGATTGATTCTCCCATGAACGGAGTAAGGAATATTTCAGATCCCATGAACTTTCCTTCTGAGAAATCTCTATCGATTGATGCAAAGATAGATCCACCTTTTGCCTCCTTTAATTCAACCATAAATTGAACACAGTCTGGCATTAGTATCTGTCTACCATTTTTAAATCCATCAGTCTTAAATAATTCTTTTGGTAGTAATAAATACTTTGACTCAATTGCATATCTCCAATTGTCATAGAAGTACAATGCGTCTATATTCATAATACGCTTTATTTCTTTCTCTGGTAAAGAATACGGAAGCATTCCAGAAAATGTAATTTCATCCTGTATATCGGCTATAAGTTCAGCTTCTGTCATTTCAATTATATTTTTTCTCCTGTATCTCTACTGAATCCTTGAGATCCTAGATCTACTTTGTAATTATCTTCTTGCTCACCACCATTGGTTCTAAGAGCTCTTTGATTTTTCTTATTAGATCTCTCGTCATGTTTGCCTGCTCTTTCTAAACATGTCTTAGCCCATTGATGAACTTGATGAGACTTTAAATGATTCTTCCAATCACTATGAAAAATAAGATTTAGTGCTCTTGTTATATCAACCTCCTCTACTCCTCCTGTTTTATCTGCATCTTGATAACGATAAGGGTTACGTGCTTCCTTTTCATCTGCCATTGCTTTTGCAATTGCCATTACTTGACTGTGAATACTATTCACTGCACCTTGAACCATTCCAGCAAAATTAGTATTGTGAACTATCTTTTGCTCAGTTTCATTTACGAAATCGCTATATGATTTTACTTTCTTATCTTCTTTCATTATACAGTAGGTGGTGTTTGTGTCGGTGCAACTTGTGCAGGAGCAGGTGGAGCTGATGCATTCTTTTTAGCTGCCTCGATTCTAAGCTTATTTAATTCCTCTTGTTTTGCGTTTCTTTGTTGCGTTAAACTTGCAATTTGCTTATCAAAGTTTGCAATTGCATCAGTTAATGGCTGTTCTGCAATAGGATCAACTGCAGATGGCATTTGATTTGTTACTGCCTGTTCTTCAAGAGCCTTAGCTTCTTTGTTTCTAAATTTCTTAAAATTATCAATATGTCCCATTATAGTTCGTTATTTTCTGATTTGTCTTGTTTAGTGCTCTTCTTATGAGATTCCATGAACTCTTTATATGTCATCGCACGTTTCTGTTTCTTTTCGTCTGGATTAGCACCATATCGTGCGCCCGCTAATGTTCCGGGAGAACTATTCCAATGTGTAGGAATCGATCCGGCTCTACCAGTTGCAATTGTTTTAGGCTGCTGAACATTATGCTCAGGATTATTCAGTTGCTCAACTGGCTTCCTATTCATAGTATTAGCACCAATACTTTCCTTTATAAATGATATGTAAGTTTTAACGCTCATTAAAATTCAAATCCGTCTAATCCACTATCCATACCTCCACCTGAATCAGTTTCCTGTCCAGCTGCGATATCATCATATGTAGGAATTTGTTGCTCATCTGAATCGATCATCTCTTCATCATCATTTGCTCCTTCAACTCCGTCTGGTGTGAAGTCAACTTCATCTGATTGATATCCTGTTCCTAATATCTTATCAGTTATTGCCTTAAGTGCCGCTTCTACAACTTCGTATTCTGCGTCTCCTCTTGTATCTAATTCACCAACTTTATCAAGCATTTCACCAACTGTCATACCTAATAATTCAGCAGGTAGTTGTGTTTCGTGACTCTCATGTAGTCTTCTTAATTTAATGTAGCCCATATTATAATAGCTTTTATTTTATTTATTTGAGAAAGTTTAGTATTATATCAACATGGAATACAATAAAGAACAAGAAGGCAGAATTAGAATTGCAGTTGGAGAGTATATGCTCAGAAACGCTAACTTAATTCCTATCAAACATATGATGGATCCTGAATCAGTTGAACATATTACAAATATCGGGACATCTATCATGATGAATAAGTGGGGTATCAATACTCAACCTGGATCATTTGTTCAAGCAGTTCTTGATAATGACCTTGAAGGATCAGTTAATCGAGCAGATAACGTGAATAGAGATCTACTTCCATTCTACGTTACGCTTAAATATAACTTAGGATACGTTGGGTAAAGAATGGTTCGTCTATATCTTATTATGTGGAGACGGAAGCTACTACACTGGAATAACAACCAATGTTCATAAGAGATTAGAAACACATAAGAACGGGAAAGGAGCTAAGTATACGAGAGGTCGAGGACCACTTTCTCTACTTTATGTAGAAACACTTGCAAATAAATCTGAAGCCCTTAAGCGTGAGTATAGGATCAAACGATTAACTAAGAAAAAGAAAACCGATCTAATTAACGGAATATAATATAGTATGAGCGACGAATTAACAAAGGTACGTAAGGAAATTGAAAACGAGATCCTAGCAAAAGTTAAAGAAATTGAGGTTAATATATTGACTGGTAAAGGACCAGACGGATATACTAAAATAGAAATGCTCGCCATAATAAATGACGAGCTTTCT
>Ga0102814_10003640_pt1 | contig 10001 bp, 7 predicted proteins | sample ColrivemetaGS741_FD_79112 | JGI IMG/M metagenome (GOLD analysis project Ga0102814, IMG submission 79112) | Estuarine microbial communities from the Columbia River estuary - Flood tide ETM metaG S.741 | ecosystem: Environmental > Aquatic > Marine > Intertidal zone > Estuary | place: USA: Columbia... | reverse complement strand
GCTTTTTGGCCTTCTTCGTCGTTAGACATTTCAACAAAACCAAAACCACGTGAGCGGCCTGTTTCGCGATCGGTGATTACTTTTGCGGATGTAACTTGTCCGTATTCTTCGAATAACTCAGATAAGTCATTGCTTTCAATGCTGTAACTAAGATTTGAGATGTAAATGTTCATGAAATAAAAGAAAGATAATTATTTGGTTGTTTTGAGAGAAGACAGACAGACAAAAGAAGCTAAAAAGTAAAGGCCATTTAACTGTGTAGTAAGAAGGACAACCAAGTAGAATTTTGTGGCGTACTGAAATCTTCAACGAAATGTAAGAAGAATTCTGAAAAATGCAATAATTTTTTAAAGAATTTCACCTGAATTAAACTTCAATTCCTAATTTTAACATTTAGATTTATCAGTTTAAATCAGATTAATTAGAGCTCTTCCATCAACTCTTTTCTAATCTAATTAAATAAGATTTGGGTTATGTTTTTCTTTTAGTTTACGATGTAAGTTCTCTGAAACTTCCTCGTAGTAATTTTCATATTGAGAAACAATGTGAGTTATTTCAAATGTTTCGGCATGCTTACGGGCATTTTTCGATAATCTAGCTTTCAGTTCATCATTACTTAAAATCTGAACGGTATAATCTGCCATGGTATCAACATCACCTAAATTGCATAAATATCCTGTTTCATCATGAACATTTAGCTCCGGTATTCCTCCGATATTTGAACTCACTACTGGAACTTTACAACTCATTGCTTCCAATGCCGCTAATCCAAATGTTTCAGATGCAGATGGTAGAAGGAAAACATCTGTAATCGAAAGTATTTCTTCAATCTTTTCTTGTTTACCTAACATTAAGGTATGTTGACAAGTGCCTAATTCACGACAAAGCGCTTCAACAGATTCCCGCTCTGGGCCATCTCCTACTAATAATAATTTTGCTTTTATTCCTGAATCTAACACTTTGCGGAAAACACGTACACAGTCTTCAACGCGTTTTACTTTTCTGAAGTTTGATACATGGGCAATAATAAACTCCCCATTTGGACAGATTGCTTTTTTGAAATGATTTTTATCGGAATGCTGAAAACGCTCAATATCTACAAAATTCGGTACAACTCTAATTTCATTAGTAATCTCAAATCGTGAATAAGTCTCTTCTTTTAAGTATTCAGAAACAGCTGTAACTCCATCACTTTGATTAATACTAAAGTTCACAACCGGTAAATAACTTGGAGAACTTCCAACAACGGTAATATCTGTTCCGTGCAAAGTGGTAATCAATGGAATGTGCTTACCGCGCTCACCTAAGATTTGTTTGGCCAAATAAGCAGAAGTTGCATGAGGAATGGCATAATGAACATGAATTAAATCGAGATTTTCATACTTCACTAAATCCACAATATTAGAAGCTAATGCTAAATCATAAGGTGGATATTCGAATAATGGATAAGCATTTACAGATACCTCATGGTACATAATATTCGCCTGAAACTCATTGAGTCGCATAGGTTTCGCATAACTCATAAAATGAACTTTATGTCCTTTTTCCGCCAATCCTTTTCCCAATTCTGTAGCTACAACGCCGCTACCTCCATATGTGGGGTAGCAAACCATTCCAATATTCATTTTATCTATCTCTTAAATGTTAAACTAATTTTGGTACAAGATACCATTTAATCTATTCTTTCGAAGATTTTTTACCTTTTTTGATAGGCTTTTTCAAAAGCTTAATAATCAAACGCTAACGTTACAAACCTGAAAATCGTACCAATTCATTGTAAACACTTAATCCCTTTTTTTCCTATTTATCACCCAGTCTCATAATTATTTTTCGAATTGCTTTCGATACTCATATAAAGCAATTCCAGAGGCAACCGACGCATTTAAACTTTCTGTCTTACCATTTGAAAAATCCTGAATCAAAACAGAAGTTCTTCCCGATTTTAGTAAAGAATCTTGAATCCCATTTCCTTCATTCCCTATTACTATAAGTGCTTTTTGCGAAAATTTTACTTTATTTAGTTCAATGGAGTCCGATGCAAGTCTAAATAAATAGCTTGTGAACCCCATAGATTCAGCTTGTTCAAAAAAGGCTTCTAAATTAAGGTGTGTAATTGGAAGAGAAACTAATGAACTCATACAACTTCGAATCGTTTTGGGATTGTATAAGTCAACCGTTCCTTCTCCCAAAACAAGTGCATCGCCGCCGAACCAAATGGCATTTCTAACAATCGTCCCTAAATTACCCGGATCCTGAACGGCGTCACATACTACAATGAGCTTTGCCTCTTGAAGTATTTGTTCCGTTTTTAATTTTTTTGGCATTTTTACTACTGCAAATACACCTTGTGAGTGCTGTGTTTCTGCAAACTCTTTGAATTCTACCGAACTTAATTGGAATACAAAGTCATGCTTTAATTCGTGTTTTGCTTTTTCATCAACAACAATAAATTCTATCCATTCGGGCGATAATTCGAGTAGCTCTGAAACCAGGCGAAAACCTTCTGCCATATAGAGTTGGAACTCATATCGGTACTTTTTCTGTTGGATTTTTCGTAAGAGTGTAAGTTTAGCTTTTGGCAAGGCTGAGAAGTGCATACTTTTAGTATATTGATTCAAACGGATTCAACAAAGCGTTTTCTTGAAAATTAACATCTTTCTTTTACTTTTCCTTTTTATTCAGCCTGCTATTTTTAACTCAAGTTCAGCACAGGCTCCAGGATATGGTATTGAATCCTATACTGATTTCAAACGCGAATTAGATAATTTCAATTCTTCGTATCGATCTTCTTGGGATTTAAAGAAATCGGATTATAATTTCGGGTACAATACTCAACTAACGAACCGTTTATTTTTATTCAACGGCAGCCCTCAAAATGTTCAAGACGAAATAAATACCCGTTCTTGGTATAACTATAGTATTAACAAAAATTTAAAGTTCACCTCTAAAGCTTCTTATTATTCATTTACCAACACCAAAGTGACAACATTTGACCTTAAAAGTGGAGTACGTTGGGAATACAATAACTTTTCTATTCAACCTTCATTAGGCTGGAGCTCTGATACACGAAGTAACCGAACAGATAATGGTGTAACAGGCTCTTTAAATACTACACTCAAAAAATTACAATTAAGTGATGATTTCATTTCAGACTTTTCGGCTGGAATTCATTTTGCCGATTTAGCTCCACGATCTTTTCAAAATCATTTTATAAAAACACAAACAAGCTATTTAAACCCTCAACTCCGCCTAACATTAAATGGAGGATACTCTTTCAATCAACGTGATAGTTACCAACCAAATAGTTTTTTTAATCGAGATATCACCAATATTATTGAAAAAGTGTTAAGCGATAGCACCAATTTTGGCCTTCAATTAGAGACTAATTTATCGAAATCTTTACAGTTTTCATTTTTTGCAAATACGCTGTTCAATGTCAGGAATTTCAAGAATGTCCCCTTAACAGAAGAAACGGAGAACACCTTAATTGATACCGAATATTCACGCCAAGAATTTGAAAGCACAGCTCAAATAAGTTATAACGGTGATGAAATGAACGGACAATTCGGATCGCGTTTTTCAGTTTCAGCACTAGATGCGCAAATCACAAAGACTCTTAATATTACAGATGAAATCTTAACTCGTAGAAATGAGCAATTACGAAATACGTTTTTCGACCAAAGCTTACTCGAAGTCTTCTCTAAACACGAACAGCAAATTACCGATTCGCAACGTTTAAATATAAATACAACGACTTCCATTCTCCGTTTCGACACTCCTGAAAGCAATTTTGATGATAGGGATGAATTATATCTTGCTGCAGAGTTTCAACATATTTACGAGTATTCTAAAGCGTTTCAAACGTCATTACTTCTTTCAGGTGAAGCCTATCACCGTGTTTTTTTATTTAGTCAACGGAGCTTAGAAAATAATTGGCGACGATCTATTCGTCTTCAACCTAGCATGACTTGGCTTCCGACAGAAAGCCTTAGATTTACGAATCAATTTTTGGTAAGAGCAAACTACACCGTATTTGACTTTGACAATAGAGATGGTACCATACGAGATCAGTCTTCACGTGAATGGGGCTCATCTCAAGATATCCGATGGGAATTTTCAAAAAATTGGTTCACTAATCTTCAATTTTCTAGGAATCAATTGGTTATTGGACAATTATTTTGGAACGAGTTTTCAGAAACCCCAATTGACACCTTAACCACAACCCGTTTGGAAACATCAATTGAATTTGTCAAAAATCAATCTTTTATAAAATTGGGAATTCGCGTTTTTATGAAAGACGATTATATTCCTGCAACCATCGTGCGTTTAGGTGTAGAAACATCAGATATCCCCTTTTCTAGATTCACAACAGGGAATCAACAAACCCTTCAATGGGGACCTACAATTAATATTAAATGGCTTTCATCAAAATATGGTGAAATTAGCCTAGATGGATGGCTTCAAATGCAGTATCTCAGAAATCAGTGGTATATTGAAGTTCCTGATGAATTTCAGACTGAATTAAACGATCAAACATCCTTTAGAAGAACGCGTATTTTCCCCAATCTTTTTCTTCGAACAAAATTATATTTATAAATCGAGACGTATTTTCTTTTATTTCTAACCAAAGAAATTGTTCTAAAAGGCGTTAATATAGGCTCGCGGTCAAATAATTTCTCCTATCAAGTTTTTCAAATTGCCTAAATCCCAAGTTCATACCCTTTTTTTTTAAATACTACAGATTCAACTTTAAATTAATATTCTGAAAGCGTTTTTTTGTATCTTTGGCCAGTATTTTAGAAGCAAATTGAATTCAATTTGACTCGTTTTTTTCACCAAATTTATCCCATTTATATGAATTATCTTGAAGATCTTGGCTTAAAAAAAGTCAATCCTGGAACCTTTACCGGCGTCCACTCTTCTCCAATAAACGATCAACTTATCCATTCTTACTCACCAGTTGACGGATCCTTAATTGGTAGCGTAAGTACTACATCTCACGAAGAATATGAGCAAGTTGTTGATAAAGCTCAAGAAGCTTTTAAGACATGGCGAATGATGCCTGCACCACAAAGAGGTGAAATTGTACGTCAAATTGGGAATGAACTTAGAAAACACAAAGAAGCTTTAGGCTATTTAGTTTCTCTTGAAATGGGCAAAATCCATCAAGAAGGCATGGGCGAAGTTCAGGAAATGATTGATATTTGTGATTTTGCAGTTGGTTTATCACGTCAGTTATACGGCTTAACTATGCATTCAGAACGTCCAATGCACCGTATGTACGAACAATATCATCCTTTAGGAATAGTTGGTGTAATCTCTGCATTTAACTTCCCTGTTGCTGTTTGGAGCTGGAATGCCATGCTTGCTGCGGTTTGTGGCGATGTTGTAATTTGGAAACCATCCGAAAAAACACCTCTATGTTCTGTTGCTTGTGCAACTATTATCCAAAACGTACTTAAAGAAAACAATGTCCCTGAGGGAGTTTTCTCAGTAATTAATGGCGATAGATCAGTTGGCGAATGGATGACAACTGATGTAAGAGTTCCTTTAATTTCTGCAACAGGTTCTATAAGAATGGGTAAACAAGTTGCTCAAGTTGTTGGTGCACGTTTAGGAAAAACTATCTTAGAATTAGGCGGAAACAATGCTATAATCGTTTCTGAACACGCAGATACCGAAATGGCCATCCGCGCAACTGTTTTTGGAGCTTGCGGAACTGCTGGACAACGCTGTACAAGTACAAGACGTTTAATTATTCATGAAAGTAAATTCGAAGAAATAAAAGAACGCCTTACAAAAATTTATCAAAGTGTAAGCATCGGAAGTCCATTAGTAAGCGGTACTCTAGTTGGTCCACTTATTGATAAAGACGCAGTAGACATGATGCAAAACGCTCTTAAGAAATTAGTTGAAGAAGGTGGCGAAATTGTAACTGGTGGTGAAGTTCTTTCTGGACCAGGCTATGAATGTGGAACTTATGTAAAACCTGCTATTTGTATCGCAAAAAATGAATACGAAATAGTACAGCACGAAACATTCGCTCCTATTCTTTATTTGATGAAATATTCCACATTTGATGAAGCTCTTGCCATTCAAAATGGCGTAGTTCAAGGTTTAAGTTCATCTATGTTTACCTTAAACATGCGTGAAGCAGAACAGTTCTTATCTCACTTCGGCTCTGATTGCGGCATTGCTAATATCAACATCGGAACAAGTGGTGCAGAAATTGGAGGAGCTTTTGGTGGTGAAAAAGAAACCGGTGGCGGTAGAGAGTCTGGCTCAGATGCTTGGAAAGCCTACATGAGAAGACAAACCAATACCATAAACTGGGGGTCTACTCTTCCTCTAGCCCAAGGTATCCACTTCGATATTTAATTTTTAAAAAAATTTGCAACCTTAGCGCGAGAGTAAACTCTCGTGCTAAAATGCAAAAAAAAGAGACTTCAGTCTCTATTGATTTACCGAATCAATAGCAACATTCAAACGCCCAACTAATTCAGGGATAAATTCAAGCTGTTCAGGTTTCATAAATACAGAACGCAAAACAACGGTTTGATTAGAATCGCAAACAAACCCATCATTTTTAGCTTTAATTAGGCTAGAATCAATCGTAAATAAACTGAGATGAAAACCTTCATTTAAAGGTAAATTCATTCCATGAGTAAAAATTTTTCGACTTAAATCACTTAATTCTGTAGCTGATTTTGCACTCAAAGGATAATAAACAACTATATCCAATTCAGGTTCAGCAACCAATCCAAAATTCTTTTCTATTTGAATTTCATTTGCAAATACCAAGGCAGCTTTTCTACATAAATGAATAATCGAACCAAGCCCATCTTTTGTTAAGTCAAACAACTCGATTGTAGCCCAAAAAGCGGCAGCAGATGCACCAGCTCGAGAACACTCTAAACTAATTTCACCAAGATGTAAATCATCTGATGAAAAATAGGTATATGGTGAATCATGCTTGTAATACAACCCAACTTTGGGATCTTTGAAAAGCACACAACCACATCCATATGGCTGTAATCCATGCTTATGAGGGTCAATGACAATACTATCTGCCTCTCTCATTAATTTCCAATGAATTTTAGATGGCAATTCGTCTTCTATCAACTTAAAAAAACCACCATAAGCTGAATCAACATGGATTTTAATTGATTGCTTTTTTTTGAAGGCCAACACTTTTTCTAATGGCTCAACAATTCCCATCCCTGTAGTGCCCATCGTTACAACAAAAGCGCCTATCTCTTCTTTATGTAAATCAATGAAAGTCCAATCCCATTCACCATTTGGCAAAGCAGGAATTTTAATAGTTGGAATGTGAAGAACACTACATATTCGTTCATGTGTATAATGAGCTTGCGACGAATAAGCTACTTTTTTCCCTTTTGGAAGCGTTTGTGATAACACCCAAAGTGCTTCAAGATTTGCAAATGTACCTGATGAACTTAAATGTCCCAGAAATTCAGCATATCCAACCATTTTTGCCATTTTTGCTGTTACTTCTTTTTCCATTACCGAAGTAGGTGGGCCACCATCTAAAGCATGATTATTTGGATTTACAGTTGCGGCTAAACTATAAGCAATCCAAGCAATGGGATGAGGAGGCTTAAGCATCTGCCCTGCGTAAGAAGGATGATGAAAAGGATAGTTTCCTTTTAGACGCTCTGTTAATTCCTGAATAATCGAACTTATTTTATCTTTGTTCGCACCTTCAGATTGAAACTCACCAAAAGATGATCTCCACTTATCTAAATCCTGTAATGCGATTTGCAAAAGGTCGCTATATGCTGAATACTTCATGTTCACCTATCATTTTGATTTTGACGAATATACAAAACTATCTGTTTTTGAAACGAGTAGGAGATTTCACAGTTCCATTATTAACCCTATAAGCAAATTCTAAGCTTAGAAATAGAACTCCAAGTTTTAAATTGAATTTTTGGTTCAAATAAAAAAAAGCGTGAATCAAAAATTGAATCACGCTTTTTATAACTATAATTTAATCAAAAACTAATTTTTTGTCTCTAGATTTGATTTACAAGAAAACAACATTTATACCTAAAGCAAGAACTTGTTTAATTTGCAATTTATTATTGAAATCACGATCGTACATAACAGCAAATTGAATATTTGCACTTAGAAAATCATTGATTTTACCATTTATCTCGTTTGAAAACAAGAAGTCAGTACGATTTATTAAATGTGTTTGAACATTAGTAAATGTTTCTAAACTTCCTGTATAGGTTGTGTTTTCCATGATTGGAGTTTTATACTTCAATGCGATACTTAAACCACCTTCATTTCTAAATGACTTACCAGTTTGGACTCCATAATATCGGCTCAAGCTTGTGTCAGAAACAATCGTTTGTTTTAAAGCCAAACCAGCTTCTGCACTAAATTTATCGTCTGGTTTATAAGCAATACCCAAAGCTTCTTGGAAAAACGCAGGTGCAAAGAAATTAGAAACAAGGATATTATCATTATTAAAACCTTGATCAAATTGTGTTTTAAAATCAACAATTGCAAAAGAAGACCATGCTTCATTAGAGAAATAAAATTCTCCCTTATTCGTAAAACGAATTAAATCGTCTGTTTTTTGAACATTATCCCAATCAATTCTTGTTTGACCATATTTTAAATTCACGTCTGCTTTATAGCCAAATTTTTCTTTTTTGTACTGCGCACTAAAAACGGTAGAACCAGTTGCTGCTATTGAGTTAACACCACCACCACTCCAATTTGAATATTGAGCCTGACTTCCGTTAAGGTTTCCAACCCAGCTTTTTTTCCATAGCGATACTGGTGGTGGAGTTTCAGCTGTATTTTGAGCGTTTACAAATTGTGTTGCACAAACCACAAAAAATATAAGTGTAGCAAGTTTAATTGATGCTTTCATTCGATAATTTTATTTAATAGAAAATTGAAGCGGCAAAATACTTGTCAATACCCGAAAGCGCAATCAGAATTAATAAACTATAACAGTAGGAGCATATTAATTCAAAAATTATTCAAGAAACCCGAGCTAATTTCTTTGTTCCAACTATCAAAAGCGACCAAAAAAAATTGACCATCGATTATTTAGATCCATTTCATAAGTCACAACTTGTTTCCCCAAATTCTATTTAGCTATTCTTGAACACTAATAAATAGTGACATTCCAAGTTAAAGAGCGTCAGATGCGTCTTCAAATAAAACAACACGATCTAAACCGTCTGAATCAGGTAAATAGACTTCTACGTGTTCGTTTAATTTTGTGGGGTGAACTAAACCAGCAAACTCAGGTTCGAATGGAAATTTCCTATGTCCCCTATCAACTAAAACGGCAATTTTAATGGTTCTTGGCTTTCCTAAAGGTTCAATTAAATCCAACGCTTTTTTGAATGTTTCCCCTGAGAAAATAACATCGTCTACAATAATAACAAACGATTGATCTAAATTAACTGTGGTATCGGCAACCGTGCCTTTATGAACATCGACTCGAATTGGAGTTCTATTTATGCGTGTAAAAGCTTTAATAATAGCAGCAATTTTTTTGGAGAGCCTATACCCACGTTCATTTATGCCGAAAATGAAAATACTGCCTTTACCTGCATGTTTTTCGATAATCTCTAGAGTCATGCGTTTTAAAGTACGCTCGACTCTCATTGGGCTCATGAGTTCAATTTTAGGTGATGCCATTCGATTTATTGAAACATAGCTTTAATACTGCCCCAAGTTCTTCTTACTGCAGTAGTTGTATAATTGACATCAACTTGAGCTACAAATTTAGAACTTCCACCTTTTACAGCGTATAAAGCATAAATTACAGGCTCAGCTGCTGTAGTAGTTTTAAAAACATTTTTATCAGTATAGAGATAAACCTTACCATCAAGATTCTCAATACCTTGATTTAATTGAATATCTGCCAATTCTTGAAAATCAGTTTGATGTGACATCTTTCTTCTAACTGAATAATAATCAACATCACTTTCTTGAGAGACTACCCAATT
>Ga0102814_10003633_pt1 | contig 10009 bp, 8 predicted proteins | sample ColrivemetaGS741_FD_79112 | JGI IMG/M metagenome (GOLD analysis project Ga0102814, IMG submission 79112) | Estuarine microbial communities from the Columbia River estuary - Flood tide ETM metaG S.741 | ecosystem: Environmental > Aquatic > Marine > Intertidal zone > Estuary | place: USA: Columbia... | reverse complement strand
AGAAATAATACTTCCGGTCTGTGAATTAAAGCGCAACATAAAGCTAACTTCTGTTTCATTCCTCCTGAAAGTTTCCCAGCTCTACGATGTTTAAATGGCTCAATCTGAACATAGATATCCTTAATTAAATCGTAGTTCTCTTCAATGGATGTGTTAAAAACTGTAGCGAAAAAATTTAGATTTTCTTCAACCGTAAGATCTTGATATAAAGAAAACTTACCGGGCATATACCCTACTCGTTTTCTTATTTCTTTAAAACCATCAACAATATCAAAACCGTTTACACTTGCTTTTCCTGAATCTGGAAGTAATAAGGTGGTCAACATTCTAAAAATGCTTGTTTTGCCAGCTCCATCAGGGCCAATTAAACCAAATAATTCACCCTTTTCTACTGAAAACGAAACATTTGTTACTGCTTTAACTTTACCCTTTTCGTAGGTCTTGGTAATATTTTGGAGTTCAACATCAATCATTTTTAACCTTTTCTGATTGATTATTGAGCAATCTCATTTAATATTAATTCTCCGTACTGACCAATTTTTAGAGCTCCATCATTTTTTACTCGAACTTTTACGGCATATACTCTGTTAGTACGCTCTTCTTTTGTTTGAATCGTTTTTGGAGTAAACTCTGCTTTTGAACTTATCCAACTAATTTCACCATCAAAATAATTGAAATCACCACTGCCATTGTCCGTTCTAACTTTCACTTTTTGATTCAGTTTTAGTTGAGTTAAGTGATCTGCACTTACGAAAACACGTAAATTAATCGTGCTTAAATCAGCAATTTTATATAAGGGTTTTCCTGGGGAAGTCATTTCATAAGCTTGTGCATAACTTACTAAAACCGTTCCCTTTATTGGATTTATAATTTTGGATTTACTTAGCTGATCATCTAACTGTAAAGCCTGAATTTTCAATACATTAATCTCAGCAGCTAAACTACTACTTGAAATGTTTAGAGATGATTGAGCAGCTTGAATTTGCTTTTTGATTACAGCTATTTGAGCATTCATATCGTCGGCTTGTTTCGTAGTCGCAGCGTTAGATTGAACCAATCTATCTATTCTCTTTTTTTCATTTTCTGCTGTACTTAGTTGTTCTTTAAGTGCAGCTAACTGAGTTCCAATATTCGGTTTTCTACTTATTACGGCTTCAATTTGCGCATCAATTTGTTGTCTTTTCAGCCATAATTGAGTGCTGTCTGTATAACCAACGCTAACTCCGGCTTTTAACAGTTGACCTTCTTTTACCGAATATGCTTTTAAAACTCCTGCTGACTCTGAGGAAATGATTGTTTCATCAGCTTCAAATGAGCCTGTTGCGAACCAATCGCCAGTTGTGTCACTACATGCTGAAAGTAGTAGAGATATAAGGATTATGCTTAGTGTCGATTTCATTTTATTTTTATTTTATTTACTTAATTAAATTTCTTTTAACTCTACATTCCTGTAGTTAATTTTTTTTGATATTGAGCTAATATGGATTGGATATCATGCAGAATTAGATTTTTACGAGCTTGATCTTCTGCATTTACATGCGTTAGATATTCAGTGCTTGTTATTGTTCCATTTTCCAATTTCGACGCCGATGTACGTGTTATTTTTTGGCGTAACTCAACAAGTTTTGCATCCGATTCTAACAACTTTTTCCATTTATTAATTTCTGTCTCTTGTTGTAATAACTGCAATTGATTCCCAAATAAAAAGGCTTCACGCTGTACTTCAACAAGTTCTTTTTGTGTATCTAGTACTTCTTGCTCTTTTGACTGAGTGTAAAAGGAAGAAATATTCCATTGTAATCGAAGACCTCCTAAATAGTACATGCTAAAATCATTATCTAACATATTTAAAGCTGGTCGCCCAACTCCTGTTTGTAAAAACAAACTAAATCGAGGATACGTTTTTGATGAAATTAACTGTGATTGAGCATCAATTGCTCTTTTTTGGGAGTCAAATAGAATGAGTTCAGGTCTTAATTTGCCATTTACCATATCGGTTGATTTTGGCATTTCCAATTGAGTTTCATAACCTAATTCTTCTTGAATAAATGCTCCAAGCATTTGACGAAACGCTTCTGAAGCCGCTTTTCCTTCGGTGATTTTCTGATCTAATCGGATGAGTTCAGCTTCCAAAACGTCTTCACTTCCAACTATAGCCACTCCATTTTCAACCGCTGCTTTTGTCGTTTTTAAGGCATTTTCTAAATCTTTGCGAAGAATACTTAACTGTGAAGTCTGATTATCAGCCAAGAGTAAACCAAAATATAACTGCAATACTCGCTCTTTAACTTTATATAAATCAGTTTCTAATTTTTGATTTTCAATTTCAGCATTTGCTTTTATTGCTTCTTTCTGATATTTGTTCGTGATTAAATCGGTAAGTGATTGATTAATTTCACCATATAACCGGTATTGATCTTTGCTCATTTCTGGCGCTGAGAAACCAGGAATGGGAATAGAAAGTTGAGTAACATCAGATTGATATGAAGCTTGTCCTGCAATCATTACTTGTGGCCAAACACCTCTAGAAATGTTATCTAAACTAAACTGCTCGGCTTTTTTTGTTAAGTCGAATTGTTTAATTAACGGATAATTTCGTTCTGCTTTCGTCAGAACTGAATCTAAAGTGAGGTTTTGAGCCCATCCTGCCTGCCAAAGACAAACAACAAGAACTAAACTTGAAAAACTCTTTTTTAACATATTGATTTAAACATTTGATTAATACTTTTCCAAAAAAAATGGTTTTATTAATAGACTCTTTACGTCTTTTTCAAAATTGCATTAATCCACAATGGGATTAATTTTTTGCGTTCCATAATTAACGCAATGAATTGCTCTTCTTGTAAATCTCCAATTTGCTTTAACATGGGCGCTGCCATAAATGGGAAAATAACCAATCCCATAATGTTCATAAGAAATTGAAATACATGCATTTCCGCTATTTCACCAGCGGCTACAGCTTGCTGGAATTGCCTAACAAAAGCTGATTTCATCATAATTTCCTTAATGTTAAATTTCGCAACCAACAATTCTGGATTTTGATGTATTTCGCTCAAAATAAACATAGGCATATTTCTATTTGCTAGAAGCATAGCAATATAACGATCGACAATTAGGGGGATTTTTTCGCTTAAACTGGTGTTCTCATCACCAATTACACTTGTTAATGATTGGAGGAAATCACGCAATGATTCTTCCATTATTATTCCAAATAACTTTTCTTTACTCCGAAAATAATAATTCAATAAAGCTAGATTAATATCAGCTTCTTCGGCAATATCACGAGTTCGGGTTGCAGCAAATCCTTTTTTTTGAAAAACGGCTTTAGCTGCTTGTTTAATTTTTTCTTCGGTTGTGATATCGAGTTCTTTGGCGGACATTAATGTACTACAATTTCTATTTAGCGATTTAATTTCAACTTCAGCAATAATACATAAATCAAAATACTAAATCAATAGATTTAATCAATTGATTAAATATTATTTTTAATCAACTACCATTCTTTAATAGTAGTTCAACAACAGTATCTATGATTTCAAACAACTGGAATGAAAGCAAACCGAAAAAACATTTTTTTTACGGCTCTCAAGGTTTGATTCGAATTGAATCTAAGCGGCTAACTTGGCGATCCAAATAAATTTAAACACCTATAAAACCAACTTATTCTTAAAATCCAGTATCGTAGAAAACTCAACTATCGTTTTGGCTTGAATTCTAAATATGAATCAAGTGATTTCATTGGTATTGGGCCGTTCAAATAAAGAAATCCTTCTCCATATTCAACCCCAATTCTGTGACCTAAAACTCTCGCTCTAGAACGAATTGCTTCAAAAAAATCAGATCCTGAAATATAAGTCTGAGGTTCTTTTGTGTCTTTATCAGCATTAAATTGAGAAGAAAACGCTAAAATTGCTTTTTCTTTTACTTCTTGAGTCGAACTAATATCGAAAATAGTGTCTGGCTCAAATGGTGAATCTTGCATATAAGCAAAGACATGTACAGGTCTCCACGCTTCTTGTTTTTGCCCATTCCATTCGGTTTCAATTTTTCTCAATCCACTATAAAACAGGGCATCTTTTAATAAGTTATGAGCTTTGCCATGATCGGGGTGCCTGTCTTGTGGAGCCGTAATAAAACAGACTTCAGGACGATAGTACCTTATATATTTAATAATCTCTAGTTGATGCTCTCTGGTATTTTCTAGAAAAGTATCCTTTAATTTAAGGTTTTCACGAACAGCTAAACCTAAAATATCTGCAGCATTTTCAGCTTCAATTAAACGTAATTCAGCCGTTCCTCTTGTACCCATTTCACCTTGTGTCAAATCAACGACACCAACTTTTTTTCCTTGTTGAACTAAAACGGCTAAGGTTCCTGCACAATTTAATTCAGTGTCATCTGGGTGGGCGGCAAGGGCTAATACGTCTAATTTCATACTTTTTTCTTGATAAATAAATTGGATTCCTAAGAAGATTACGAATTTAGCCTCAAATTCACAAAACATTAATTCAGTCATTTAATTGACTGAATTAATAGTAATTGAGTCACCATACTGACTGAATTACTATTAATTTGAATATTTTTAAGATATTTCTCTACTTTATAAAAAGGAATTTAAACTTTTAAAACTATTTATTTTGTAAATTCAGTCACTATATTGACTGAATTAATAGCAATTGAGTCAATACAGTGACTGTTTTATCACCTTATCACTCTAATATGACCCATTTATTAAATCGATTTATCGAAACAGAACTCAAACAAGTACTTGGAAAAGGAAAAGTTGTTTTATTAACTGGAGCTAGGCGTGTTGGTAAAACGATACTTTTAAAAAAACTCGCTAGCCAAAAAAGCAATCCTTTGCTTTTAAATGCAGAAGATACCGATGTGAAAGAATTGTTATCCGATCGAAGAATAGCGAACTATAAATCACTTTTTGATGGCAAAGATCTCGTTGTAATCGATGAAGCCCAAACCATTAAAGAAATTGGTTTAATTCTCAAACTAATGATTGACGAATTCCCAAATACTCCTTTAATAGCTTCTGGGTCTTCTTCATTTAATCTCATTAATCAATCCGGTGAACCACTAACTGGTCGTTATATTAAAAAAGAATTATTTCCAATGTCATGGCTAGAATTACAAACTCAATTCGATGCGCTTGAACTAAAGCAGCAATTAGATGAACGACTTGTGTTAGGCTCTTATCCCGAACTATTTACCATGACTTCTGAATTAGAAAAACGCAATTATCTTAAGGAAATGGTTACGAGCTATCTATTAAGAGATATTTTGGCTTTTGATGGATTAAGAAACAACAAGAAACTTCTCGATTTATTAAAACTAGTGGCTTATCAAGTTGGCAATGAGCTTTCTTACGATGAATTAGGAAAACAATCAGGTATGAGTAAAAATACGGTTGAACGTTATTTACACATTCTTAGAGAAGGTTATGTGCTTTTTCAACTAAGTGGCTATTCTAGGAATTTGCGAAAAGAAGTCACCAAAAGTAGTAAATGGTATTTTTGGGATAATGGTATTCGAAACGCTATCATAAATGAGTTTAACCCAGTTTCAACGCGCAAAGACATTGGTGCTCTATGGGAAAATTATTGCATAAGTGAACGAATTAAAAGAAGTAGGTATAAACAAGACGAAGCAAATCATTTTTTTTGGAGAACTTACGATCAACAAGAAATTGATTTAATTGAAGAAACTAGTAGCAATTTGGCCGCTTTTGAAATTAAATGGACTCAGAAAAAAACCAAAGTTCCTGGTGCATTTGCGAAGGCCTATCCTGATGCTAACTATTCTATCATCGAAAAAAATAGTCTTAAAGAATGGTTAGATTAACCGAAACTTAAAAAAATTGAAACCGTATTCTGCCTCGCACTTAATCCCAAAAATACATGCGTCTTATCTTCAGTTTATGGGAAGGTTGTAAACTCGCCTTCTTAGCTATTTTTCAAAATAAAATGCGTTCCGTACTAACTATGTTTGGAATAGTAATAGGGATTGTTTCTGTTACAACCATGTCAACCGTTATAGATGGAATTGATCGCGGATTTGCGAATAGCATGAAAATGCTTGGACAAGATGTTGTTTACGTTGAAAAATGGCCTTGGAGTTTTGGATCAAGTTACAAATGGTGGTTATACATCAATCGCCCAGAAATGAAGCGAGAATATGCCGAGCAAATTGTTGAATTATCTAGATATGCATCAGCAGCTTCTGCAACAGTTGGAAGACAAGAAAAAGTTCGGTTTGAAGAAAAGTTTATTGATGGGGTTTACATTCAAGGAACCACCGTTTCTTACACACAAACGTCAGATGTAGACATCACTGACGGACGTTTTTTTACCGATGAAGAAGATCGTTTATTGAGAAACGTTTGTGTGATTGGGTCGGATGTTGCTGAACAACTTTTTCCTAATCAGTACCCTTTAGAAAAACATGTTCGATTTGGCGGCCAAACGTTTTTAGTTGTTGGCGTTTTAGCAAAACAAGGGAATTTCTTAGGTCTTGAAAGTTTTGATAATCAGATTTTAACTCCATTTAGTACCTACGAAAAGTTTTTTGGAGCTCGTCGTGGTGTTCAGATTGCAGTTAAATTTCCTAATGAAGATGCTTTAAGAGAAGGGCAGTTTGAAATTGAAGGCATTATGCGCAGAATTAGAAAACTTGATCCACTAGCTGAAAATAATTTTGCAGTAAACAAACTCGAAATGTTTGAGCAACAATACAAAACAATGACAGGCGCCATTTATGCTATTGGAATTTTCTTAACCGGTTTATCTCTATTTGTTGGAGGAATTGGCGTTATGAATATCATGTTCGTTTCAGTAAAAGAACGAACTAAAGAAATAGGAATTCGAAAAGCTATAGGAGCCAAAAGTTGGGAGATATTATTGCAGTTTTTAGTGGAAGCCATTACAGTTTGTGGACTGGGAGGAATAATTGGCATTTTACTTTCTCTACTTACTTCTATCGCAATAAATAAAGTTTTTGTGGCATACATGGATTGGACTACCGTTCTCCAAGCATTGATTATCACAACAATAGTCGGCGTAGGTTTTGGATATTTCCCCGCGAGAAAAGCAGCGAAATCAGATCCGATTTCTTCACTTCGATATGAATAAAACTACTCGGTTATAAGAACCCTCAACTGATTGTTCTGTTCAATCCCTTTAAAATTCACTTGTTAAAGCATTTGCTAAACGCAATTACAACTAACACTTTATCCTGATTTTTAATGAATTATTTTGAAATTTTTATGATGTCTTTCTCTGCTTTAAGAGAAAACAAACTTCGGACTCTTTTAACGATGCTCGCTATCGTGGTTGGCGTTTTTGCCATTATTGCATCTGTTACAGCAGTAAACGTACTTGACACCTATTTTAACAATACGCTGAACATTATGGGCGGAAGTGTTTTAACCGTTTCGAAATATCCAAATGTGAGAGTTGGAAATTCAGATGAATACAGAAATCGTAAAAATATCACGTTTGACGATTATGAATCACTAACTCAAAGAGCGCGTTTAGCTAGAACCATTTCACCTTGGGAGACATTCAATTACACAGAAGTTCTGTTTGAAGACAAAAAAACGGAACCAAATATGAAAGTCAGAGGTTCCAACGAATATTTTTTAACCAATAATTCCTTTGAAATTGAAGATGGAAGAAACTTTTTACCCGATGATATCCAATATGCTCGTAAAGTTGCCATAATTGGAGAAGATATTAGAAAAGTACTTTTTAAAAATATTAATTCGGTTGGGAAACTGATTCAAATTGATGGCCAAACGTATTCTGTAATAGCGAAATTAAAGGCCAAAGGAACAACATTAGGTCAATCTATGGATGATATGATAATCATTCCATATACAACAGGTATTCAAGTTTATGGTGGCGGTGATCGTGACATTCTCATTCAAGTTTCTGCTCCAACAATGACCTTAATTCCAGAAACCATGGATGAGTTAATTGGCTTAATGAGAACGATTCGTAAAGTTCCACCAGATAAAAAAAATGATTTTGAAATTAATTCTAATAATTCCCTTAAAGGCGTCTTTGAGAACTTTACTGGCTATCTATACATCTTTGGATTTGTAGTCGGTGGAATTGCTTTATTAGGAGCTGGAATCGGCGTAATGAACATTATGTTAGTATCTGTAACTGAGCGTACGAAAGAAATTGGTATTCGAAAAGCTATTGGAGCAACCAAATCTGCCATAACTCGCCAATTTTTAACTGAAGCCGTATTTATTTGTCAAATTGGTGGATTTATTGGGCTCATTGTTGGCGTACTTGTTGGAAACATCCTTGCCATTGTAATGGAATCTCAAGTCGTATTCCCTTGGGGTGCAGCTGTTGGTGGGATCATTGGTCTAACTTTCATTGGTTTATTATTTGGGGTTTTCCCAGCTGTTAAAGCAGCTCGTTTAGATCCAATTGAAAGTTTACGTTACGAGTAAGAGTTAAAGCTTTGTTTATTGATTTTGAATCTAATCTCTGAGGCGAATCTATTTTTTCTTCCACAGATTGTACACTTGACCCAGAAAAACGGGATAAGACTTCATCTTTTCAAATCCGTTTTTAGATAAATTTGCTTCTAATTTCGTATCAGAAGTCCAAGATTCGTTTAGAACGGTTACCACTAGATCTGATTTCAAAGCAATTGAAGTATGATTTTTTCCAGGATTAAAGTCTTTTGTTAAACGCGTTTCAATTTGCCATTTGTAGCTCCACCGTATGGGTTTACCAGCCTTAAGAGTTACATAATTATCCATTGGAGCATAGACTGATCCGCCATCAGATTGAATATCGTTTACTAAGCTAGAATATTGTCTGTGTGTTTCAATTCTTTGAGGAATAGAATACAGGATTGAAGGCAAATTTGGACGAACACTGATAAACAAAACGATTATTAAAACCCATTGCAAATAACTGGTAAACTCTAGATACCATTTATTCAAACCTAATCCTTCAAACCATTGTTTATCAACTAGAAGAAGACATAGCCAGGTAGAAAAGTAATAAAATGGCTGATAAGCATTTACCATTCCACCACCTTTAGAAGCCGTTAAAACAGAAGCAGGTAATGCAAAAAGACTGATGCACAATACAACGATAAGTTCCCAATCAAATCGTTTCTGCTTTAGTACAATTGGGATTAAGATTAGAGAAATTAGCCAAAACAGAGATGATTGAATATTCCAAAAATTAATTATCGCACCAGCCCAATGCATTTGAAATGATCCCGGTTGAACAAAAACATAAAACCACATATCTGGTCCCATCGTTTTAAATAAGACAAACCACAAAAGCGCAGTACTACTTAAAAATGCAATACTGAAAACAATCGTATTTTTCCACTCTTTTTGGATTAAAAACGCCAGACCGATTCCAACTGGAACAAAAGCCATAGATTGTTTAGCTGCTAGTGCAAGCGAAGCTAAAAGTGCAGAAATAATGATTCCTTGATATGTTTTCTTTGAAATAACAACAAATGCAGAAGCTATTCCAATCAGTACTGAAAAGCTATCAGGTTTGGCATGCATGTCAAAATTAAGTAAAGATGGATGCCATATAAGTATCGATAATAGTCCAATTATTCCAGCATAAGGCAGGTTCTTTAGAGATTTTGAAACCATCCAGCCAGATATCAACAATGAAAGAATACTGATTAAACGAGCTGTTAAAAGGGTATTTGGTAAAAATTGAAAAAAGAACGCAATTACAATATTATAAAGCGGTGCATATAAACCCGCAATTGGACCAACGGTACGTAATGGATATAATTCTTTTCCTTGAGAAACGGCCCATGAGTCCATAATAACCTCAGGTTCATACGCATTCAGGGGGAAATCCAATAATAAGTGACTTGCTATTTCATAGAGGAAATACATGGAAAAAAATCCAATAGTCATTTTAAATAAAAGACTTATGAGTTTATTAAAATCTAATTTCATTTAAAGGGGAATACTGTTAAAGACTCAATGCATCTT
>Ga0102814_10003630_pt1 | contig 10011 bp, 7 predicted proteins | sample ColrivemetaGS741_FD_79112 | JGI IMG/M metagenome (GOLD analysis project Ga0102814, IMG submission 79112) | Estuarine microbial communities from the Columbia River estuary - Flood tide ETM metaG S.741 | ecosystem: Environmental > Aquatic > Marine > Intertidal zone > Estuary | place: USA: Columbia... | reverse complement strand
TGTTTGATAGACATCTGAGTTTTTTTAAGATTGAACTCGTATTCGAAATACTAATGAATTATTAAAGAAGTGCTTGAAATACTATTTAAAAGAGCTCAATTAAGATTTATTTCAATTAAATCAAACGTAATACATTGTTGCTTCATTACTATTCCAACTTTTAATTACTACTATTTTGGCAGGTTCAACTCAAACTAATTACATCATTTTGAAGCTAAATCTTTTTCATCTTCTCGTTTTGCTCCAAAAAAGTTTAAAATATTATTCCAGATTATCCTTGGTAAATCACGCCAGCGATTAAATTGAACCTGATATTGTAAACCAACTCCACTAACATTTTGTACTTGATCTTGAATTGCACTAAATCCACTTAGGGAAGGATCTTGTCTATAAAACACTTCGACTGATAATGCCCTACTAATTTTATAACTTGCTCTTAAATCTCCAATCACATTTTGATTTGCAGCATTAGGATCATTGTTAATTAGTTGTCCATCTCTTCTCAAAACCAATCTATCATCAAATAAACGCAATGCGATTCCTAGATCAGCTTGATTAAAACCATTTAAATTCAAATCGATATCTAAATTAGAAATACTATTATTTAATATGGTATTAATTTGACTTGATAATAATTGACTTAAACCTGTTTGAGTCGCATTATTTTGCAGATTACTTCCGAAAGAATTAGATGCATTGGCACTTGCATTTACAGCAAAGAAATTTCCAGTTAATAATAGACTCGTAGCTTGTGGAAGTTTTTGTTCTTCACTATTTAAAATCCTTAAAGCGGTATTTATTGAGGCATCTTGAAAAGTTGTATTAGGAATTTCAAAATAAAAATCGTTTTGCAGCGCTTCTATACTTCCATTCAATTTCAGAATTAAATCGATAGGTAAACGTGCATCATTGCCTGTTAAAGGTTGAATATTAGGTCTCGATTTGTAAACAGCAGTTAAGTTAATACGTGGATTTTGTGCAGAACCTTCCCAAGCTAATGTACCACCATCGTTAATAGTGAACTTTCTACTAAACAAGTCTCCACCCATGAACAAGTAATTTCCACCGTACACATCAAAATAACCAAACATTCCAAATTCTTGATTTTGAAGTACAATATTCAATGAACCACCACCATTTGCTGTCAGAATTTCACCCGTAACTGGGTCAAAAACTAACTCAAACTGTGTTTGCTCTGGAGCGGTAAATTGCAAATTCATTGAGAATAACTCTGTAAATGAATTACCTGTAGACTGTTGATTACCAGTTTCAATTGGCGAGCTATTTATATTTCCATTTGCTTGATTCGCATCGGGTGATTGTAATTCACCTGCATTAAACGACTTTACAAATTCTATAAATTTTGTTTGCGTCTCTACTCGTTCCTCATCTAATAGAGGAATGGATAAACGCGAATTTGGCGTCGTTAAAACTGGACTTGCAGTAGCTAAAAATGGTTTTGTAAAAGGCCCTGTTAAGGTAATTGTTCCAGATCCTGCAACTTTTCCATAAAATGGTACTTCTGTTGTAAATGAGTTATTCAGAAATTGGAGACGATTTGCATCAGCTTTTAGATTATAAGTTTTTGTACTGTATTTTCCAAAATATCCTAAATCAATATTTCCAGTTAAAATCCCAGTACCACCCAATCCATCTGTTACTTTTACACTATCAAAAACAACCCCTTCATGAAACCCAAATTGAATTGGGCCATTCATATAAAAATTGGTTTCAAGAAAATTCGGAACAGCCAAAACATTTTCTAAATCAAATTTTGTACTAAAATCGAACCATTCAGTCCCACCTGTTATATATCCTTTACCTGAAGCCTTACCCTCTACTTTAGAAAAAATGGGAGGGATAAAAGCTCTAAGCATCCACATATCTGCTTCTTTAATAGTTATGTTAGCAAAATACAAAGTGTCCGAACCTACTAGTTTATCAGAAGGTCGATAAACATATCCATCTATTTTAAAGTCATTTCCCTTGGCATTATTAGCTTTATAATACTCTTTGTAATTTGTCGAGTCTAATTTTATTGTTGCAGCTACTGCAAATAAATCTGATTTAGGAAAGAACTCACTTTTGATATCAATATCACCAACTAATCTGTTCATTACAGAAAATTGATTAATGCTTAAATCACCTTCTATTTGTGGAACTTTAGTTAAGGTTTTGGTCGTAAACCGACCATTAAGATTTCCTGAAAAATTATATTTTGACTGTAATAAACCTGATAATTTATTAAAATTCAGGTTTGAAACGGTATAATTTACTTTATCTGAATCGATGTCACTAAAGACACCATTTATCGTAATTAGCTGATCTGCATTTTCCAATTCAAAATTTTCAACTTCTATAGTTTGATTTTTATCAACTTTAATTCGTGCTTCTTTGGTCAAATTCCAATAATAATCGCGGTTTCCAACACCTGCATTCTGAACAGTTGCGGTTAGAAAGTTTTTATTAAAAACTAATTTTGAACTAATTTTAAAAGAATTATTTTTGATTGAATCGGCCTGAACAAATATGTTTAATGTGTCATTTAGCTGCTGAATATTTGCTAATGATTTCTTAAATGAAATACCATTTAACTCAAAGGAATCAAACGAATTTTTAAACACTATTACTGAGTTATTTCTAAAAGCATTTAAATCATTAATCGAAATGGTAAACTGACTTTTACCGTTTTCAATGTTCAATTTATCTGTTTTTAACTCTCCTACATTCAAAGAACCATTCACTAATAACTGACCTAAACCAGCTTCTATCATAAAATCAGCATCCGCATTTGTTGAATAAAGTGGCAATGCTGCCGAATATTTTTTCAATAGATTCAGGTCTTTTACTTTAAGACTTGCTTGAATTCGCTGTTTTTGCTCAAAAAAGTATTCTTTTACTGTTGAATCTGCTTTCGAAGTAAGTAAATAATAATCTGCTATTTGATCATTAATTCTTTTACTCCAATTTGTATACCACCCCTTCCATTCAGAGAATTTTATAAATCCACTAGCAGTAAAATCAAAAAATGTACTTGTGAGACGTAATGTCCTAAATGGCAAGTCCGGTTCATTTAAATCAATATATAATTGATGATTTGGCAAGGTATCGTTTTCAACAATGGATTTATTCACATCTAGTGCTAAAGAACCATAAATATCATCCATGGAAGCTCCAACCCCTCTTAAATTTATGCTTCCACTTATTTTCGTTTTAGGTAGATCAATGTTTTCAAATACACTTTTTAAGTTTAAATCTGTAAAAATACCATTCAATTCATAGGTAGGACGCTCACTCGTTAGGTTTACATCACCATTTAATTTTAGACTAGATGTATTTTCATTAGCACTAATTTCATAATGAAAAGAATTTTTATTTCTGAATTTAAAATCAGCTCTTAAGCGATCTATTTTATGATTTTCATATACTATCCGATTTGATTCAATATGAAACTTTTTTGGTAAAAAGGAACTTTTTATGGAATCATACTGCACTTCTGCTTTTACTAATTTTCCAGAACCTGTGTAGTTATTAGTTATTGATGCTAAATTAATTTCGTTAAGAACAGCCTGAATACGTAGATTTTTTAAATTTGAAAAATTTGTATGATTAAATTGAACATCCGAGGTAATACTCGATTTATCTAATTCTAAACTTGACTGAATAAAGGTTTTATTCCCATTCCCTTTAAATGAAAAGGTTCCTTTGTTGAGAGTATTTTTCAATTCATCGGAAATAGCCTCAGGAATATATTTACGAACTTGATTCGTCTCGAAAGATGATATTGCCCCTTTCAAATCATACGTTAGATTATTAAAATCATTTATATTGGTTAAACTACCGTATAGATTTAATGATATTGATTGATTATCAATAAAAAAGTTTTTCAGGTTTAACTCCGAATTATTAATTTCAACATTTGATTCTAAATCAATAATATCATTATACTTAGATAATTTAGGAAATAAGCTAGCCCATTCATTTAAATCCAATCTACTTTCCTTTAGTCGAATCTCAGAATGTTCTAATAAATCGTTTTTTAGATTCGATAAAGTTACGTTTCCGTTTAATGCAATACTTCCAGACAATACTGATTTATCTGTTTTCACATAAAATCTAGACAACTCAGTAAATAATGAATCATGATAAAATTGTATCGAAACATCTAAGTTTTGTGGTGAAATACTCTGTGTAGACAAATGCATCTTTCTTAAATCAATAAATTGATGATCATCACTTAATTCAACAAATAATTTTGCATAATCAATAATCAACTCTCCTTTAGGTGGAAGCTTAATATCATGATTGGATTCTGTTTTAGGTAGCCACCAAACTATTTTTGCGTTTGCAACACTGATATCTGGAAAATATAATATTTGAAAATACGAGTTTGACTCACCTGATAAATCATCACTTACGTTTTCTGAATTCTCAGAAACTCTTCTTTTAAATAAATGCTGTAATGTAAGTCCTTGAGGTTGTTGCTCTATAATAACAACAGGATTAACAATCGATGCTTTTAAAAATGAAATTTTTCTAGAAAAGAGTGCTGGCCAATCAGGTCTAATCGAAATTTCAGAAATATTTATTGGAGTATGCTTATAAACTGTATCTCCAATTGGATATGGATAAGAAAGCTCAATTGAATTCAAATTGATCTTAAACGGCAAAATCCCGGTAATTACCCCAATTTTTAATTCACTTTCAAACGTTTGATTATATGAATCTTCGATTTTAGAAATTAAATAGGTTTTTACTGGATTTAATTGAATTAAACCAGTTAATAGTCCCGTTAAAAGTGAGATACCAACAATTCCCAGTACCATTATTTTTAACAATGAGTTCCAAATTAAATAAATGTATTTAATATAAACTTTCATCAATTTGGACTAGATTGTTTTGGAAAACATGTATTCCCATGCCATCTTAACTGGTTCGGTCTGCGAAAGGTTAATTGTTGAAGCTTTTCCAGGCTTTTCTAAAATGATGAACGTTAGTTTTTCCGATTTGTTCTTTTTATCTGCATACATTGCTATAATTAATTCATCAATGTCTAAATTAAAGGTAAATCGATCTTTATAAAAAGGAATAAACTGCTCTACTAGCTCTTTTGAAATATCATATCCTAATTGATTTGATAATTCGCAAGCGGCAATACACCCCCAAAAAACTGCGTCGCCATGTGAAATTTCTCCATATCCTAACACTCGTTCTAAAGCATGTGCAAAGGTATGACCAAAATTTAAATAGGCACGAATACCACTTTCTTTTTCATCTTCCTGAACAATTGCAGCTTTTATAGATGCACTATCTTGAATAATTGAGTTCCACTCCTCATTATTTTGCCAAGCTGGATCTTTTAATACACATATTAAACGATCTGCAATATCAGGTTTTTCGATGCAAGCATATTTAATTATTTCGCCAATTCCACAAAACCATTCTATTTCTGGTAAGGTTTTCAAGAAATCAGGATCACAAATAACAGCATCAGGTTGATAAAACGTTCCAATTCTATTTTTACCAGAGCTATGATTTATCCCAGTTTTCCCACCAATTGCACTATCAACCATGGATAATAAAGTGGTCGGAAAATGAACAATTGAAACTCCTCTTAAAGCTGTTGAAGCTGCAAAACCACCTAGATCACCAGTAACACCACCGCCAAAAATAAAAATGGCATCATTTCGTCGCAATGAACTTCCAAGAATATCATTTAACAAATAATTCCAGCCTTCAATCGATTTTGACTGTTCTCCACTAGGTACAATTGACTGTCCAATAACATCAAATCCCCAGTTTTTAATTTGACTAAAAATTCGACTACCATGTAATTCATTAACATTTGCATCTAAAATTACAAAGACTCGCTTATATTTTTTTGATGAAAAGTAATGACTACACCATATATCATTTAAATGAACTGTAGAAATTGAATATTCGTGTGAAGATTGGGTTTTTAATGAAATCATAGTAAATAGTGTTTGAGTTCTTCATATACAAATGAACTTACTTCGTCTTTTTCCATGGGCTTGTCGATTACAACATGTATATCTGCGTTTAAATACCATTTTCTACGTTTCACCATCATTTCTTCAATAATTATAGTAATTTCAGATTCTGTTTTCATACTTCCATCTGAATTTAATAAAAGTGGGCGTTTAGTATTTTTCATCAATCGTTGAACCAAAAGGTCCGTTTTAACATCCAAAAATAAGACTATTCCTTTATCTTTTAGTATAGATTGATTTTGTTCGCTACAATACGCCCCACCACCTAAGGCAACAACCGATAAGACTTCTTGATTTATCAAAGCTCTAAGTTCTTGAGTTTCAGATAATCTAAAAAAAGGCTCCCCAAATTTCGTAAAGATTTCTTTTACCGTCATGTTGTGAGACCTACAAATGGTTTCATCTAAATCGTAAAATGGTCTGTAAAGCGAATGTGCTAATCGCTTACCAATCATGGATTTTCCACTTCCCATAAAACCTGTTAGAAAAATGGTTCTATTCAAAGTTTGAGTCATTCTATTTTTTTAACAGAGATTGCAATTATGATTAAGTACTATTTCATATTAATTCAATTCAGCATAAGATACGATTTGAAATCAAAGTTTGAGAATGATAAAATGATGATTTACACAATCTCAGGGTAGATGATTTTTTCATAATTTTTAAAATTTCACTAAACATGGCAGAAATTTCACTTTGTAGTTCTATGACACACACATTTTTAGCTTCTGAATTGAAATTAACCTGTCTCAGGTTATTCAGATTATTTAGAACAATATTAATGCCATTATTCAATTCCATTTCTTAGAGGTTTAACCATAAGAACTTCTTCTTTGTCAACTTTTACTAAACCGGCAGCAGCGCCTTTGGGTTTTCTTAAAAATTTTCTACGTGTAAATTGAACTGGTGCTAAAGACTGACCTTTAGCTTGTGAGTGCCATGCTGCAATAGAGGCTGCTTTTTCTAAAATATCGATCGGGGGATTTTCTCGATTTTTTCTCATTCTAATTATAGTATGTGATCCACTAACCCCTCTTGCATGCAACCAAATATCATCTTTATGTGACTTCTGAAGCACTATATCATTGCTTTTAGCGTTTCTACCCAACCATATTTCATATCCATTCATTTCAAATGCCGTAAATCCATCGGTTTCAGTTTGAACTGAACCTTGTAAATTGAATGATTCTAATTGATTTTTCCATTTCTTTTTCCATTCTAAAAACAGTGCATAACGATCACAGTTTAATAAATCAGTTAAAACAGGTTTGTAAATCAATAACTGATTTTTAGCTTCTTCACCCTGTTGTTCAAGAATTTGAATTGATTTCTTTGCATTAGACGATCTTTCGTAATAACGATTTGCATTCTCAGTTAGGGTAAAATCTTCTTTTAAAGGAATTGATATTTCTCCCTTTTCGGAAAAAAAATCCTGTGTTCGAATTTCTTTCACTTTAAGGCGTTGATTTGGTTGCGCCATCAATAAATGACCATAATTTTGCCACAATTCTGATTGCTCTTTTTGTATGTGCGTTTGTGTTGCTTGTTCTACTAGCCCATCTAAATAACGAATGCGTTGTTGTAAGCGATTTAACCATTCTTGTTTTTCAGAACCTAGCCGAGTTTCATTTAAAATTATAGCCCAACTTCTTCTTATAGCCTCATTAACAGAACTAAATTCCATTTTGCTCGGAATTGGGAGTATCGATTCTGGAAAAAGGGTAAAACGATAATCATCTAATAAACGAGGAGATGGATTTACTTCTAAATGTTGAACCCATCTTTCTACTTCAGATTTTATTAAAGACTCAGAAAGTAAGTTAGCTTGTTGATAATGAATTAATTCTTGAATAAAATTTCTTGGTAATTTTGGAGCAATTTGTAGTATCTGAGATCTTATATCCTTTTTTTGTATAGTATTTTGACTCATTTTAGGAAAAATATCCTTTAGTGTTTTCCCTAACCATTTCTTTTCAGATTTAAATGATTGAACAATTATGTTTTCTTTTAAAAGAAATACATTTGAGCTTGATCCAAATAAGGTAATTATTAACTCGAAATCATCCGGAAAAGAAAATCGCAAGGCCCTCTCACCTTCTATTTGTTCAAAAGTTATCACTTCCGAGTGTTTTAAATTGGAAAAAAAATAAGCTGCGTTACCTCTTGGTTCTTTAATATCATTGAGTAAATAACATGAAATTAGATTTTTTTCGGAGCTTAAAAACAGGTTATATTCTCTAGAACTATCATAAAAACAAAGGACTATAGCATTTTTAACAAATGAATAGGCTGTTTGAAACCGGGAACATTCTAGCTTAGATTCGATTTCTTTAAGCAATAATTTTATTGTATAATAGTTGTTCATACGTGAGCATTCATTAATGAAAAGGAGAATAGAATTAACCTATGGATTATCCGATTTTTGACGCAATCGTTAAACATATAGAAAATGAGCTTAAGAAACGCTATATCTTAATAGACTCACTTAGGGTCTGGAATGAAACGGGGATAAACGCTCGAGGCATTGAAATGTCAGTTCATCTTGATAATTATTCAACAACAATGAAAAACATGATTATCAACATGGATTGGGATAAATTCAGAGAAGCCAAATTAGCGAGTTCATTAAGTGGAATGAATAACCATCCTTTTTTAAAAGAAGGATTAAAAAATCTAGACTCAATAAAACCGGTGCTAGATGTAGAAGTAATCTGGAATTTAAATCCAGAAATTATTATGAATTTAAGTAATGAAATAACAGCTACTTCTCGTTTAAATTGGGCATCTGAATGGATGGATAATATTAATAAGAGATCTAACTTTTTGTTAGGAAATGAAGATGTTATGACTCGTTGGCATGTAGAATTCGAAGGAGATCTTAATGGAAGATACGTGTCTAATATGTCTCTTATAACCTATTACCAAGTATCATTATCTGAATCTCAATCAATATCTGATATAAACTCAGCAATACTTAAACGGTTAAAACGAATACAGAATATTACTCGTAAACTAGTTTTCTTAACTAGTGACTGTTTACCTAAAGCATTAAGCGCTTAAGCAAGCCAAATTACCTTACAAACGTACTAAAACAAAAAAACCCCTAAAGGGGTTTTTTTATTTTTTCTTATGACGATTTTTTCTAAGGCGTTTTTTGCGTTTGTGTTTCGCAATTTTTGCTCTTTTTCTTTTCTTACCGCTTGGCATTAAATGTGCTCCTGTAATAAAAAATGGTTTCTGTTAGATTCTAAATATACAAACTTTTAGCAGACAGTTTGACAAAAGCTATACTTTAATTTGATAATGAACTATTTACTTCTTTTTTGAAGTCTTTAGAAACCTTCAAAACGGGCATAAATTGCTCAGGAACAATTACTTCCTCGTTTGTTTTTGGATTTCTTGCAATTCTTTTCGCACGTTTTACGACTTTAAAACTCCCAAATCCTCTCAATTCAATATTTTCGCCTTTTTTCATGGCATCAATAATTGTATCTAAGAAACCTTTAACAACCGCTTCTGTTTCTACTTTAGTTATTCCAGTTGACTGCGAAATTATCTCAACAATATCTGCTTTTGTCATAGTTCGTACTAATTTAGTTAATTGATTGTTTAAATTAATTGTAAAAGGACTTATCTCCAAACTATTATTTGATTTTAGCTTACATAATGCCCTTTTTTAAGTATTTTTTTTTAAAAGATGGTTTTATTTTCAGAAAAAGCGTTTTTACTTTATACTTCGATGCGAATTACGAATTAACATTTAGCAATTTATTCATGGACTTATTTAAACAAATAGTAGATTCAATAAATGATTTAATATGGGCTACCCCGTCTATATTTCCATTTATGGTTATTCTTTTACTCAGTTTTGGAATTTTTATCACTTTCAAATTGGGATTTATTCAACTACGAAAATTCCCACATGGTGTTAAAGTTGTTTTAGGATTTTACGATAGCCCAGAAGACACAGGTGATGTAAATCACTTTCAAGCTTTAAGTA
>Ga0102814_10003628_pt1 | contig 10012 bp, 9 predicted proteins | sample ColrivemetaGS741_FD_79112 | JGI IMG/M metagenome (GOLD analysis project Ga0102814, IMG submission 79112) | Estuarine microbial communities from the Columbia River estuary - Flood tide ETM metaG S.741 | ecosystem: Environmental > Aquatic > Marine > Intertidal zone > Estuary | place: USA: Columbia... | reverse complement strand
CAGAATGGGATGTAACTCTACCCATATATTCTAAAGAAGTCTCATAGTTTTGATATTTAACTTTTTCAGCATTTACAAAACGTATTACCTCTTTTGCTGGCTTTGGAGAAGGATTTGAGTTCATTCCGCTCAACCATTGCATAGAGAAAAATGCAAAAAGCACTATTGCAATTCCAGAGACAATTATTATTAATTTTCTTTTATCCATTGTTGTTTCCTTTATCTAAAAATTTACTTTAGTTTTTGACGTTATTAGAACAACAAAGTTACAGGTTTTTTGCAAGATAATTTGGAAAGTTGGTGATTGATTTCTGTTCTGAGTCTTGTTAAAATAAGGAAATATTTGGAGTGAAAAATAGAGGATGAGATTACCATCCTCTATTTTGATCTTTGTAAGTAATTATGCTTCTTGAATAAAAAATTTATTGATTACACTATTCCAATTGAAATCGTCTAAAGTTGATAACTCTCCCTCAAATAGTGCTTTGCTTTTATCAACATTTTTATCCTTTGATCGAAGTTCAGCAATTGCTTCAGTATACTTATCAATTTCTTGATGATAAAATGAAACGGCTGATTTACCAATTTTTAATTCTTGCAATTCGTTATCCAAGTTATCCGCATCAATTGAGCAAATCCAATTTGTGTCGTACGATGTTATTTGTAGCGAATCCATATTCTCTTTTAAGTTAGTATTTATTTGGGTAACTACACCACTAACTGGCGCAACAAAAGAGAGTGTTCGTTTTTTTTGTTTAACACTAAATAATACTGCACCCTTAGTTGCTTTCATACCAAGATTTGGCATTTCTATATCATCAATTTCCCCAAGAATTTTCTTTGCAAAATCGTCAATACCAACTTTCACATTTCCATCTGATTCAACCGCAACCCAGCAATGATTTGGTGAAATAAATACGCCACCAGGAATAGCAAATTCGCCAGACTTAAAATCTTCTGCATTATGTAAATGCGAAATATGAACTTTTGGTTTTAACTCTTTTCTAATTCTTGCTTCTCTTTTTACGTGTGCAGAGTGGGTAAACTTTAAAAGTTCATCTTCTGTGAATGGTTTTTGAATGTAATCCACTGCTCCGTATTTCATTGTCTCAACGGCTGTCTCAACTGAAGCAAACCCTGTAATAATAACTACATCAACATCAGGACGTAAAGCTCTTGTAGCTTTTGTTACTTCAACTCCATCCATAATTGGCATTTTTAAATCAGTAAATAAAAAATCATAGTGATGTGTTTTTAGTAAATGTAGTGCTTCACGACCATTTTCCACAGTGTCCACAGAGTATCCATCAAGTACGAGTATTTTTCTAAAACTATCTAGAATAATAGGTTCGTCATCAACACAAATAATTTTTGCTTTGGGATTCTCTACTTCAACACGGTTTAATGACTTAGCTTCAGTGGAACTTAAATCTACATTTAGACTTTCATTTAGTATGTTCTCTCGCGCTTCGCGGATTTTTTTCTCCTTCATTCTGCTTATTACGGTACGAATAATAACATCTGCAATAGCGAAAAGTAGAACTGCAACAATAAATAGTACCATTTTATATCTCCTTCTATTAATAAATTTAATTTTAAATATCTGAACTACACGACGTTAGTTTTTTAACTTCGCTTTCTAACGAAAACGGAATCACTTTGTAAATCCATCCTTCGAAATATGGATCTTTAGCCAATAGATTTACGTTCTCAATTAATTTATAATTTACACTTAATATTTTCCCACTTATTGGTGCTAGCACTTGGTGAATATGCTCGTTTGAATCTGTTACTCGTAGGGCTGTATTACCTTGATAAATATTGTCATCCACATTTAGTAATGAAACTGACTCAAGGTTACCAACTGAGTTCAAGAATATATCCGTTACTCCTATTGTTGCAGTTCCTTCAAATTCTTCATTCATCCAGCTATCAAAACCCAACCGACTATACCTTGGCGGGCATGGAATTATTGAAAGTAACTCACTCGATGTTCCAAGTTTTTGTTGTGCAAATATTTTGGAATACTCCATACCTCTACGAAACACTGAAATTAGTTCTTCAAGTGTAAAGGGTTTGGGTACAAATGCCATTGCTCCATTATGCAAAGCTTGTACTGCGTTTTCTAAAGTAGAATATCCTGTGGTCATTATTACAGGTGTATTAATTTTCTTCTTATTAATTATTTCTAGAAACTGAAACCCATCTAGATTTGGCATCATAATATCTGTGATTATTAAATTGAACGTGGTTTCTTCTAATAATCTCAAAGCCTCTGTTGGATTTGATGCAGAAAGTGTTGTGTACTCACCGAACCTGGCAATTACATTTATTGCATTTACAATTACCTCTTCATCATCAACTATCAATATGTCATATGTTCTATTAGTCATTTCCCACCGGCAAATGTATTGTAAATGTTGTTCCTTCATTTATAGTGCTATCCACAGTAATTTTTCCATTATGATTGTTTATAATTCCCCAAATAACGGATAAGCCAAGTCCCGTACCTTTTTGCCCTTTTGTTGTGTAAAACGGATCAAATATTTTACTCAAATAACTTTCTTCAATTCCACACCCACTATCTTTAATTCTAACTTCAAGAAATTTTAATTTGCCTTCGCTATCTACAAAATCCCATTTTTGCCATACGCAATTGAATTTAGTGCAGCCTTCAAGTTTTCCCTTCCCCGGTATTATTAACGAGTAAGTAGGAGCACCACAATTTGGTCCAAGTTTTTTTTCATCCACAATAGAAACACCACATATAGGACAGTGAAGATGAATAATTTCCCCGTCACTAAATTGGATTCCGTAGTGATGCTGATGCTTGCCATATATTGGGTCCAAGTGAATAAAGCCTTCATTCATTCCCGATTTAGCTTTTAATTTGATCGAAGGTAATCCATTAATTTTGTGCTCGTCATCAATAAAAGAATGACCTTTAGGACATTGAGCTTCTCTAATTTGAACAACTCCATATGGAGAAAGGGATACCTCTTTCGAGCTAAGCACAATTGTTCCACCCTTTTTGCCAATAGCATCAATAGCATTTATTAGTAGATTTAGAAACACTTGTTGTATTTGATTTGGGTCTGCAGTTATGCTGGGCACTGAATCGGAAAGATTTTTTATCAACTCGACATGATTAATTTTCAATTGGTTAGAAATGACAGCTACCGCATTATCAATTATTTCTTCTATTTTTACTTTGCCTGATTTAGGTGTTGACTGCCTAGAAAAGTCAAGAAGACCCTTTACAATTTCTCTGCTTCTTTTTGTTTCTCTTACAATCACCTCTAAATCAGCTTTCATTTCTGGATTGTCTTTTACTCGCTTTAAAAGAAAACTACTGTATGTCAATACTCCTGTTAATGGATTGTTGATTTCATGAGCAACTCCGGCAGCTAAACGACCGATGGAAGCCATCTTATCAGATTGAAATAATTGCATTCTCGCTTCTGCTAGCTTGCTTGTCATATTATCAAACGAGTTGGCAAGTTGTCCAATTTCATCTTTTCGTGTTGAGGATATTCTGTGGCTCAAATTACCAACAGCTACATAGTTAGTGGCTTTAAGTAATTCTCGAACAGGACGTTGAATTAATATTTTCACAAAAATTCTAAGAATAATCGCAATTATTAAAATCGCAAAGAGAGCAAATAATGCAACACTCATTTTACTCTCTTCTGTTTGTGCATCTATTTCTCTAAGACAGATTGTAATATCAAGCACACCCAAAACGGTTTGGTCTTGAGTATGTGCATGACAATCTGCATCCCAACAACTTTTTTCATTGTATATAGGATTAATAACTCCTAGCACTCTGGAGTCCACTGGCGTAGGTCTAAAGATTCTAGTCCTTTCTTTAATAGCAAGCTTTTGCAATGGCTCATTTTCTGCATGGCAAGCATAGCAACTCTCGGCCTTTTTATTTAGCATTTGACCAATTTGTGTACTATCTGTAGAAAAAATAATTTCGCCTTGCTTATTAAGAATTCTTACATTCTTGATGCATTCTTCTTTGCCAACAATATTAATAATCCTTGAAATGTGCTCACGATTATTTTGCAACATATCATATTGCATAGTGTTTTTCACAGTTTCACTAAGTTGATTAACGTGCCTTTCAACCTCTGCAATTAAATTTGTTGAGTGTGCCTGAACATTGAAGTATGCAAATATTCCAACGATAATAATAACAGTTAGTGACACTGCTAGTATTAGTCTCATTCCTATTTTATTAAATAGTTTCATTTATTTAATCCTCGTGCCAGGTGATTTTTTAGGATAAATATATTCTTCGTCATGGCAATCCGAGCAAGTAGTTTTTGAATAATTATTATTTACATGACAATCACTGCAATCAACGTCGGTATGATCGTCACTTAGTTTAAGACCTGTAACTGCATGCTTAAAGTTTTCTTGATTCCACTCATGACAGCTTTGGCAACTAGATTTTAATCCTGAATATTTGCCTTCCGTTTTATGACAACTTTTACATGTGCTATTGCGATGGTATTTATTTATATCAAACCTTGTATTTGCGGCATGATTAAACGATTTTGTTTCTTTATCAGCATGACATTTTGAACATTGATCTTTCTTTTCGGTATCATGACAAGCGCTGCAACGGCTATGATCGTTTCCATCAACAATTTTTTGAAACTCAACTTTTTGATTATGGCACGACTGGCATGTTTCATTTTGATGACAATCTGTGCATTGCAAATTAAAAAGATTAATATGGTCTGCATGGTGGAACGTAACCAATTTTCCTATTTCGCTCTCGGTTTCATAAACCTTACTTGCTGGGCGTTCAACCGGCATATGAGTTTTAACTATTTCAACTTTAGTTTCTGATTTTAGATATTCAGATTTTAGAGCATGACAACTTTCACATTTAGTTTCTTCTTCCCAACTTGTGTGGCAATCCATGCATTGTCTGTGATAAGCAGCTTTTAAATCCGGCATATTAATCTGGCTTAGCTCTCTTTCTGCGATATGGCAGTGGTTACACTTAACAATTTTTCCAGGAGGATTATAGTGATGGCATGTAACGCACCCAGTATTCATCTCAGCCATCTCTGCATGCGCTTTGTGTGAAAAGTTCACTTCGTTGTAAAAATCATTTTCGGCTTTAATATTATTAATTTCTAAAACCTTGGGCGCATCTTTTACTTTATATGTTACTACATTTGTGTTTTCCCTTGGACATTTGGCCAAGCAAGGGTTTATTTTTGTGGGCGTTTCACACTCATGACATACTGTACAATACAATTTTTGTTTAGAGTGCAGTTTTGAAATTTTACTTTGTGCAAATACATTTGTGAATACAAGCGAAACAATTATTAAATATATTATCCTTTTCATTTTGAACCTCCTCGAATAGCATATTTAGCTTTAGCTCCGAATCCTTTAATCGGAATACTTATAATCGGAAAGATTTTAACGAATAGACGATAAATTAGAATTTCTAATGCAACAAACCCCAAAGTGACTGATATTTCGCCGAACGATGGGAAGTATGCTTCGGTGGCATATGGAGGGTTATATGCTGTAACAAAGTTATTGAACCTGTTCATTACAACACCGAAAATTACCAGCATAGATGCGGTAAATAGTCCAGGGACGGATTCTCGAACAGCAGATGACATAAACATTCTCAACGGAATAATTACACCGATAACTAACTCAACACCAAATAAAATTGAGGTTGAGTTTACTTCAGCTAAATAAACAAATGTTTCTCTAATAAACATATCACCCAATTTTGCTGCGAGATAAATACCTAATAGAGGTGCAATAAATTTAGACAAACTAGATAGAACTTCTGTTTCAGGTTTCAATCCAAAAGATTTAGAAGCTGCGATTGATTCCATAATAACCATTGGAAATCCGACAGAAAACGCAGAAAGCAAAAACAACAGCGGCAACACTGGAGTTTGCCATAGTGGGTGCATTTTAGGACCAGCAATAACCATCAAAGTACCAAGTGAGGATTGATGTAAACAAGAAAGTACAACCCCTGCAATTATAAAAATGAACATCGTTTTATCAAGCCCACGATCTAGTTTTCTTAATAAACCATCAACTAAAAGATTAAATCGTTTTAAGAATCCAGGTAGATTCACTCTTCCGATAAAGCGTTCAGTAACTATAGGTAGAAACTCTATGTAGAGAACGGATACATAAATCATAACGCAAATACCAACTTCAAATAAAGCTGAGTTTCCATTCCACATCACAAGAGGGTGCCAAATGTAATACCATCGACCTATATCCACAAAAACTCCCATTGCGACAAATGTATATCCCAACATTGCAGTTAATAGTGCTGGACGAATTATCACTTCGTATTTATCTCTGTGCATAATATGCCCGAGTGCTGCAGTTGTAAATCCACCGGCTGCAAGTGCAACTCCGGCGCCAACATCTAGTCCAATCCAAATTCCCCAAGGAAATTGATCATTCAAGTTTGTTACTGAGCCAATTCCGAAAAAGAATCTCATTGCAAGAAATGCTAATCCATTTAAGGCAATAGCAACAAGCACAATTACCCATGGAGTAAAATATTTTTTTGTCATTTGTTCTGGTTTAAATGCATGTTCCATTAGTGTCCTCCTTTGGATTTATCTCTATCTTTTGAAAGCCACATAACTCCACCAAGCAGTGCATATAAAGCAACAGGAGGAACAAAATAGGCAAATAATCCATGTTGAATTGATTCTGAAACTCCAGGCGCTGGATTTGTTCCTAGCTTAGGAAAAACTGTTTTAACTAAATCATTCTCAGCAAGATAAATCCATGATGTTCCACCAACTTCGTATTCACCAAATACGTGGTTAAAATACTTTCCCGGATATTTGTCTATTCTTCGTTTAGCCTCAATAATAAGTTCATCTCTCGATCCATATGTTAAAGCACCAACGGGACAAGTTTCAACGCACGCTGGAAGCTTGCCCACCTTTGTTCTATCAATACAAAAATCACATTTAACAATTTTGGGATCTAAGGCTTTTAAATATTCAAATGAAGGAATTTGAAATGGACATGCAATCATGCAATATCTACAGCCTATACATTTATCAGTATCCCAAGTTACCGCACCGTTTTCATGCTTGCTTATAGCGCCAACTATACAAGCAGAAACACATGCTGGGTGATCGCAATGCATGCATTGTAACTTAACTTTGTGGCTATCAGCATTGTTTACATCAATCTGATTAACAACTGTAAGTGCGCTCTCGGATGTTGTTCGTTGCGAACAATCTGTCAATTGGGCGCTATAGTTTTCAATATCCCCAGCTTCCATATTGTGAGCTGTTTTACAAGCCCATTCACATTTTCCGCATCCGATGCATACTGTAGTATCAACCAAAACTCCTTTACGAGTAGGGGACAATTTATTTGGCGAACTACCTTTTACTATTTGAGGAGTTACCGCATTAAGCGTTGCAGCGGAAGCTCCCAAAGCAGCAAATGATTTTAGAAAATCTCTTCGATTTTGCGACATACTTTTTTCCTACTTATTAATTAGTTTTATTTCCAAATTTGTACTTCCCATTCTCTCTTACATAACCAGAAAAATAATTTTCGAGAACCTTCTGCACTTCTCCCTGCATCCAAGGAATTACTTTTATCTTTGCCTTTGTCAACTCAACATAGCAGCGTTCAGTTAATCCATTGCATATTATCATATCGGGTTTCAATCTGATTATTCGATTAATTCTTTCTAATCTATTTTTTGTAATTATTTTTATCGATTCTTCTTTTTGGATTTTCCTGTTTTCAACACTAAACACTTGAAAATGCTCTGCATAATCGAGACGTGGTGAAACTCGGTTTCTAAATAGCGGTATTATTATTGTTTCCATCATTCTTATATTTTGTTGCAACACAATATGCAACAAGTAAGCCAACAATATTTTTATGATATAATGTTGTTTTTTGTCGAATTTAACATTAAAAGATTGATTGATATTAATGGCTGGTTGCAAATGCGCAACAAACGATGCAACGCAGTTGCAATCGTGAAACAACTTCTTACTTTTTGGCTATAGTAATGAATTAACTTTATCACATTTTCATTAAGCAATTTTTACTTTAATAATTTATATTTTGGAGAACATATTTTTGTAATGCTGTGAGGATAGTTTGAAAAAGATAAAGCTAATTTTACTATATATATTTATTCCCTTCTTATTAATTCAATTAATCCCAATTGATAGGGAAAATCCACCCATTGATATTTCTAATACTCTGGATGCTCCGTCTGAAGTTATGACTGTACTAAAAAACTCATGTTACGATTGTCACTCAAACGAAACCAACTGGCCGTTTTATAGCTATATAGCCCCAATATCGTGGCTGGTTTATCGTGATGTGAAATTTGGAAGAGAGGATTTAAACTTTTCTGAATGGAATAATTTAACAGATGAAAAAAGAGAACACAAAAAGGAAGAGATTATCGAGGAAATTTCGAGAGAGACAATGCCAATGCCCATATATCTACTTACTCATCCATCCGCAAGTTTAAATAGCAATGATAAAATACTAATTAAAAATTGGTTAACTGGACGAAAATAGAATCACTCCTTAAGCAAATCATATTTTTTCATTTTTCGCCAAAGGGTGGAACGGTGTAGTTTTAATTCTTTAGCTACTTCAACCTTATTCCAATTGTGTTTTTTTAATGTTTTAAAAATTAAATCGCATTCACCCTTTTCTAAAGGTTGCGAAAATGTTGTTTCTTTTACTCTTACTTCTAGATTATCTATTAAATCTTGAGGCAAATCTTCTATTTCTATTATTTCGCTCTGGCACATTACAAATGCATGTTCAATGATGTTTTCTAATTCTCTAATATTTCCTGGATAGGAATAATTCATCATCACTTCTAAAACCTCATTTGAAACTGAGGTAATCATTTTTTCCATTTTATAGTTAAACAACTCAATAAAATGATTTATTAAATGTGGAATGTCGTCTTTTCTCTCTTTTAATGATGGTAGCTCAATCTTTACAATATTTAATCGAAAGAAAAGGTCATCTCTAAATTTATCTTTAGCAATTAAGTTAAGCAGATTTTCTTTTGTTGCAGAGATTACTCTAACATCTGCCTTTACTGTACTTGTAGCCCCAAGAGGCTCAAACTCCTTTTCTTGTAAAACACGAAGAAGTTTAACTTGTGTTGAAGGGGAAAGTGATTCCACTTCATCAAGAAATATTGTCCCACCTTTCGCTAATTGAAATCTTCCAGGCTTATCCTTTTGGGCATCTGTGAAAGCCCCCTTATAATATCCAAATAGTTCCGATTCTAGTAAGTTATCTGGCAAGGCACCGCAATTAATGGCAATAAATGGACCGTCCTTTCTATTACTTAAATTGTGGATAGCTCTAGCAAACAATTCTTTTCCCGAACCACTTGGACCCTGGATTAAAACTGTTGCTTCACTTTCGGAAATGTTAGGTAGAATATTGAATAACTCTAACAATTTATGATTTTTAGAGACAATATCTTCAAAAGTATATGTTTTCTCAATCTCTTTTCGAAGTGCTTCGATCATTGATAAATCCCTAAACGTTTCTACACCACCTATAACATTATTATTCTCATCAATTAGTGCAGACGAATTAATTGAGATTGGAATCTCCTTACCATCAAACCGAAGTATATTTACTTTCTGGTTTATAGTTTCAATACCAGATTGAATTGCATTTTTTATAGGGCAAGAATGTTCGCAAATATTAGATTTTAATGTTTCAAAACAAAATTCGCCAATTGCGTTAGCCTTTTTTACTCCCGTAATTTTCTCTGCCGCCTTATTGAATGATGTAATTCTTAAGTCGGTGTCTACCGTAAAAACGCCTTCGAGAATACTATCGAGAATTATTTCGGAATGAGATTCAGATATGGGTTTGAGATTTTGCATTCTATCAACAATGAAAATATTTACTACAAAAATGACAACAACATCTTACATATTTATAAAATATTGTTTCGAAAATT
>Ga0102814_10003625_pt1 | contig 10017 bp, 5 predicted proteins | sample ColrivemetaGS741_FD_79112 | JGI IMG/M metagenome (GOLD analysis project Ga0102814, IMG submission 79112) | Estuarine microbial communities from the Columbia River estuary - Flood tide ETM metaG S.741 | ecosystem: Environmental > Aquatic > Marine > Intertidal zone > Estuary | place: USA: Columbia... | reverse complement strand
TGATACCACTTTCTAGTAATAATTTTTTATTAAAATTTTTAAGGTAATTGGCAAAGGCACTTATTTCACTGGTGTTTTGCAGTTGGCTAATTCGTCTTCCTAAAGTATTATATATTTCGAAATTAGTTTGAAATCCGTTCATTTCTACACCATATTTCAAATTATCATACTCGGATAAAAATCGAGAAAAGGTCAGATTTACATTAAACCCATTGATACCCGATTTACGTGGCTTATTATCTTGTTCTTCTTGTTGTATAAGATAATTGCTATAAGTTACGCCACCGTCTATAAGTGTTTTGCTGTTATTAGGTACGAGTAAAAATTTTGTGCCTAATCCTCTTGATTTCCAGTTATAGGATGAGCTGTTTTCAAAATCTACTTTGTCCGAAAAATCAAAACCAAATACATGAAAATTACTTCCTGTGGCCGCATTAAATGAAAGTTTACCATAGAAATCGCTGAACGAGTAAGGTAATTTTCCATCGTTGATGTAGGGGTAGATTACTGGGGCAGATTGATCAAGATATGAGTTTTTGTAGGATAGTATAAAACTGGTACTGTTTTTACCTACTTCATATTTTTTAAGCGGACCTTCAAGCATTATTTTAGAATTAAATGGGCTGCTATTTACCTTACCGTGCAGACCTGTTTTGCTTCCATCTTTGGTTTTAACATCCACTATAGCCGATACTCTTCCTCCATATTCAGCGCTAAATCCTGCAGAATAAACATCTACTGACTTTAGAATATCACTATCAAAAACTGAAAATAAACCAATACTGTGAAACGGGTTGTACACGGTTAATCCGTCCAATAAAACTTTATTCATAACCGGTGAACCACCCCTTATATAGAGCTGTCCGCCTTGATCGCCAGAAAAAACAACTCCTGGTAATACTTGTAAATATTGAACCAAATCGGGCTCGCCTCCTACGGAAGGAATACGGGTTAATTGTATTGGCTTGATAGTAGTTTTTGAGATATTAACTTCTTTGCTTTTTCTTATTTTTTCGGCGGAAACGCTTACAGAACCTAGCTCTTGACCACCGCTTAAGATGATGTAAAAATTTTGTGTAGTAATTTGACCGTTTTTTAAGCTTACCTCTAGTTCGCTAGGATCAGCGCCTATGTAGGTTGCCACCACAGTAAAGCTACCTTCATTTAAATTAGGGATGTTGTAAAATCCGCGATCGTCTGAGTAGGCACCTTGATTGTTTCCCTTGAGTTTTACAATAGCACCACTTATAGGATTTCCTGATTGTGCGTCTAATACAAATCCCCTCAAAACTCCAGATTGTGCTTGAGCAAGGCTGAAAAATGCCAATAGTAATCCAAGTAAAATTCCCTTTTTTCTCATTAATAAAATGTGCTTAATCTGGATAATAAAATGATGTTTAACAGTCTTCGGTGTCAAAAGTACGTGGTTTTATTTTAAAATTACGTCTTCCTTTGATTGTGTCCCTATAATTCCTAACCCACCGTCTATGTTACTATGTATAACCACCGCATTATTGTATCCTCCTTGAAAATTAATTTCTTTAGCGTCTTGAGCTCGCTGGAGCGATTTGTAGTAGAGAAATAAGTCTTCTGATATGCTTGATAGGGTTATTTTGTATTTATCTCCTAAATTATTAATTACATAGCCAAGAGATACATTCATCGTAATTGTTTTTAATTTACCATTAAATAAGTCGTCTGAAAACAGTATTCCACCGTCATTTTGAACAATGGAGTTATACCCAGCTAAGGATGGATCTGTTCGAGGAACGGTTAGAGGTACCCAATTAGAAATGGAGTTATTGAAATAATACAGATTGATTTTATAGTAATTATTTATACCACTTACGTCTTTAAAACTTACGGCTAATTTATCGGCGGGATTACCCGATGTATCTAATCCACCTGCAATGCTGAGCGTGCCCGTAGGATCTATAGTCTCAGGAAAACGAATCAGTGATCCTACTGAGGGATAAAAAGGATGCTTGATGTTTAATTGAACCGCAGTGCCTGGTATAAATGATTTGGATGTAACGTAATGCTCCGAAGCAGCATTGTAAAGCAAGCTTCCTTTAGATCCGTCGTTTGCTACGTATTCTACTGTGGCATCCTTTAACAATTTGGGGAGTTCGCTATCTATTGAGCCTTCGCTAGTAGTGATTTCTAGCGATACAGGCATACCTGCTACCCAAATATTATCAAAGTCGGTGTTTACCGTAATTTTAGGGGTGTAGTTTAATAATATATCTGGCTTTACGGTATCAGACAAGCAACTCGTTAGGAGGGTAATCGTTAGTAAGATAATCGTGTTTATTTGTTTTTCATTCATACGTTTCATGTTCTTTTAAAATTTAATGATATACGATACGCCTGGAACAAAAGCGAGGTAATTTCTATTGATAACCAATTCGGTATAACTGGCGTTGGCAAAATCAGCATTCACATAAAGTGGATTTCTATTGGATAAGACATTGTAGATAAAGAATCGCCATTCTGAGCTTAACGACGAATTGATGTTTTTACGTCCGGCACTTATATCTAATCGCTGGTATAGAGGACTTCTATAATTATTCAAGGTATTATACTCCAGTTGCAGTTGGCCGTTGATATCTCTAAATTTACCAATTGGCAGGGTGAACAATTGACCGCTACCTACGAGGTAATTAAAACTAAAATTCCAGATCGAGTATTCGTTAGTGTAGTTGCCGTATACTTTCAACATGTGAGGTCTGTCAAAAGTAAATAAGAATTCGTTGGCGTATAAATCAGGAAATGTTCTTACGGATTTACTGTAAGCATAACTTACCCATCCCGTAAAATCACCTTTGCTTTTTTGAAACATAAATTCAAGACCATACGATTTACCGCTGCCTTGCACTACGCTGCTTTTCCAATCTTTTTCGGGGTTTGAAGCGTCGTTTAAATTAGAAACTGCAGATAGGTTTTGCATGTTTTTGTAGTAGGCATTCACAGTTCCACTGAATTGTCTGCCTAGTTTTCGCTCGTATCCTATTTCTAAAATATCAGAATTTTGTGGCAATATTTCGCCAGTGGCGGGAACCCATATATTATCAGGACTTCCAGACCTTCCAAGATTTAGCTGATTTACAAATTGGTTGTGTCGGTTGTAAGCCGCTTTGAATACGTCATTATTCTGTAGAAAATAGGTTAAGTGAAATCTGGGCTCAGCAACTAGTTTGGTGTATCCGTCGAATGAATAGATAGTTGCCCTCAATCCAGCATCTAAAGTTACGTCTTTACTAAAAAAGTATTTGTCTTCCCCATAAAAACTACTCTCTATACTTGTTTGGTAATTCGGATTACCGACGATAGTATCAATATCACTTTGATTGGGATAATTTTTAGAGATCAAATTATTAGCCCCTAGCAGGAATTGTCTGAAGGTGTTTTGCCATCCAAAACTTAGGTGGTGCTCATTTGAAAAGGCATATTCCCAATCGGTTTTTAACCCAATGTCTCTGATACCTCGTTGTAATTTTTCTTCTACCAAAGGATTCTCCAAGAGATTAAAATCATACGTTTCTTGACTGTAGTCGTTCTTGTTTTTATAACTGGAATAATGAATAGAATGTACTCTTTTAAGCTGACTGGTAACTTGTTCTGTATAATTAACTGACGCAAGTACATTATACCATTTTTGTGTAATACCATAAGTTATGGGGATGTTACCATTCGCTGTATCGGTCGTTTGTAAGGAAACAAAATACAAATCCCTCGTATTCATAAAACTGAAATCTAGTTTGTCACCATTTTTTAAATATTTACCGTAACCTATCTGGTAATCGTAAATATTAGCATTTACACTTTGTTGCCTGGATTCAGCAGGAATAAGCAAATCTATCCAAGAACGTCGAGCTGACAAGGTAAAATAGCTTAGATCTTTTTTAATGCTTTCTATATAAATACCGGCATTGATTGGGGTTATTTCAAGTTCGCCTTTTACGCCACTATAACTTCCTGTTTTGCTACTTTCTAATGAAATAGTGGAAGAAAGTCTGCCGCCATATTTAGCAGAAGAGATACCACGTGAGATACCCGTATTTGCAATACTACGTTGATGAAAAACCGATGAAAGCCCAAAAATATGATTCGAATTATAAATGGGTGTTCCATTGTAGAGCATTAAATTTTGATCTACCTCACCACCACGCACAAACAGATTACTGTATCCCTCTGTTCCTTGTTCAATACCGGGAAGCATTTGCAGCTGTCTATTGATATCTGATTCTCCTAGAAAATAAGTCATGTTTTCTAGGTTCTTATTCTTGTTTTTGTTCTTAAAGTCTAAAAAACCTACCATAAATCCCATATGATAGGGATTGGTGTTTTCTTTTGCGGACATAAAAACCGTAGTATATTTATCGTAAGGAAGTGCTAAGCGCAAGGTATCGTAACCGGAAGTTGTAAAAGTCAACTTGCTATCACTTTCAAAATAGTTTAGCACAAACTCTCCTTGATCGTTCGTATAACATACGTTTCCGGTTTCGGGTTCTTGTACTTTAACAAAGGGTATGGGATTTTCATCCTGATCCACCACCTTACCTCGCGTATTTTTTTGAGCTAAAACACTTAAAACTAGGGTGTTTAGGAATATTAAAAGATAAAAAATTCGCATATGCAAATATGCTCTGTATTATCAGTTTTAACAAGGTGCATTTTATAAACGTTTATTTTTATGTTGTATTTACATTAAAGTAAAATTTGCGTGCTTATTTCGCATAGTGAAAAAAATAATTGTCCCACTGTTTATATTGGTAATCACATCGTGTTCACTTCCCAAAGCGAAAGTTAAATCCAAGCTTGTTGTTCTTATTAGTGTTGATCAAATGCGTGGAGACTATATCGAACGTTTTAAAGATCAAATGCCGTTTGTATACAAAGAGCTTTATGATGGAGGTTTAAACTATGTGAATACCCATCATTTTCATGCAAAAACTACTACGGCAGCGGGGCACGCAACTTTGGCTACGGGATGTTTACCGAGTACGCATGGTATTGTAGATAACAATGTATACGTACGCGCAACACGAAAAACTGAATACTCAATATTGGATACCACTATCGCTTTTGTAGGCTTGGACAGCTGTTCTTTGCAAAAAGTATCGGCAGATAAACTCAAGAAACCCGCTTTAGGGGATTACATTAAAATGAATGATTCTTTAAGCAAAAGTTATAGTGTAGCCTTAAAAGACAGATCGGCTATACTGATGGGAGGGCATTTTGCCAACAGAGCGTATTGGTTTGATGGGCAGAGTACTCAAATGGTAAGCACTAACTTTTATGCAGAGCCGTTTCCTGAATGGGTTACTTCTTTTAGAGCAGACCAAATTTATAAATCAGAAATAGAAAATGGTTGGTTATTGAATACATCTCTGCCTCCATTGCACAACCATTTACTAGATGAAGATAGTGCAGCTTATGAATGTGGCACTTTTCAACCTTGGTTTCCGCATACTTTGGGAAGTATAGATAACATAAAAGAAAGTGAAAATAAGGTGGGAACCTTTATGTGGAATACACCTTATGGCGATGAATTTGTGTTGAAGTTTGCAGAGCAACTCATAGTCAAAAATCAATTAGGGGCTGATGAGCATACCGATGTACTTACCATTGGTCTTTCGGCTGCAGATGTTATCGGACATCAATTTGGACCCAACAGCCTAGAGATTGCAGATTATTATGCTAGATTAGATAAATACTTGGAAGTATTTGTGACTATGCTCAACGAAAAGGTAGGAAAGGATAATTATATACTTGCCTTAACGGCAGACCACGGTGTGGTGCCTATGCCAGAATTTTCTGGTCTTACTGAAAAAGCGGTACGCGTAGAGTCTCATGAGTTTGATACCGATATGCTGGCTGTTGATCAAGAGTTAAAACAGTTATTTAACTTAACTGAGAGTACTTTTTTGGAAACATCTTACGCAGGTATAGAGCCTAATTTCGAGTTGCTTACAATGCACCAAATCGACTCGTTTGTTTTCTTAGAGGCATTAAAGTCAAAACTCAAAAACCTCAGTTATGTTGATCAAGCATACATACCTAGTGATTTCCTAAATGCCACAGATAATGAAGGTTACAAGATGCAGTTCAGCAACAGTTACGACCCAAGATTTGGATATTATGTTCAATTACTTTGTTCTGAGTTAAGCCTGGTTGATATGCGCAGCTGCGGCACCACGCACGGAACACCATATAGTTATGATACGCACGTACCCTTTATCATTTATAGTACAAGTGTAAATAGCGAAAAAGTAATAAAGACAGCTAAAACTATTGATATAACTCCTACTATTTTGGGATTACTAGATATAGATATTACCCAAAAAGTGGACGGACAAAATCTTCTAGGTCAGTAAGAAAAAGGTTATCGTAGCAAATCGTATAATGCGATTTGAGATCGTATTGGCGCTTCACCATTATCGTACATGGTATTAGAAAGTTTACTATCAATAACTCTCGCTCTCTGGTTGTCAGACCATTGCAAGTGTAAATATGCGATAAGCTCTTTTCTAATCTTATCATCGTATATCGGAGTTAGTGCCTCTATTCTGATATCTAAATTTCTAGTCATCAAATCGGCTGAGCCTAAATAAAGTTTACCAGTAGCCTCGTTACCAAACCAGAAGACGCGTGAATGTTCTAAAAATCGTCCTACAATACTTCTAATGGTAATATTTTGAATAGGAATCATACTACAAACTCCTCGCACCAGTAATTTGACTTCTACGCCTTGTTGTGCAGCAATCAGAATCGCATTGATTATACCTTCATCTACCAGGTTATTTATTTTAATAAAAATATGGCCTTTTCCTCCATTCTTTACCACTTTAATTTCATTGTCAATCAAATCGAGCAATCCTTTTCTAAGGTTAATAGGAGCTACGAGTAAGTGTTCAAAAGAGTAACTTAGGTATGGTTTTTCGAAGATTTGGAATACACGTTCTACTTCATTGGTGATTCTTGCGTCTGAAGTGATTAATGCTGAATCGCCATAAATCTTGGCGGTTTTTTCATGAAAATTACCTGTGCTTATTAGAGAATAGTTTTTCAAAACACCCTTTGAGTAACGCTGTATAAGTAGCAGTTTACTGTGTACTTTAAGGCCTTTAAGTCCGAATTCGATTTGTATATTTTCATCTTGAAGTTGTTTTGACCAATCTAGATTGGCTTCTTCATCAAATCGGGCTCTAAGCTCGATAACCACATAAACTTGCTTTCCATTTCGGGCGGCATTTTTAAGCGCTTTGATTATTTTGGACTTAGGGGCAACCCTATACAAGCTCATTTTTATGCTCTCTACCTTAGGGTCGATGGATGCTTCGCGAATAATATCAATGATAATATCAAAAGAGTGATACGGCATTTGCAGTAAAATGTCACTCTCACTTATCTGTTTTAAAAGGGGTCTTTTTTTATTTAGGCTATGATGTTCAATAGATGGTAATTCTGCATAACACAGGTCTTCTCGACCTAAATTAGGGAATCCCATAAAATCTCTAAAATTATGGTATCTACCTCCGGGTATAAGATTAGTACTAGACGATAGTTTTATATTGGAAATGATATAATCCAGTTGAGTTTCTGGCATTTCACGGTCATATACAAATCTTACTACCTTCCCTTTTGTTCTATTGGAAACACTTTTGGTAACTTTTTCATAATAACTTGCGCTAAAATCATCGTCGAGGTCGAGCTCGGCATCTCTAGTTAGTTTAATAATGTATGAACTGATATCTAAAGGCTCGAATATGGACAGTATATACGGCATGTTATAGCGTATTACATCATCTAAATAAATGATGTTTTTCTGCTTATCTTCACTTGGTAATTCAATAAAACGAGAAATGTAGTCTGTTGGAAGTTCGATAAGTGCATGATGCTGCTTATCTGATTTTTTGGTAAAAGAAATGAACAGATAAACGGATTGATCTCTGAGGTATGGAAATTTTTTAACATTACTAATTATCAGAGGCGTGATTAAAGATTCAACTTCTTTTAAAAAATAACTTCTTACAAAATCTGCTTGTTTTTCATCCAGGTTCTTTTCGTTTTTTATGAAGATATTTTCTTGGGTTAGCTGAAATAATATCTGCTCATAGGTTTCATAAAATATTGTGTGTAACTGAATAACCCGACTTTGTATTTTTTCTAGGATAGAACTCGCTTGTTCTGCAAGTTCTGCATTACTTGTTTCCAGCGCATTTTGAAACCGAATTAGTGTTGCTACTCGAACCCTGAAAAACTCATCCAAGTTATTACTATAAATACCTAAAAATCGCATCCGTTGAATCAGCGGAACGTCTTTATTTTGTGCTTCTTGCAGTACACGCTCATTAAAAGAAAGCCAACTAATATCTCTGTTTATCATACGAATATTGAAATATACTTTATCCTAATTAATGGGGTATACTAAACTGAGTTTTAATGAGGTAGCTCTCGTTGTTCTTTTACTCGTAAGTCTATTACCCGCGCCGTCTATGATTTGATCTTGGAGAGGTCCAAAACCATATTTTATGTTCACCTCCACAGGAGATATACCTCTTATAAAGCTTACACCTCCAGTTATAGCGGGCATTATCCATCCTTTATTAACCCCTGAAGATTGGGGGTCATTATTAAGATTAAAAACTCCAAGTTTATTAAACTCGTATCCTGCACCAATATTTATTCCGAAATCGTCAACAGCAAAAAAGGTAGACCCTGCACCAAAATATAGTCTCGCTAATACCGGTATTTGAAGCGTACCAAAACCGCTTCCCCCGCGAACTTCAGGAGCAGAAGCAAATACGGTACTGAAACCAAAAGCAACTGGTGCCGATAGCGCAATTGCTAGATTTTCTTGAATATCGAGTATGTTATATCTAGCCTCAAATCCCAAAGAATAAAGAGATGTCGTAGAGCTTTGTGTAGCAGCCCTGCTATACTTAAAGCTGGGTTGAGTTTCCCGAGGGTTATAGTATGCTAATGGAGAGGTAATGTAATCGATGAGAAACGAACTTGAGATACTTAGATAGGTTCTACTCTTCCAATCCGTAAATTCCGTTTGTATAAAGTCGCTACTTTGGTCCTCATCGTTCTCTGTAGCGTTAACTTGTCCGAAAGAAACGTTAGTTAACATAAGAAGTAAAATAATGATACTATTTTTCGTCATATTGTTCCAAGTTTCAAAATTAACAGGATTTAAAAAGGTTCACGTCACTTTAGTACCATTTATTTCTTCTTTCACAAAAAGATAATACGAAAGTGGAAGTAATAGTGAAATAAAGAAGATACTGGCTTGTCGCTCCAGTAAAGATTCAAATTGGAGTGACACAAATAGGACGGCTACTATACCCCAAAAAGGAAACGTGGTAGATGGTAAAACTCTGAATAGAGCAGCAAAATATACGATTAAAGCGAGTATACCAATCCAACCAAACTTTACTCCATACTCTAAAAATTGATTGTGTGGGCCTACCCTATTTTCTATAAAAAGAACAGAGTTTCGCAACGTATATGCTTCTTGTATTTTGGCTTCCTGTGCCCCCGATCCTACTCCTAACGGATTTTTTCGCAGCACAAATATGGATGTTTTATATCCTTCAAAGCGCATCGCCATAGACTTATAATTTATTTCCTTACCGTTTCCCCAACTTCTAAAGTCTTCTAGACTATTTGCCGTTTTACTTCTAAAGGAGGTGCTAGAAACATAGGCAACGCTCACAAAAATGATAATGCTTAAAGTACCTAAAAATAAAGGTTTTAAGGATTTTTTTTGATATACCAGAACCAGTGATGCAACTATAAACCCACTGTAAAGCGCTATCAAACCGGTGCGAGAACTCAATATGTGGCAACAGATAGCAATCACCAAAAGCATCCCTAAACCTAAATAATGTTTATTGTTTTGTATTTTTTTTAAATAAAGCAAACCTGCTAAACCCAAAACTACCCAAGCGTTCAAAATACCAAAATGAATATGATGCATATTGGGGATGGGTATATGCTTGCTTT
>Ga0102814_10003623_pt1 | contig 10018 bp, 9 predicted proteins | sample ColrivemetaGS741_FD_79112 | JGI IMG/M metagenome (GOLD analysis project Ga0102814, IMG submission 79112) | Estuarine microbial communities from the Columbia River estuary - Flood tide ETM metaG S.741 | ecosystem: Environmental > Aquatic > Marine > Intertidal zone > Estuary | place: USA: Columbia... | reverse complement strand
GGGTATATTTGTATCAATAGCTAAAATAAATTTAATATTTTTTTGATCTGCTTGTAATTTTATGATATCAATCGTGTCTTCAAGTAGTTGAATTAAGTCTGTTTGAACAAACTCTAACTCAAGTTTACCTGCTTCAATTTTTGAAAAATCAAGTATATCATTTATGATATTTAAAAGAGATTGAGCTGATCGTTCAGCATTTTCTAGATAGAGTTTTTGCGTTTTATCTAGAGTAGTTTGTGCTAATAAATCCGTGAAACCAATTACACCATTTAGTGGTGTCCGAATTTCATGACTCATATTTGCCAGAAATTCAGATTTAGCCTTATTTGCTTGTATTGCTTCTTGTCTAGCTTTGATGAGTTCTAACTCATGAGTTTTTTGGTGATTGATATTTTGAATGAAAACAAGTTTACCTAATGTATTCCCAGAATTATCAGTAATACTAGATTTTGAAGCTGAGTACCAATTTTTATCTTTATTCTCACCTTTTGAAAACTCAATTGATGTACTGGAACTATCCTCAATTATCAATTGCATTAATTGAGGCCAATCGTTCAGATGTACACTTATATCAAATTGTTGCTTTTCTGGATTAATTCCCAACATTTTTTGAGCCGCTGAATTAGTCGATACTAATAGCTTTCCTGTTACATCGGTAACAAGTACTGATCCAGATAAATTTTCGAAAAGACTTTTATAGGCAATAGGGACAATTTTAAATAATTCAAACCCAAATAAGCCGATATATATAAAAATACCTGTTAAGCTAAAACTTAGTGGAATAGGGTCTAAATGATTTGGAATAAGATTCGATAAATAAATTATATAGGTTGCAAGTGGAAAAAATAACCCTAAAAGCACAAAAAGAACTTGTTTTTTTAAGTTCGGGCTAATGTCATTATAAATAGTTAGAAGAAGTCCAAAGCTTAATACAGATAATGTTACAGAGTAGAGTTGATGAACCCAATAGATAAACCCGGTTTCAGAATTTAAGGTTGAAAAGTATTCTGTTTTATCAAAACTAAATGAAGAGTAAAAAAGGGAATGGTATTCATTACTTAACATTGAAATAAGAATAATCACTGGTATCGTCATCAATCCTTTAACAAATTTCTTTGTTAAGAATGAATAACGGCCAGTGTATTTTAATGTAAAAAGAAGCATTAGAGGGGTAATAAAAACAGCCCCTAAATACTGAATTTTCAGTGCAATAATCATCAGGTTAAGATGAATAGCGGCCAATTCATAGGCATAACCTAAACTATAGAATGAACAGGCAAACATGAGTAAAGAAAAGGTAAACTCCCCATTTGAGTTACCTTTTCTTAAAGAAAGTAGGCCAAGAATCAATGTTAATAATCCTGAGAAAAAAACTAGACCTGAAATAAGAGATATTGAAAGACTAGTAAACATAAATGAACTGAAACAAAATATTTCTTTAAATATAGGTGATAAATATTGATTTGAACTTATTTAAGAACAGATTTACATTTCATCAGTTCTCAAAAAAACCTACATTAAGACAAGCTATAAACAATCATATAGTGATGCATAATTGTCAAATTAGTGAAACAAGTTCAATGCAAAAAATTAAATTACTTCTATTAATACTTATTACAATTCTAATACAGACCTGTGATAGTTATAAAAGGCCATCTAAAGGACGATTTTTTGAAGTTTTAGTCGTAATGGACTCAACTCAGCATGAAGGAGTTCTTGCAAAATCAATTAATGAGAGTTTTGGTGGGCATGTAATGACAATTCCCTCAATTGAAAATCGCTACGATTTAAGGTTTTTTACAATAAAATCTCAAAAAGATTTAGATTATGCAAAACAAGCTAAAAATGTAATTTTTGCCTCATCGTTAAACGACAAAAATATAGTGGCAGATTTTATTACCTCAATTACTGATCCAACAGTTCAGCAAAAAATTAAATCGGATGAGTTAAATGCAATACGCCTAGATGATAAATGGTATACGAATCAGTGGATTCTATTATTAACGGGTTCTAGTCAAGAAAAAGCAGCCGAATATTTAACTGAAAATCAACTTCCAATCATTCATAGTTTAGATGAAAGAGAACGAAAAAGATGGGTTTATGAAATTTATGACAAAGGTCGACAAACAAAAATGGAAGATACACTGTGGACTGATTATGGCTGGAAATTAGGTATTCAGCATGATTATGCTAAACACATTGAGAAAGACGACTTTGTTTCATTTAGAAGATACATGCCTGATAATGATAGATGGATTTGGGTTTGGTGGCAAGATGGATTCACAGATCTTAGTTTTTTAACTCCTGAATGGGTGAACAAAAAAAGAGACGAACTTTTAGAAGAAAATATTAGAGGAAAAAGACCTCAATCTTATATTCAAACCGAATATTTTCGCCCTGTTGAAAGTTTAGTTAAAGAAATGAATGGTAGATATACCATTCAAACTAATGGTACTTGGAGAATGGTTGAAGATCTTATGGGGGGACCATTTGTGAATTATACTGTTTATGACGAAAAGCAAAATCGATTATATATGATTGAGTTTGCTCAGTTTGCACCCAAGTTCCCGAAACGTAACTTTGTAAGACAATTTGAAGCAATGGCTCTTACTTTCGATACTGACTCCCTTTTTAGCGAAAAAAAATTAACAGTGCTAAGTGACTGAAAACTTCTCTGACTACATTTCAACTGAACTTAATAGTTTAGAACACAAGAAATTATTGCGTGTTTTAAAAACAACTGATAAAGAGCTAATTAATGTCTCCACAAACGATTATCTCGGTTTATCTAGAAATATAGATATTGCTGAGGCTGGATTTGCTGCTTCTTTAAAATATGGTTCAGGTGGACAATCTTCTCGATTAGTAACAGGAAATCATTCTATAATTGAAGAATTGGAATATTCATTAGCAGAATGGTTAGATTATGAGCGTTGCCTATGTTATAGTTCTGGATTCCAATTAAATCACAGTGTGTTAAAAGCGCTTGGAAATAAAAGCACTGTTTTTTTTATTGATAAATTAGCTCATAACAGTTTAATTACAGGTGCATTAGACTCAGATGCAAAGGTTAGTCGGTTTCGTCACAATGATTTAGAGCATTTAGAAAGTTTATTAAAAAAAGAGTGTGAGACGAACCCTTCAAATAAAACGATTAGATGGATAATTGTTGAGTCAATTTATAGTATGGATGGTGATGAAGCTCCGCTCGAACAACTTTCTGAATTAGCAATGAAATATAAGTGTGAATTCTATATTGATGAAGCACATGCTATTGGAATTGCAGGTGAAAAGGGGAGAGGCCTATCTGAAAAAATTAACCCGACAATCTTTATTGGCACGTTTGGAAAAGCTTTTGGTACAAATGGTGCATTTATTGCTTCAAGTAAAAAAGTAATTAATTATCTAATAAATAAAGTAGGTGGTTTTATCTATACAACAGCTCTATCGCCATTTTTAGCAGGAGCAACTCTAAAATCATTAGAGTTAATAAAACAAATGGATTCTGAAAGAGCAAGCTTATTGCAACTATCAATAGAGTTAAGAAAGTCGTTAAAGATAGAAGCCAAATCAACAAGAAGCTGTATTGTTCCTTGGATAATTGGATCTGAAGAAAAAACCTTAGAAGTATCCCAAAAAATGTATCATGCTGGTATAGCAGCAATTGCTATAAGACCTCCGACAGTACCAATTGGGACATCTAGAATACGCTTTAGTCTAAGTGCTTCAATAGGTAATGAAGATTTTAATCAAGTTTTAAACTTTATCAAAACATGCCATCAATAGCTTTTTTTCATGGATGGGGATTATCGTCCCAATTTTGGGGGCCTGTAAATCTTGGCTCTAGTTGGAAAACGTATGTCTTTGATCGAGGTTATTTTGGTGATCAATTAATGTTTGAAAACTTACCAAAAGTGGATTTAATTGTTGCTCACTCGTATGGTTTACATTGGGTTCCAGAGCATTTATTGGAATCATGCCATGGAATTATTGCCTTAAATACATTTCGGAAATTTATTCCTCCAACAAAATTGGAAGGTGTTAAGACAAGGCGTGTATTGCAAAAAATGAATAGCGCCTTTCAAGAAAATCCCCACCTTGTATTAGAACAATTTTATACAAACGTTTTTAACCCCTTTCCAGTTACGTTTCCTGTGCCAGATTTCATTCATCATAGTTTATTATTACATGACTTAAATTCAATGGCTGAAAAAGAACTTTTTTTAAAAGAATCACTAAAAGATAAAAAGTGGCTTATTATAAACAGTGCAAATGATAGTATATTAGGAAATACAAAACGGGATGATTGGGATATTCCAAAAATGTCGTTAAAAAGTAAAACTATTGTGAATGGTTCTCACGCTGTTTGGGTAACCAATCAACAGGAAACAATACTATCAATTCGGACTTGGCTTAAAACAGATTTCAAATGAGTACCGGTGCTAAATGGATTATAACAGATGAATTCTCAAAACATGCAGAATTGTATGATTTATATGCTTTTGTTCAAAATCGATCAGCTACATTATTCGCAAAGTTTGTCAATGAAGGCATAAATGATGATTATAATCCTTTCTTTTTAGAAATAGGCTGTGGAACAGGTCTCTTTAGTATAGAAATTGTAAAACAATTCCCAGATTCAAGGTTACATTTAACTGATATTTCGAATGAAATGTTGACTAAAGCATTTCTAAGAGTTATTTCTGTAGCAACTGCAAAAGTTGAGTATGAATTACTAGATGGTGAAAACATACCCGATATGTTTGAATCTCAAGCAGATACACTAATTTCAGCATTCACTATACAATGGTTTTTTAATCCTATAGAAGCAATTAAAAGGTTTCAAGATAAAATTCCCAATTTAAGACGTATTTATTTGTCTTTTCCTACAAATGGTAGTTTTTCTGAATGGAAAAAATATGCTTTTGAAGCAAATGTACCCTATACGGCAAATGATTTACCGGACCCAAAAAGACTTCAAAATGAATTAGAAAGTGGAGTTAGAAGTTTTAAGGTTGAGGTACTCGAAATGAAACAAAAGTATTTAAATGCGTTCGATTTTTTTAATAGTATAAAACACATTGGGGCAGGTTACAGCGTTACGAATAGTGTTTTAAAGCCTACAGAACTTAGAAAATTAATACGTAAATGGGATTCGAGTTGCCCCGACGAGATAAGCGTGACACACGAAATTGCTTTTGTGGAAATTCTTATTTAATGTGAACAAAATAATAGTAAGTAAATTATAGCTTTAAATTAATTGTGTTCAAATAATATAAAGCTGTAATTAGTTTATGTTTAAAGCAGGGTTTACACATAAACTAATTACAATACTTTTCACACACTCATTTTTGTATAAAACGGGGTTGATACTCTTACTGGTAATACAATTAAATTTTCTGAAACTACAAAGTGATTTTAAAAGTCATTTTAAATTGTGAAATGTATCACTGATATAAAATGACTTTTAAAAGGATGATTTTTTTTTAAATCAGATTATTTAATCAAATTTTGGGGCATATCTGCTAGCACATAACTCAAAACCGTCATTGCAGCCACACATGTATTCACTTCGTAAGGATCTAATTTATCAATCGTATCTGCTTCTGTGTGATGATACCAAAAGTATTTTTCACCGTTTACATTAAGACCAAACCCAGGAACACCTTCTCTCATTAAAGGGCCAATATCTGCTCCACCGCCACCCATCGTCATTCCATCTGCATCAATAGAAGCTAAAAGTTTTGCAATTTCTTTTAAAACTGGCATATTTTCTTCTTTGCCACCAAATCCAAATCCTTTAGCACGAAAAACACCAGCATCGCTTTCAATAGCTGCTACGTGATTTTCAGATGCTGCTTTAGCAGAGTCTCCATAGGCTTGTCCTCCACGTAATCCATTTTCTTCATTTGTCCAAAATACTGCACGAATGGTTCTTTTAGGTTTAATATTTAGTTTTTTTAGAAGTCTTAACGCTTCCCAGCTAACAACGCAACCACCTGCATCATCCATTGCTCCTTGTCCAACATCCCAAGAATCAATATGTCCACCCATTACAACTATTTCATCAGGTTTTTCACTTCCTTTTACTTCCGCAACAATATTTCTTGAAAGAGATTCTTTTTCAAAGCGTGCTTCCATATAAAGTTTAAGCGTAACTTTTCCTCCTCTTTGTATAGTACGATCAATCCATGCTGCATCTTCTGTTGATATTGCAGCTGTTGGAATTTTCTCTACAGCGTCGTCATATCGCATTGTTCCAGTATGAGGCGTTTGCATAGAGAAGCTAGCTACAGAGCGAATTAATGCTGCTTTAGCACCGCCTTTGGCAGCTTCTACTGCGCTTTGAGAACGAATTGCTACCGTTTTTCCATAGGATTCAAATTCTTGGTTGATTAAAACAATTTTACCTTTAACTTTTCCAATATTTTCTTTTAGCTCAGCAATAGTTTTGAAAACGATTACTTCAGATGTAATTCCTTTTTTTGGGGTTGCAATAGAACCACCTAAGCCAACCATTGGAATGCGTTTAGAAACAGGACTGGTAATTTCACAATATTCATTTCCACGAACCCATTTTGGTACCATAACAGGTTGTGTATAAACGGCATCAAATCCGTCTTTTTTCATTTCTAAAACTATCCAATCAATTGCTTTTTCTAGATTTTCGCTACCACTAATTCTTGCAGGAAAACGATCAACTAGTTCAGAAAGACGGTCAAAAACAGTGGAGTCTTTTAGTGATTCAGCAATAAGTTTTTGACTTACATCATAATACTTCTCACTTATTGAATTTTGGGCAGACGAATAAGAAGCTGTGACTAACAACAGCAATACTAAAACTTTGAACTTCATATAAGTTTATTTAAATGACGGATTGCGAATAAAAATACTATCTCAAAACATATAGAAATGATAGGGCAGGGGCAATTACAAGATTGTGATATTCTGTAACGATAAATCAAAACTAGTAAATAATTCTATTTAACAAACAAAACAAAAAAAGGAAGCTTTACTTCCTTTTTTTGTTTTGAATCAATCCATTGAACTTGGATTTTGATCGGCAATTCTTTTAAACTGATTATATTCTTCTGGAGATAAGTCAGCAAATAGATATTGAATGGGGTCAATTGCTTTTCCCTGCTGAATTATTTCGTAGTGTAAATGCGGACCTTCAACTACTCCTGATTTTCCAGTATATCCAATAAGATCACCACGTTTAATTTTTTTGCCTGGTCTTATACCTTTGGCAAAACTAGATAAGTGAGCATAACGTGTTTCGTACCCAAAATTATGATTTATTTTAATGAGGTTTCCATAAGTACCTTTTTTTCCCGCAAACTTGATTACACCATCTCCAGTAGAATATACAGCTTCACCAATTTTAGCTCTAAAATCTAAACCTTCATGCGGTCTTTTGAATCTGTAAACAGGGTGAAATCGTAAACCGTAACCAGATATTATCACTCCTTTAATAGGTCGAATCGCTGGAATATGAGCTAGTTTCAATTTATTTTTATTGTACAAGTTTTTAATTTCTTCAAAACTCAATTGCTGAATTGCAATTTTACGCTCCATACTCTCTAAATTTGATGCTGTCCATTTCAACAAGGTAGCAGACTCATCTTTAAAAATGTCAAAGTTAGAGAAAACATCTGCTCCACCAGTTCCTGCTAAGCGTTCATCATAAGTGATGGGATCAGTGCCTAATACAGTTCTATAAATTTCATTATCGTTTTTGGCTAATGACGACAATTGCTTATCAAAAAGTTCAATTTTTGACTTTGTAATTTTTAGCTGATCTAATAATTCTTTGTTTTCTGCTTTAAGAGCAATTTCTGAAGGAGTACCAGCAAAATAAGAAAGAGCTGTTATTCCAATTCCAGACAAGACTAAACCACATAGAATTAGTAATGATGCAGTGTAAATAATTTTTTCAAACGATTTGTACTCAACAGGCGTGAATGTGCATGAGTCCTCTTCGTAATAAAAATACTGTTGGGGCATGTAATTGATTGCTTTATTAATAGGATAAATTAAAAAATTCTCACAATTAATCAAAAAATAGCTTAAAATTACTCGTAATCACCTTCAAAATAGTCTACAGCCCGTTTAATTTTTCCACGACGTTCAGACTTCTGCCTAATTTTGATTTGTATTTTTTCTTGAAACGTTTTTGCTGCGTCGTAACCATAATATTTAAGTAAATAATTCATAGCAATTACTTCAGCAATCACTGTAATATTTTTCCCAGGAGTTATCGGTAAGCGTATATAAGGAATATCAACATCTAAAATATTAACAGTTTTCTCATCAAGACCTGTACGTTCAAGTTCACCTGAATTTTCATCCCATAAATAGAGTTCTACTAGAACTTCAAGTCTTTTTTGATAACGAACTGCACGAATACCAAACATTGACATGATATCAATAATACCTAAACCTCTAATTTCCATGAAATGTCCATTCATGTTTGAAGCACTTGCCATAAGAACATTGCTTTTTTTAGTAAGCATTACAACATCGTCCGCAACCAGTCTGTGACCTCTTTCTATAAGGTCTAATGCAACTTCACTTTTCCCAATTCCTGATTTACCAGTTATTAAAATCCCAATTCCATAAACATCAACCATAGAACCATGAACAACAGTTTGACTAGCAAACTGATCGTCTAAATAATCCCGAAGAATAAACATAAAACGAGTTGTTTCTGTTTGCGTTAAATAAATTGGGGTATTATAAGATTCTGCTAATTCTAATAAATAAGTTGGTAAGCTATTTCCTGATGTTAAAAAAATGATTGGAACATTAAACTTCAGTAAAGTTTCGAAAGCTTTAAGTTGTTCTTTTTTTTCGAGATGTTCTAAATATTGGGTTTCTGTATTCCCAATAATTTGGATTCGTTGAGATGTGAAAAGGTCTGTATAACCAGCCAGGACTAAGCCTGGCCGGTGTAATTCAGCTTCAGAAATAAACTTTAATTCACATGCTTTTTCAGCCGCTAACGAGGTTAATTGGATTTGTACTTTTTGTCTTAACTGATCAATCAGTTCTGAAACCAAAAACTTTTCAGTTGGCGGCAAAGGTTTTATTTCACCAATTGGCATGGAATTATCTTTCGTTTATTTCTTCTTTATAATTAATGTAATTGCTTTTCTTTGTGTTTAATTAATTGTCGTTTTAAGTTATCAACTGATTTAGAAATTGCTGTTTCATAAGAATCTGAAGCCTCTTTAACGATTAAAGTAGTTCCTGGGATTTTTAAACTGATTTCTATTTGTTGGGGTGTTTCAGGACTTTCGTGAGGGGAGGCGATAACGTTACATTCATGTATCGCATCAAAATATTTTTCAAGTTTAGAAACAGATTCTTCAGCAAAATCTTGTAAACGTTGTGACGCTGTAAAATGGCGTGCAGTGAATAGGACTTTCATAAAAGCTCCTTCATTCTTAGGGTTTTTGTTTAATTGAAGCTCGAGGATGAGCCGTTTTATATACTTGTTTTAGCCTTTCAACGCTTGCATGAGTATACACTTGTGTTGCTGCAAGGTTTGCGTGACCTAATAATTCTTTTATGGCGATTATTTCGGCACCATTATCTAAAAGATGAGTTGCAAAGGAATGTCTAAGTACGTGCGGACTTTTTTGAGTAATTTCAGAAACCATAGATAATTGAGTTTTAACCAAATTTTGGACTAAGCGAGGATAAATTCGATTACCTTTTTTTGTTATGAAAAGCGCTTTTGTTGTAATACGATCTGAAATTAGAAATCTGTTTTTTAAATGTAGTTGAAGTGCTTCGACTGCGTGGTTCCCAAAGGGGATTACTCGTTCTTTGTCGCCTTTACCAAGTACTTTAATCTGTTTTTGAGTAAAATTAATATCTGGTATAGATAGGTTTACTAACTCCGACAAACGAATTCCGCAGGAGTAAAATAACTCTATAAGAGCTTTTGTCTGAATTCCCCATGGATTTGATTCATCTTGTAATTCAAAAAGATGTTCTGTTTCTTTTT
>Ga0102814_10003619_pt1 | contig 10030 bp, 10 predicted proteins | sample ColrivemetaGS741_FD_79112 | JGI IMG/M metagenome (GOLD analysis project Ga0102814, IMG submission 79112) | Estuarine microbial communities from the Columbia River estuary - Flood tide ETM metaG S.741 | ecosystem: Environmental > Aquatic > Marine > Intertidal zone > Estuary | place: USA... | reverse complement strand
GATCGGCGTCAATGCAAGTGCGGTTTTCTGCTGTTCAGTGGCAAATTGCATTGGTGTCCCTTTAGCTTTCAATCTGGTTACGATTGCATTTATCGTCACGGTTAAACAACGTATAAATTAGCTAACAAATGTTAAAGCTGTGGATAAACTTGTGGACGAAACGTCCAAATGGCACCAGTTTTTGTGCTTGGACCTGAACCACGTGCGCTGGCGCTTTGCGTATTGCCGAGAGGCGGTGATCGCGCTGTCGCGTGCGTCTTGCAAGCTGAGGGTCCCTGTCAGATGTGCTATCATTTCGGGGGCGCCAATCGCCTTTGCGGACTGATGCGACGGGTCCCAATGCGGCAATATCGCTTGCGCTTCGGCCAATGCTCCTTGGTCCAGCATGATATCAAACCGCTGTGCGATCCGCGCGTTGAGCCAGTCAGTTGGGACATCAAGCGTGATTTTTGTGGCGTCGTCGGGGGCCAGCAAAGGCGGTGGGGTATCGTCCTGCCAATCGGCCAAAGAGCGGCCAGTTTGCGTCAGAACCTCCCACGCGCGTTGGACGCGCATGCGGTTATTGACGTCGATCCGCGCTGTTGTCTGCGGGTCGAGATCCGCCAGTAAGTCTTGTAATGACAGCATGTTACCTTGTGTTCTTAACGCAAGGTCTGTGGCGGGAATATCGGCCAACCCATGGGTGAGCGCATGAAAGTTCAGACCTGTCCCGCCCACGATAATCGGGCGCTCTTTGGCGGCAAGGAACGGCGTGACCTCGCGCAGCCATTCACCTGTAGAATAGGGCGCGTCAAAGGGGATGTGCCCATAGAGGGCATGCGGAGCCTGCGCCAAATCGGCATCGTCAGGGCGTGCAGTCAGGATGCGCCAGCCGTCAAACACCTGAAGCGCGTCAGCATTCACGATCACCCCGCCTTGAGTGCGTGCGATGTGGAGTGCTAGTGCGGATTTGCCAGAGGCCGTGGGGCCAGCAATCAGCACGGGTTTATGGGCGGCGATTTCAATCATGGGGCGTTCCTACGGCAGGTCGCCACATCAATCTAGCATTTTGACCATAAGAACAGTCAAACGCACATTGAAACCTCCCGCATTTTCATACAGTTTAATACAGGCTTCATCATAATTGCGAAAAGGGCATCACATGACCGAGACGGAAAAAACATCCTACAACCGCGTGATGCTAAAAATTTCGGGTGAGGCGCTGATGGGTGACACGGCGTATGGCCTGAACCCGCCAACTGTTCAGCGCATCGCACGCGAAGTCAAAACCGTGCACGACATGGGTGTTGAGATTTGTATGGTTATCGGCGGTGGCAATATTTTCCGCGGCTTGCAAGGCTCTGCCCAAGGTATGGAGCGCACGACAGCGGATTATATGGGCATGTTGGCCACCGTGATGAACGCGCTGGCGATGCAGTCTGCAATGGAAGATTTGGGCATTCATACCCGCGTGATCAGCGCGATCCGGATGGACGAAGTGGCCGAGCCCTATATCCGCCGCCGTGCCGTGCGTCACCTTGAAAAAAAGCGCGTCGTGATTTTTGCAGCCGGCACAGGTAACCCTTATTTCACGACCGATACGGCAGCCACTTTGCGCGCCAACGAGATGGCCTGTGAGGCGATTTTCAAAGGCACAAAGGTTGATGGCGTCTACGACAAAGACCCAGCCAAGCACGCGGACGCTGTCCGTTATGACAATGTGACCTATGACGAAGTGCTGCAAAAGCATCTGGCGGTGATGGATGCCTCGGCGATTGCCTTGGCGCGCGACAACCATTTGCCGATCATCGTCTTTAGCCTTGATGAACCCGGCGGGTTCCGGGGCATTTTGGCAGGTGAGGGAACTTATACCAAGGTTCACGGGTAAGGATTGTTGGCGTCCTCAGCTTTTACGAGTTGAGGGTTCCGATGGGCATATCGCTATTCCCGACGCATATTGTTCGCAAGACCGCGGCCTTCTGGCCGCGGCTCACTAACAGGGTTTGGTTCGGTTTTCAGCGCGATAGATCGGCATTGTTGGCGCAAATTCTAATAGCGCGCGTTTGCCCCATCAGGGCTTTTGTGCAGATGTGCAACTAAGCTTAGTGCTCTGGCCGACATTTGAACAGTTTGTAGCTTCAGCCGCCCCAAGGGACCCAGACGCTGTCATCTCGACAACGCTGCCATAAGTTGTCATTTTTGGTTTGGAATAAGCGCGCAAGGCTTTGCTTGCGTTAGCTGTTTGAAATAAATTTACACTTTGCATTTGTGTAGCTCCTATGACTGCAATCGAAAATGCGAGTTGCTGTCGATGTGATTAACTAAATCTTAACAGGTTTGGTGGGGCGTGGATAGACAAAAGTGCTCCGTTTTTAAAGGGCCTTGATGAATGCTGTCAGGGGCACTTGTGTGCTGTTAATGCTTAGCCTGATGGAAAGAGTGGGTTTGGGGAGCGCTTGAGGCCCATCAAATCATTTGTCGATGCAATCTCCTTAAATCATCGGCGTATTTTGCTGAAAATCTGCACCTCGCGCGGTCTATCTTGGCAATGTTGGGTGTAAAGCCGCCAAGCCGCGCCTGACGTCTATACATTTGAGAATGGCTGGCATAAGAAAGACTTAACGAATAATAGCCGCTGAGGACCGCATGTCTGACGATTTTATGCTTGATACCGACGATCTTGAACGCCGCATGGACGGTGCCATTGCCAATTTGCGCGTTGAATTCGCATCTTTGCGCACGGGCCGCGCCTCTGGTTCCATGTTGGAGCCTGTGATGGTGGATGCTTACGGCACGATGACGCCGATCAACCAAGTGGGGACGGTCAACGTCCCAGAGCCACGCATGGTCACCATCAACGTTTGGGATAAGGCGCTTGTGTCCAAGGTTGAAAAAGCGATTTTGAACAGTGGCTTGGGGATCAATCCTCAGCTTAACGGCACGATTATTATGTTGCCGATCCCTGAATTGAACGAAGAACGTCGTCGTGATCTGACCAAGGTTGCGGGTGATTATGCCGAGCGCGCCCGTGTTTCCGTGCGCAACTTGCGTCGTGACGGTATGGACCAGATCAAGAAGGCTAAGAGCGACGGGTTGTCCGAGGACGATCAGAAATTCTGGGAATCGACGGTTCAGGATATGACCAACGCCTATATCAAGAAGGTCGACGAGACCCTTGAGACCAAACAAGCCGAGATTATGCAGGTCTGACCCAAGGGGAGGCCAATATTATGGCCAAGGACACATCCGACACAGCCCAAGGGCCTGCTCATGTTGCGATCATTATGGATGGCAACGGGCGGTGGGCACAGCAACGTGGGCGACCACGCTTGTTTGGGCATCATGCGGGCGCAAAGCGTGTGCGTGAGATCGTTGAATCCTGTCCAGTTCTTGGCGTAAAATATCTGACGATATTTGCATTCTCGACCGAGAATTGGAAACGTACGCAGGCCGAAGTGTCTGGTTTGATGCGTCTTTTCCGTAAATACTTCGAGAAAGAGGCGAAGGCGTTATTTGAAGATGGTGTCCGCGTTCGGTTTATTGGTGACCGCATCAAGCTTGACGAAAAGCTGGTGACTTTGATGGATAACCTTGAGCTTCATACGGCGGGCAATGATCGGGTGCATCTGACGATTGCGCTGAATTACGGTGGTCGTGATGAGGTGACCCGCGCGGCCCAGCGTATGGCGATCGAGATCGAGGAGGGGCGTTTGACCCATGCTGAGGTTGATGCCGAAACGCTGACGCGGTTCTTAGATACGCGGTTTTTGCCCGATCCCGATTTGGTCATCCGCACGAGTGGCGAGGCCCGCATTTCGAACTTTTTGCTGTGGCAATCGGCCTATTCGGAATACGAGTTTGTAGACACGCTTTGGCCTGATTTTACAGCAGCAGAGTTTTCAGAAATTTTGTCGGGCTTCGGGGCTCGCGAGCGGCGATTTGGCGGGGCGAAAGTATAATGGCGAGCAATTGGGACGACCTGAACGCACGTGGCATTTCGGCCATTGTGATGGTGATCGTTGGCGCGTTTGATGTCTATATGGGCGGGATTTGGTTCCACTTCCTTGTGATGTTCGCGACCGGTGTGATGATCTGGGAATTGTGGTCAATGATTGCCCCAAGCCGCACAACGGGCGCGATGTTGATGGCGGTGGCCACGGTTGCGATTTTATCTGTTCAGATTGAAGAGCAAAATGAAATATTGCCGTTTTTGTTTTTGATTATCCCAGCGATTGGCGCGGTTTTGCTGAAGAAACTGCGGATCGCGTTCTTCTTTTACGCGCTGGCTATTATCGTCGCGGGCTTTGCGCTGGTGATGTTTCGCGACCAGTTTGGTGCGCTATGGATCGTCTGGCTGTTGTTGGTGGTGATTGCCTCTGATGTGCTGGGATATTTCGCGGGGCGAACATTTGGCGGTCCAAAGTTTTGGCCAGCAATTAGCCCTAAAAAGACATGGAGCGGCACGGTCGCGGGCTGGATCGGCGCGGGCATTGTTGGGCTGGTTTTCGCGTTGTTTACTGAGGCGAGCATGATTTTGGTGCCGTTGTCGATGCTGTTGAGCTTTGCCGGGCAGCTTGGTGATATCGCCGAAAGTGCCATTAAGCGCCGCACGGGGATCAAGGACAGCTCGAGCCTCATTCCGGGTCATGGCGGATTGCTGGATCGCTTTGATGCGCTGTTGTTTGTCGCCTTGGTGATGTTTGCTTTGACGATGCTGTTTAGCCTCAATGGAATTACTTTTTGAAGTCGGTTACGATTTTTGGAGCGACAGGGTCGGTAGGGCAAAGTGCGGTTGATCTAATCGTGCGACACCCTGAGGATTATGACGTCGTGGCCCTGACGGGCGGGCGCAATATAACGCAATTAGCGAAAGATGCGGTGCGCTTGAAGGCAAAGGTCGCGGTGACCTGTCATGACGATTTACTCAATGATTTAAAGTCACTACTTGATGGAACGGGCGTGGAGGTTGCCGCGGGCACGACCGCGATTGCCGAAGTAGCACACCGTCGTGCGGATTGGACATTATCGGCGATTATCGGGGCGGCGGGTTTGGTTCCGGGGCTGACGGCATTGTCCCATGGCACGACGCTGGCGCTGGCCAATAAGGAAAGCTTGGTGACGGCGGGGCCACTGTTGATGCAGACCGCCAAGGATCACGGTGCTACGATTTTACCCGTAGATAGCGAACATTCGGCTGTGTTTCAGGCGCTGGTTGGCGAAGAGATGGACGCCGTTGAGCGGATCATTATCACGGCCTCTGGTGGCGCGTTTCGCGATTGGCCGGTTGAAAAACTGGCGGGGGCGACTTTGGCCGAGGCCTCGTCCCACCCCAACTGGGATATGGGCCAGCGGATCACGATTGATAGTGCGTCTATGTTTAACAAGGGCATGGAGCTAATTGAAACAAAAGAGTTTTTCGATGTCGATTCTAAGATGATCGAAGTGCTGGTGCACCGCGAGAGCCTTGTGCATGCGCTTGTTGGTTTCACTGACGGGGCGCTGATGGCCCATGTTGGCCCGCCTGATATGCGCCACGCGATTGGCTATGCATTGCATTGGCCCAAGCGCGGGAACTTGCCAGTAGAGCGGCTCGATTTGGCTAAAATTGGTCGTTTGAGCTTTGAAGCCCCTGACCCCGCGCGGTATCCTGCTCTCCAGATTGCGGCGGATGTGATGGAGATGGGCGGGCTTGCCGGGGCTGCGTTTAATGCGGCCAAGGAACGCGCGCTTGATCTTTTTATTGCGGATAAGATCGGATTTTTGGACATGGCGCGGATCGTATCACGGGTAATTGACACGATGTCGGCGCGAGATGGGCTGCAAAACGCCCAAATTACGCTGGAGAACGTGATGGAAATAGATGCTTTGGCCCGCGTGCGCGCGCAAGAAGCGATGAGTGAGCTAGGATAGACTTTTGGATTTTGCACAAATTTTGCCGACGTTTGGCAATACCGCCTTTACGATCATTACCTTTGTGGTGGCCTTGTCGATCATCGTGGCGATCCATGAATATGGCCATTATATCGTTGGCCGTTGGAGTGGCATTCATGCAGAGGTATTCAGCCTTGGCTTTGGACCCGTGCTCGCATCCCGTGTCGATAAGTGGGGGACGAAATGGCAATTTGCCGCGCTACCCTTTGGCGGTTATGTGAGGTTTTTAGGCGATACCAATGCGGCGAGTGCTGGCCTTGAGAGCGATGAAGGCCTTCCAGAAGTCGACCGCAGGCGCACGATGGCAGGTGCGCCGCTTTGGGCTCGGACGCTGACGGTTCTGGCGGGACCAGTTTTCAACTTTATCCTTGCGATAGCGATATTTGCGGGCGTTGCATTGACCGATGGCAAAGCCAAAGATCCCGTTTCTTTTGACACCCTCAATGCCTTGCCCGCGCAATTTGTTTCCGAATTCCAGAAAGGTGATCAGATTTTGACCGTCGAGGGCATGACCTTTGGGGCCGAAGATTTTGAAATCACCGATCTCCCTTTTGAGCCGACGCTGAACTATGAAGTGATGCGTGACGGTGTTGTCACCGCAATCAAAGGCCCGTATTTGATGCCTGCTTTGGCATCGTCGATTACTCCGCGATCTGCGGCGGATGACGCAGGATTGCGCAAAGGGGACGTGATTACAGCGATAGATGGCACGCCAGTGGTGGGTTTCAGACAGATTGTTGATGCGGTCAAAGCCGTAGATGGCAAGCCGCTGACGTTGGATGTTTGGCGGGATGGCGCGATGGCGTCGTTCACATTGGCGCCACGCCGCGTTGATATGCCCTTGGAAGCAGGCGGCTTTGAAACCCGTTGGTTGATTGGCATTGGCGGGTCGTTCTTTTTCAAAGCAGAAACCGAATCCGTGAGCGTTTTGAGCTCGTTTACAACGGCTTGGGATCAATTGACCCGCGTGTTGAGCGGATCACTGTCGGGGCTATGGCATGTGATGTCTGGTCAAATCTCAACCTGTAACTTGTCAGGACCCGTGGGCATTGCGCAGACCAGCGGCTCAATGGCCGAGCAGGGCACAGTCAATTACATTTGGTTTGTCGGGATGTTGTCGGCCGCGGTGGGGCTTCTTAATCTGTTTCCCGTTCCTATTCTCGATGGTGGCCATCTTGTGTTTTATGCCTATGAGGCTGTGTTCCGCCGGAAGCCATCCGAAAGCGTTTATAACGTTTTGATGCTTCTTGGTTTGGGGCTAATCGGCGCGATGATGATTTTTGCTTTGCTCAACGACATTTTGCTTTGCCCTTAAATGGGGCAGGGCATTGCCACAATTGTGCCATGTTTTTTCGTTAACTATTTAGCGATAAAGATGGAGTTCACGTAATGCAGTATATTTCTCAGGGCTATAAAGGCTTTTCATTCCTTGTTCGCTTGAATGCGGACCGGTTCATGATGCTGGGGACTTTGGTTGCAGCGCTTTATTTGGGCTCCTATCTCGCACTGGTCTAACGGTCTTTTTCAACATTATTGATCAGCAATAACGCGCCCATTGTGGCGCGTTTGTTCGTTTTGACATCACGCGCTTGGTCCGTTAACCCCTAGGTTACAGGGATGTTAAAACAGGCGATAAAATGAACCGTGGAAATGTCGGAGCTAAGGCGCAATCTAATACCGTAGGCCAGTGGCTATTTTTCGTTTTGTTTCTGGGGTTTAGTGCCCTTGTTGCAACCCAATCCTTCGCTCAAAGCTATACGTTTAGCACCGTTCAAATTGACGGAAACCAGCGTGTTGAGGATGGCACGATCCTGTCCTACGCGGGAATCACCCGAGGCGTTGCGGTTTCGGTTGGCGAATTAAACGACGCGGCCCAGCGGGTTCGCGCGTCTGGATTGTTCCAAACTGTTGACGTGGCCGCAAACGGTGGCACCCTTGTGATTACAGTTGTCGAGTTGCCGACGATCAATGTTATCAATGTTGAAGGTAACACCGAGATTAAAGACGCGGAGTTGATGGCTCTGGTCGGCTCTCAACCGCGTCGTGCCTATAGTGCGTCGCAGGCCGAACTCGATACGGCGGCCATTTCCGAGTATTACGCGACAAAGGGCCGTATCAGCGCAACTGTGCGCCCACGCCTTATTACACGGTCTGACAACCGTGTTGATCTGGTGTTTGAAGTCGTCGAAGGCGGCGTGACAGAGATCGAAAATATCGCTTTTGTCGGCAATCGCACTTATTCTGAAGGCCGTTTGCGCCGTGTCCTTGAGACCAAGCAGGCAGGTATTCTGCGGTCGATCATTGGACGCGATACGTTTGTTGAAGATCGCATCGCTTTTGATCGTCGTGCTTTGACTGACTTTTATCAGTCGCGCGGCTTTATTGATTTTCAGGTTCAAAACGTTGATGTTGCTTTGACCCGTGAGCGTGACGCTTACTTGGTCACTTTCAATGTGCAAGAGGGTCAAAAGTTTAGCTTTGGCAATGTCACTGTCAGCAGCGAAATTCCCGAAGCTGACGCCGCCGTTTTCCGCAAAGCGGTCACTGTGAAACCTGGCGTGGTTTATTCGCCAACTGTTGTTGATACAGATATTGCCCGCCTCGAGCGGCTTGCAATTCAGCTTGGGATCAATTTCGTGCAAGTCGATCCGCGCATCACGCGTAATGACCGCGACCAGACTCTTGATATTGAGTTCGCGCTTGTGCGTGGCCCGCGTGTTTTTGTGGAACGGATCGACATCGAGGGCAACAACACGACACTTGACCGTATCGTCCGTAACCAGTTCCGCACTGTTGAGGGTGACCCGTTTAACCCACGCGAAATTCGCCAGAGCGCTGAGCGTATCCGTGCACTTGGGTTTTTCTCGAATGCTGATGTGCAGGCGCGCGAAGGCTCAACTGCCAACCAAGTTATTGTTGATGTGAACGTCGAAGAGGCCAACACAGGGTCGCTGTCATTTGGTGGTAACTACAACTCTGACACAGGGTTTGGTCTTTTGGCTGCATATCGCCAGAGCAACTTTTTGGGACGCGGTCAGGCGTTAAGTTTCCAGCTGTCAACAGCGCAGTCAAACCGTGTCGCGTCCTTGTCGTTTGTTGAGCCGCAATTCTTGGGCCGTGATTTGTCGTTTGGTTTTGAGATGAGCTATGCCACTACGGACAATGAGAACGCGCTTTATGACACCGAGAAATTCAACTTCCGCCCGTCGTTGATCTTCCCCGTGAGCGAGAATGGTCGCCTGCAGTTATTCTATGCGCTTGAGTATAGCGACATCACTGGTGAGGATGCGGGCGAATTGATTGTTGAGGATGCGAATTTTGGTGGCATTTGGGCAAGTTCGCTTGGGTATTCTTACAGCTTTGATACGCGCCGCACAGGGCTTAACCCAAATGCGGGTGTTTTGCTGCGGTTTGGTCAGGAGTTTGGCTTTGGTGACGCGCAATATGTGAAAACCACTGCTTTGGCGGCGGCCGAAACCAAAGTTTACAATGAAGAGATCACTCTGCGTGCGACGATTGAGGGCGGTTACCTCGACTATTCCAAAGGCACGAGCCGTATCACTGACCGTTTCTTCCTTGGCAGCCGTTTGATGCGTGGCTTTGAACCCGGTGGCGTTGGGCCTCGCGATGCGACATCGGACGATGCATTGGGCGGAAACACCTTTGCCGTGGCGCGTTTGGAAGCGGAGTTTCCACTTGGGTTGCCAAGCGAGTATGGAATCTCAGGCGGTGCGTTCATCGACTATGGGTCTGTTTGGGATATTGGCCGCACGCCACCAGCGGGTACAGACGTTTTGTATAACGAATTCATACCACGCACAGTCGCTGGCGTGTCGTTGTTCTGGGATACGCCTGTCGGACCTTTGCGGTTCAACTTTTCAGAGGCATTGGACGCGCAGGAATTCGATAACGTGAAGAACTTCGATATTACGATTTCGACGAACTTCTAATGCGGGGACGCCTGATCAGTTTGGCGCTCCTTGGTGCGTTGAGTGTGGGCACCCAAGCTTTGGCGCAAGAGGCGCTGCCGCTTGGGCAGTCTACCTCTAGCGTTGTCCTGATAGATACCGACGAGCTGTTTCGTAGGACCCTTATGGGCAAACGGATATCGGCTGAGTTT
>Ga0102814_10003617_pt1 | contig 10032 bp, 9 predicted proteins | sample ColrivemetaGS741_FD_79112 | JGI IMG/M metagenome (GOLD analysis project Ga0102814, IMG submission 79112) | Estuarine microbial communities from the Columbia River estuary - Flood tide ETM metaG S.741 | ecosystem: Environmental > Aquatic > Marine > Intertidal zone > Estuary | place: USA: Columbia... | reverse complement strand
GATTATTTTTTTTTATCTGTTTTTCTAAATAACATTTTCCGTTACATTCTAAATAAGGTTTATCCTTATTTTCACAAAGTACTGTTGCAATATAATCGTAATTGGCATAGTACTCTATTATTGGAACAACAGGACGCACCATTGCCAACAAATAAAGTAAATAGAAAAAAATGCCAAAAAATTGATTTTTCATTAGAAATTTTAATAAAAGACAAATATATCTTTTATATTTAAATTGTACAATTTAATTTATTAATTACCTAAAACTAGCCCTAAACCAAATAATAAAGCAAAAATAAAAGTACTTATTGCTAACTTTTTTAATTCAGCATCTAATAATTTTGGTTCCTTGTTTTTATACACAGTTAAAAAATGTTTTACAATCGGTATAAATGCAATTACAAATATAAATTGAAAATATGTTTTAAAATGTATCATTGTATACAGTACCGCAAATAAAAATGCAGCAATAAGTAGATAATAATGATAATACTTTGCAAATTCATTTCCAATTTTAACAACCAAGGTGTTTTTTCCTGATTTCACATCGGATTCTCTATCACGCATATTATTTAAATTCAATACTCCAATACTTAAAAACCCAACGGAAAATGCCGGTAGAAAAATGGTGAAGTTTAATTGTTTTGTAAATAAATAATAACTTCCACAAACACTTACCAATCCAAAAAAAATAAAAACAAAAAAATCTCCAAAACCACTGTAACCATAAGCTTTTTTACCCATTGTATATTTAATGGCGGCAACAATACTCATTAAACCAAGAACAAAAAATATAAAAAGATTTAAAAAATCCTCTTTTCCAAAAGCTGTATAAATTAACAAAACGGCAATTACAAAAGTTACTCCCACAGAAATTTTAATAGCATTTAACATTTGATTTGGAGTAATTGCACCACTTTGTATTGCTCTTTCAGGTCCAATTCTTTCTAAATTATCAGTTCCTTTTACGCCATCACCATAATCATTTGCAAAATTGGAAATAATTTGAAAACCTATTGTAGTTAGAAGTGCCAAAACACAAATTAGCAAGTTAAAAAAGCCTTGAGAAGCCGCTATAAAACTACCAACAATAATTCCGGAAACAGATAGTGGTAAGGTTCTAAGTCGTGCTGCTTTTATGAAATGTTTAATCATATAATCCTAACAAAAAAGTTTTATATAATTATAAGTCATCAGCATTTGCAATTAATTCCGCAATGTCCAAAACTTCAATTTCTTCCTCTTTGTTGGTTGCTTTCACACCATCAGTCATCATTGTATTACAAAACGGACAGCCTGTTGCAATAATATTTGGCGAAACTTCAATAGCATCTTCAGTTCTTTCAACATTAATATCCTTATCCCCTTTTTCAGGTTCTTTAAACATTTGAGCTCCACCTGCACCACAACATAGGCCGTTAGATTTACATCGTTTCATTTCAACCAATTCAACCTCTAATTTTTGAATTAATTCTCTCGGTGCTTCATAAACGTCATTAGCACGACCCAAATAACATGGATCATGGAATGTTATTTTTTTTCCTTTAAATTTACCTCCTTCAATAGCAAGTCGTCCATCATCCAATAATGATTTTAACAATTCTGTATGATGAACTACTTCATAATTCCCTCCAAGTTGAGGATATTCATTTTTAAGTGTATTAAAACAATGAGGACAAGCTGTAACTATCTTTTTTATTTCATATGCATTTAACACTTCTATATTTGTCATAGCTTGCATTTGAAATAAAAACTCGTTTCCAGCCCTTTTAGCTGGATCTCCAGAACAGCTTTCCTCAGTACCTAAAACAGCAAATTCAACATTAGCTTTGTTTAAAATTTTTACAAATGCTTTTGTTATTTTTTTAGCTCTATCATCAAAACTTCCAGCACACCCAACCCAAAACAATACTTCTGGTTGTTTTCCTTGTGCCATCATTTCTGCCATTGTTGGTACGTTCATTTTATAATAATTTAAATTTTATTCGTGTTTACCGTCGTCAAAAACCTGAATAGTCACTTCTTTTTCTACTAAATCTGTAAAACGACCTCTATATCTTGTAGCTTTTACCAAGTGATTGTCTATCCAATGATAATTTCCTCCTCTAGGCTTACCCATTAATAAGCTATGATATTTAAAGCCATGTTTATTTAACCAAATTTCTGTTATCTCTCTATGTTCCTCGGTTCTTGAAGTAAAGAAGCAAATCATATGTCCTTCATCATACCAATTATTCAACGTTTTCAAAGCATCAGAAAAAGGTTCGCAAGTTGCCATTCTTTCTGGCTCTTCATTTGGAACATCTTCTGTAATTGTTCCATCAATATCAATTAAATAATTTTTAATTCCTTCAGGCAAAATAGGACTAATATGTAGACCATCCTCTACTTTATCATGGAGTAGTTTTTCTACTTCTTCTTTTTTCATTTTTTGTGCTTTTGATTTTTGTAGTTTTGTATGTTTATTCGTCTTTCCAATTTAATCTATCCATTTGGTTATATTGCCAAGGCGCGCCATTGTTTTCAATATTTGTCATCATCATATTTAATTCTTGAGATGCAGCAGATTTTTCCATTACTAAATACCTTCTTAAATCAATAATAATTGATAAAGGATCTATATTAACGGGACATTCTTCTACACAAGCATTACAACTTGTACAAGCCCAAATTTCTTCTGGTGTTATGTAATCATTTAATAGTTGCTTTCCATCATCTACAAATTCACCCTTTTTATTAATGTTTTCTCCTACCTCCTCTAACCTATCACGCGTTTTCATCATAATAGCTCTTGGCGAAAGTTCTTTTCCTGTAATGTTTGCAGGACAAGCTGATGTACATCTACCACATTCCGTACAGGTATAGGCATTCATTAATTGAACCCAATTTAAATCTGTAACATCGCTTGCTCCAAATTTTTCAGGAACATCATCTTCACTACCTTCAGGTACTGCCGCAAACGGGTCAGCATTTGGATCTAACATCATTTTTACCTCATTAGTAACAGCTTCTAAATTACTTAATTGTCCTTTCGGATTTAAATTAGCAAAATACGTGTTTGGAAAAGCTAATAAAATATGAAGATGTTTTGAATAATATAAATAATTTAGAAACACTAAAATACCGGCAATATGCAGCCACCAAGCAGTTCTTTCAATAATGGTAACCGTTGTAAAACTCAAATTATGAAATAATGGAGCAATATATTGACTAATAGGGTTTCCAGCATTTAATTCCTGAAAATGATTATCCGCTCCATTCATTATTAAAAATAATGACATTAAAACCATTTCGAAATATAAAATATATAAGGCATCGTTTTTTGGAAAACCCTTCATTTCCTTGTTCCAAAAACGAGGAATTCTTAAAATCATTCTTCTTATCCAAAAAACTGAAACGGATAATAATACCAATAAGGCTAATATTTCAAAGACTCCGATTAAAAAAGAGTAAGTTCCTCCTAAAAAAGATAAGATTCTATGCGTACCAAATATTCCGTCAATTATTATTTCTAAAACTTCAATATTAATAATAATGAATCCTAGGTAAACAATTATATGCAATAATCCTGATATCGGCCTTTTTACCATTTTGCTTTGTCCAAAGGCAACAAAAGCCATATTTTGCCAGCGAGCAGTTGAATTATCGGATCTATCAACTTGTTTACCAAGTTTAATATTTCGAATTATCTTTTTAATGTTTTTAACAAAAAAACCAACTCCTAAAATCAGGAGTATTAAAAATGCTATATTGTCAATATAATTCATACTATTTGTTTATTGACATTTCAAAAATACTTTTGAAACAATCTTTTTGGTACAAGCTTAAAATCTTAACCTTTTCCATTTTTAAGTTCAGCAATTTAACACAAAAAAACACCTTAACACATTTAATGTCAAATAATTTACAAAATTATTAAGATTGTAAATTATTATTTTTCCTCTTCAGGATTATAACCTTTATCCTTTTTTCCAAATAATGAGAAATGCACAAAACGTTTTGGATGTAATTTCATTTCGTTTAATAATTCTTCTAATTCTTTAGATGCATTTGTTAAATTATTATACATTTTATCATCTTTTAATAATTTACCTAATGATCCTTCACCACTTTCCATACCTGCTAAAACATTGTTTAAATTAATTACCGTTTCTTCAATATTTTTAATAGTAAGTCCTAAATTTGAATTTACTAATGTATCAGAAAGTTTTGACAAATTAGCGGTCATTAACTCAGTATTTTCTAGTGTTTTAGCTAATTTTTCATCATTATTTTTGATTAACTCATTTACCGATTCAGAAGCAGATTTAAAGTTCGCAATAGTGGTATTTAATTGAGATATACTTAGTTTTATATTTTCTCTACTTTTAACATCTAAAATATCGGTTAAACCTGTCATTAATGAATCTGCACTTACAATTACGTTTTCAACTTTAGCTTGTAATGGGTTTAATTTTTCGGTTACTGAAGAAAAAATATCAGACTCTATTTCTCCTTGTAAAAAATCACCTGGATTAGCAGTTTCACCCTCATATGACGGAACTATTGCTAAAGATTTCCCTCCCATTAAACTTGCACTATAAATTTTAGCCACACTGTTTTTAGAGAATTCAAAATCGTTTTCAATACTAAATTCCACAATTAGCTGACCACGTTTATTCTCATTGTTATTAAAATTAATTCCAATAACCTTACCTACTTCAACACCATTAATTGTAACTACACTCGCAGTGTTTAATCCTTGAACATTGTTGTATTCAGTAAAATAAGTTTTTAAAGGACCGTCAAATAAATTTAGGCCTTTCATAAAATTATAACCCCATATAAATAAAGCAATTACAGCAACTGCAACAACACCTGTTTTTAATTCTCTTGAAATTTTCAAAATAGTATAATTTTTAAAGCAATATTACTAATAATTTTTGGGAGTAAATGGCAAAAATACTACGATTTTTTTAAAACATCTTGTACAGATATTTTTTCACCGTTTTTAAATGCTACAATAAATGCTGATGTATAGCCTTTTGTTTTAGCTAAGTTTTGCAATTCTTTTATTTCTGAATAATTTGATGTTTTACCTAAATAGTATTTATAGCTATTACCAATTTTAACTCTATCTATATTTTTAAGGCCTTTAAAATTGTATGATTTAGTTTCTAATTTTCTCGACCCTGAAGCTATTTGCACCTTAAACAAAACATCATTAAAAGATTCTTCATTAACAATCGTATTTTTATCTTCTAAGTTGTTATTTAAAATCACAATATCGTCTTTTTCGACACTATTTAAATTAAGTTGCTGAATATATTTAATTATTCCATCATAAATAGATTCAGAAAATTTTTGTTGCCCTACTTTAGAACCTAAATAAATGCCTTCATTAACATTTGTAATAAATCCTGTTTCAATTAATATACTTGGCATATAAGTTTGATGTAAAACTACAAAGCCAGCTTGTTTCACGCCTCTATCCTTTCTTGCTAACTTAGTTGAAAAACCATCTTGAATTAAACTTGCTAACTGGATACTTTGATCTAAATATTCTTCTTGCATTAAGGTAAGTCCAATTACCGACTCGAGTGAATTAGGGTCAAATCCCTTATAATTTGCTTTATAATTATCTTCTAATAAAATTACAGAGTTTTCAGCTTTTGCAACTTCAAAATTTTGACTATTTGCATGGGTTCCCAAAACCCAAGTTTCTGCACCCGATGCTTGCGTGTTATGTGCATTACAATGTACTGAGACAAACAAATCTGCATCCGCTTTATTGGCAATTCTACCTCGTTCCCATAAATTAACAAAAACATCCGTTTTTCTAGTAAAAATAACCTTTATATTTCCCTGTTTTTCTAATAATTTACCAACTTGCAACACAATACTAAGTGCAATATCTTTTTCTTTAACATTTTTGTAACCAACTTTTCCAGGATCTTTTCCTCCATGTCCTGCATCTAAAACAACCACAAAATCATTTTTTTGAGCAAAACCTTCAGAATTATTAAAAATCATGGCAACAAAAAATACGAAAATCAGTATGAATTTCGTTCTTATTTTAATTTTATAAAAGAGTTGTGAGTTCATCAATAATTTTAATTATTTTTGGCACTTGTTATTTGGTGATACAATTATTGAGCCATACATTTACAAGCAATCAAATATTTGGTTGATTGCTTAAAAGCTAAATTAAATAAACTTATGTTATCAACCGAATTTATATAACGATTTTACAAATATTTTTATTATTAAAACAAACATTTTTAAAATATATTCGCTCTTTTTTTTGATACTAGCTTTTAGCTTTATCAATGCTGCAGTTTATTCACAAGAATTAACCCAATTTTCTTCAGATACAATTCCTGTTATTAAAAAAGACTCAATTGCAATTCCATTAAAAGATTCACTCAGCTTAAAACCAATTGATTCTGTACTTTTAAAACCAAAAGACTCTATTAAAAAGCCAAAAGAATTATTAGAAGGAATTGTTGAACATAGCGCAGATAGTTTAATAAGACAAGATGTAAAAAATAATAAAATTCAATTGTTTAACAATGCACACATTCATTATAAAGATATTGATATTACAGCTGGTTATATTGAAATAAATAATAATACAAATACCGTAATTGCAAAAGGGATTAAAGATAGTTTAGGAAATTATTCTCAATTACCTGTTTTTAAGCAAGGGGGTCAGGAATCTACTCAGGACACTATTAGTTTCAATTTTAAATCAGAAAAAGCTAAAATCTGGAATTTAAAAACTGAACAGCAAGGAATTATTATTTTAGGTGAAGTTAGTAAAAAGCATAATGATTCTGTTATTTTTATTGAAAACATACGCCTAACAAGTTCAGATAAGGAAAATCCAGATTATTACATTCGAATTCCTAAAGCAAAATTTATAAAAGATAAAAAATTAGTTGCAGGTACCAGTCAATTGGTTTTGGCAGATGTTCCAACACCTGTGGTATTACCGTTTGCATATATCCCATTAACAAAAGGAAGAACCTCTGGTTTTTTAATGCCAACTTGGGGTGATAATAATACACAAGGATATTTTTTACAAAATGGTGGTTACTATTTAGTTATAAATGATAATTTTGATTTAGCCGTTTTAGGAGATATTTACACAAATGGAAGTTGGGGTTTACGAGGAGAATCTAGCTATGCAAAACGTTATAAATTTGCAGGAAATATAAATATTCAATATGAAAATTTAATAAGTAGCTTAAAAGGATTTGATGATTATTCAAAAGCATCAAATTACAATATTAGATGGAGCCATACTCAAGATACAAAGGCAAGTCCAAACTCGCGTTTTTCAGCTTCTGTCAATATGGGAAGTAGCCAATATTTTAAACAATCTAATAATGAATACAATACAAATTCATTCTTAAATAACAACCTAAGCTCTTCTGTTTCATATTACAAAAATTTTGTTGGCACTCCGTTTAATGTGTCTTTATCTATGACACATTCTCAAAATACTAATACAGAAGAAATAACAATGACATTGCCTTCTTTACAATTAAATATGGATAGAATTTATCCTTTTACTGGCAAAAATGGAGCAAAAAAGAATGCAATTCAGAAAACGGGATTAACATATTCTATGAAAGGTGAAAATAGAATAAATACTACAGATGAGTTTTTCTTTAAAAAACAAATGTTTGATGAGGCAAAATCTGGACTTCAGCACAATATTTCGATGAATACCAACATGAAAGCCTTGAAATATTTTACTATTTCTCCTAGTGTAACTTATAAAGATGTTTGGTATTTTGATCGTATAAATAAGACATTTGACGACGTGCAAAACGCTGTTGTTACCGATACAATTAGTAGTTTTAGTAGATTTAATGAATATTCAACATCTGTTTCTTTAGGAACCACTTTTTACGGAATGTTTAAATTTAAAAAAGGAAATATTGAAGCTATTCGTCATGTAGTTAGACCAAGTGTTTCGTATAGCTACAGACCTGATTTTAGTTATTTTAATGAAGAGTATCAAAAAAGTGCTGAAGAACCAAATGAATTTATTGAATATTCTCCTTTTTCAAATGGTATATTTGGGAAACCTGGATCTGGGCTTTCAAATAGTCTAAATCTTACTCTTAATAATAATTTAGAAGCTAAACTAAGAAAGAAAGATTCCACTGAGACCGAAACTGAAGCAAAAAAAATTATTTTATTAAATAATTTAAACTTTTCAACGAGCTATAATATGGCTGCAGATTCTTTAAAATGGAGCCCTGTTGGAGTTAACGCTGGAACTCAACTTTTTAACGATAAATTAAGTGTAAATGTTAGAGCAACATTAGACCCTTATGCTCTAGATGTTAATGGGAAAAAAATAAACACATTTAATTATGATAATGGCGGTAGTTTATTTAGACTTACAAATGCTGGATTTACTTTAAATTATTCCTTATCCAGTAAAAAAGATACAGGCAATAAATCTCAAAAAGATCAAAAAGCGCAAGCTAATAATTCTGATGGGGTGTTTGGAGAAAATTTAACTGTAACTAACCAACAAACAACTAATCAAGGTGAAAAATCTGAAGTAAAAGAAACAAAACTTTATCAATCTAAAATACCATGGTCTTTAAAAATTGCTTATAGTTTAAATTACTCTAATGCAAATAGACAAAAAGAAATTTCATCTAATTCTATAATGTTTTCAGGAGATGTAGAAATAACCCCAAAATGGGGACTTGGATTTTCATCTGGTTACGATGTTAAAAATGAAGGGTTTACATACACTCAACTACGTTTTTCTAGAGATTTAGACAGTTGGAAACTTAATTTTAACTGGGTACCTTTTGGAGATAGACAAACTTATTACTTTTTTATTGGTGTAAAATCATCTATGCTTAGTGATTTAAAATACGATAAAAGACAAGTGCCGGATAGAGCTTTATTTTAGTAAAATTAATGTTATATTTAAATCAGTAATTTATTATGTTTTCCAATAAAGGAATACACTTTTAAAAATAAATATCTGAATTATAAAAAGAACGTTTAAATCATTAACTTTATAATGAAAATTTCTAAAAATTAACTCATGAAAAAAATTATAAATACAACCAATGCTCCGGCGCCTATTGGCCCCTATAATCAAGCTGTTTTGGTTGGGGGTACATTATATACTTCTGGACAAATTGCAATAAATCCAGCTACTGGAGAACTAGTACTAGATACTATTGAAAAAGAAACAAAACAAGTAATGGAAAATATGAAAGCTGTTTTAGCTGAAGCTAAAATGACTTTTGAAAATGTAGTAAAAACTTCAATATTTATTAAAAATATGAACGATTTTACAAAAATTAATACCGTTTATGGAAGTTATTTTAATGCTGAAACTGCACCTGCTCGTGAAACTGTTGAAGTAGGAAATTTACCAAAGTTTGTGAACGTTGAAATTTCTATGATTGCACTTAAATAATAACTAAATAGATTTTATCAAAAGCTCTGCAGTTGACGGATTTGTTGCCAAAGGTACATCATGAACGTCGCATAAACGCATTAACATTGCAATATCTGGTTCGTGAGGGTGCATTCCTAGTGGATCTCTAAAAAAGAAAACCATATCCGTTTTCCCTTCTGCAACTCGTGCTGCAATTTGAGCATCACCACCATAAGGCCCTGAAAGATATTTCTCTACTATAAAACCTGCTTTTTCCGCATTCTTTCCAGTAGTTCCTGTAGCGATTAATGTCACTTTTTTTGAAATTAATAATGCTTTAAAGTCCATTAAAAACTGAACCATTTCTGTCTTTTTACCATCGTGAGCAATTATTGCTATTTCCATAATTCCTATTTTTTAATCTAATACAAATATAATTTATATAGTTCATTTAAAGTGATGCAGAATATTCTATTAAATCTACTATTTTAGTTGCATAACCAAACTCATTATCGTACCAAGCAATTAATTTAAAGAAGTGATTGTTTAATTCCATACCGGCATTCGCATCAAAAACTGAGGTTCTAGGTTCCGAAACAAAATCTTGAGATACAACTTCATCTTCT
>Ga0102814_10003616_pt1 | contig 10036 bp, 7 predicted proteins | sample ColrivemetaGS741_FD_79112 | JGI IMG/M metagenome (GOLD analysis project Ga0102814, IMG submission 79112) | Estuarine microbial communities from the Columbia River estuary - Flood tide ETM metaG S.741 | ecosystem: Environmental > Aquatic > Marine > Intertidal zone > Estuary | place: USA: Columbia... | reverse complement strand
TGGTGTACAGATTTATGAAGTGTTTTCTACACCAAATTCTCTTTTAGGGCTGCCATCTGGTGCTTTAGCCCAAAATTATTTTGGCGTTTTTTTGGCAATAACAGATAATGCCACAAAATCGTATACGCTAAGGCTGGGGAATTTTGCAGGTAAACAGTTATACAAACGCGATGCAAATGACGATTTAACATGGAGTTTGGTCAATCCTACTTCTGTTGTTGGTGGTTTGGCAACATTTCCAACGGAGCAACTTCGCCAAGAATATATTATTGTCTCAACAGCAAAATGCCGCACAGATTTAGGCAGCGATATTGACACTTGTTTTCCTGCTAGTTTTTGGTTGAAAGACAATTTTTACCACCCTTCAAAAAACTACTCTTGGAGCACTGGCAGCACAGCAGATTCTATTCTAATTACCTCACCAGGAACATACAGCGTGCAAATGGATAGTGCCGGTTGTGTTAAGAATGATACAATTATTGTGTCTACAAAAAGCATCAAAGTAGATTTAGGCCCAGACTTCAATGTGTGCGAGCCCTTTTCGGTTTGGATAAAAGACATTCATTTTCATCCGTCTAAAACATATACGTGGAATGGCAGCACCGTGGCCGATTCTATTCAGATTTCAAGCTACCAACAAGTTACCCTTGTTGCAGATAGCGCGGGTTGCACGCAAGGAGATACCCTGCTTATTTCAACTTCAAGTATTGATGTTGATTTGGGGCTGGACCTTATTATTTGCAGCAGTCAGTCGGTTTGGGTAAAAGATTTAAACTACAACAGCGCAAAAACCTATACTTGGGGAAACGGCATTGTTGCAGATTCCGTTTTAATTTCAAGTGCGCAAACTGTCACAGTAACTGCAGATAGTTCTGGATGTTCCGCTTTCGATACGCTTGTTGTATCGGTTGAAAGTTATTCGCCACCGCTCTTTGATTCGCCCATCGAAAAGTGTGTTGAAGAGCCGTTGACCTATTCATTTCCTGTTGGTGATTATAGCTTTTTGTGGCCTAACGGTTCAACATCCAACACCACAATTATTAATACACAAACGCAGTTAACCTTTTATACAATTTCGCCTTGTGGCGATTCTACGCTCCATAACATCGATGTGATACAAGAAGTGTGTGATAATCCTTGTTACATATTTGTGCCAAACGTTTTTACACCCAATGGAGATTTTACGAATGACGTTTTCTTGATAGGTGTAAACTGCAACATCACCTTTTTTTCAATTCAAATTTTTAACCGTTGGGGAAACATCGTTTATGAATCTGAAAATGCATATTTTGAATGGAACGGAACTTTTGAAGATAGATTATTAGCGGAAGGAGTTTACACCTACGTGATTCGCTACAGCGGTTTTGATAAAATCATCAAAACAAAGCACGGACTAATTCATTTGCTTGAATAGCGCTGAGTATAAAACACAAAAAAGGCCAAGCAAATCTGCGTGGCCTTTTTTGTGTTTATTCAGCTTTTTTAAAGCTTTTGAACTTTAATAATCTTGGTTTCTGTTTCTCCGTTGAGGTGTAAAAAATACATGCCTTTCGCGAATTTGCTGATGTCAATTTCATTGTCAGCCACTGGTAATTCTTTTAACTTTTGACCAGAAATTGAATACACGTCAACTTTGGTGATTGCCTCATTAATTCCTCCAATATGTAAAATGCCAGAAGTTGGATTCGGGTAAATCGTAACTGCTGCTTTCGCATTTTCATTCAATCCAATGCCTGAAACATAGATGCTTTGACAGGTGGTATCAGTTCCACAGCTATCTGTAGTAGCCAAGCAAACCGTATAAGTGCCTGCGTTGGGATAAGTATAGAGTGGATTTTGCAGATTGGTAAAATTGCCATCGCCAAAACTCCACCAATAACTTAAGGCATTAGAGGGTTGTGCTTGAAATTGAATTTGAGTGCCATTTGCACTATAGTAAATAATGCTATTGGCCGGAGTGCAAAGGCTGATGGTTTTGCATGTAGTTTCCGTACCGCAGGTATCAGTAATGGTAAGACAAACGTTGAATGAACCGGTTTGGTTGTAGGTTTTGGTTGGATTTGCAAGACTCGAAAAAGTGCCATCACCAAAATCCCACAAATAGCTTGTTGTGCCTGTGCTTGTTGAATTGTTTGTAAAATTTACTGTGTTGCCAGAATTAACAGCGTAATTAAAATCGGCATTTGAGCTGCACGAAGAATACCAAACTTTTAAATTGGGTCGCACACTGGCTGTGCCATTGTCAGAAGAGGCCAACAAAACAGCTTTATAGACTATTTCGGATTCTAATTGAGCTACAAAGCCAAAATTGCCATAGGTTAGTGCATCCTCTATCAAGAGAGTCACGTCTAAATCTGGAAAATTTTGATACGCTGAGGTAGTAGCAGGAACAATGGTTCGGTTTACAGATGTTGAAGGAGGTTGGTTATTCCACGTAATTGTATTTTCGGTCCAACTTTGCGTTACGCGTCTTAAACCCCACGAATTGCTGCCTTGGTGCATATTGCTCATCAGTGTAGTGCTCCCTTTGTAAAAGCTAACTTTGGCACTATCAATAACAGCGTTTGGCGGAATGGCAGAAAGGTCGAATTCAATAAAATAGCGTTTCGTGTTGTTGGTCCCGCCATTGGTCCAGGCCGAAACAAAAACAACAGCATCGCTGCCACCGTTTAAGTTTGGCGCATATGTTTCTACCACGGCATCTTTAGAATCTGGGTCGGTAGTAATTGTTAGCAAGGTAGATTGCGCTGTGCTTATTTGTAACGATAATGCAGCTAGAGCTAAAAAAAATGAATTTTTCACATGAAGGGTTTGATGTTGGGGTAAAATTAGGTTGTTCGTTACTTTTGGTTTGTGACTAAAATCATTGTTGAATGTTGCGCTTAAACGACCAATAATAAGCCGCAGCGGTTACAATGCTAAAGAAAAGTGCAGCGATTGTCCAAATTAACTTTTGGGTTTCGTTCAGGCGTTTATTGTCCGTCCAAACATCGTAAATAACATAAACTGCCGCAAAAACGGCTAAAATGGCAATAATTCTACTCATAATTAAGCTAGCATTTCTTTAACAATAGAACTTATGGTTTTGCCATCGGCTTTGCCAGCCATTTTGCCGTTCGCCATGCCCATTACTTTGCCCATATCTTTCATGCCGCTTGCGCCTGTTTGCGTAATAATATCGGCTATGGTTTTTTTAATTTCTGCTTCACTTAGCTGTGCTGGTAGGTAGTTTTCGATGATGGCAATTTGTGCTTCTTCGGGCTCGGCCAAGTCAGCACGGTTTTGCTCACGAAAAATCGTAGCAGAATCTACACGTTGTTTTTTCAGGCGAGAAAGCAATTGAATTTCTTCTTCGGGGCTCATTGTTTCTTTGGCGCCAGCTTCTGTTTTCGCAATGATGATGGCTCCTTTTATCGCGCGAATAGCTTCCAAGGCAACTTTGTCTTTGTTGCGCATGGCCACTTTCATGTCGTCTGTAATTTGTTGTTCTAGACTCATTTTACTAAATTTTTGAGGCTGCAAATGTAAGGCGATGAAAAGTTTTTGGTGGAGTTTTCTTTTAAGTACCATGTGAAATCGCATCGCAAAGGGCGGAAAGAAAAACGGCCACCCAAGGGCAGCCGTTTTCTAAAATAATCTTGTTGACTCTTAATCTACATTATCGTGCAAAAACGAATTGTTCGTTTTTATTTCTGTTTGATCGCCTTCGCCACTAAGGGTCATTTTGCTATGCGCGTTTGTGCTAGAATATTGGCCAGCACCAATGTCTAAACCTTGCCTTTTATAAGCAGGTTCGCGTTCAAGTAATTCGGCCATGCGCGGTTTAAATTTATATTGAAACTGCTCTAAGCGTTGCTTGCGCTCTAAAATCTTTTTGCGTGAAGATGGACTAATCGGGTTGTTTTCAAGGTCTTGTTCTACCTCAGTCTCATCGTTTTGCATAGAAAGCTCTACTTGCTTCACTTCAAAATGGAGCAATTCTTCTTCCTCTTCTGTATCAATTGAAAAAACAGGTTCTTCAGGTTTTTTTGGTGTTTCTTGTTGTGCAGGTTTTTTAATTTGAAGTCTGCTCTCAAGTTCGCGCAAATCTTCTAAGGTGTGCTTAATTACTCCTGGTTCTTCTTTTTTAGCAAGTAGAGGGGCGATTTCTTCAACAGCCTCTTCTTTATTCTCGGCAGCAATCTTTTCAACTTCTGCTGGTATGTCATCTTCAGCATCGTCTAAATGCAGGGTGGCCTTCTGAGGCGCAGACATAATTTCGTCTATGCGAAAATCAAAGGGGTCGTAATCTGTGTCTTCGTCTGCCGTGTTTTCTACAGGCTTTTCGTTTTTTTCAGAAACCAATGCAATGCCCTCTTCGCCAACATCGTCTAAATCAAAAGTCACCTCGTTTTCGCCATGAGTTTCCGCTAATTTTTTGGTCGCTGCATCAACTTCCATTTCGTCTAAAGAGTACTCAAAATCATCATCTTCGTCTTCTTGAAGTTCTGGGTCGGAAGTGTTTTTTTCTTCAAAAACAACTTCTTCGTCTTCTTCGATTTCAAACGTAGTTTCGTGTTCTATTTCATCTTCAACAGCTGCGACTTCATCGCTTGGCATTTCTGTTTTTTCGTTGATTCCAGCTTCAGTAGAAGCAACTATTACTTCTGAAGTTATTTCAAAATCATCTTCCTCATCCTCGTACAAATCGTGTACAGTAGCGCTTTTATTAGCTATCCCAGAAAATAAGTCAGGTTCGTTTGGGCGTTGCTTTGCTTTTTTTTCTGCGCCATCAATAGCCTTAAAGGGTCGTTCAAAAATGCCTTTTTCAATGGGTTGGTCTTCTTCAAGCGGATGAACAATTTTATCTGGTGTGCGGCCTGTAATGATGTCTCTTTGCTTGGTTGGGAAACCAGTTGCAATCACGGTTACACTGATGGCATCCTTAAGATTTTCATCGATGCCAACACCTAAAATCACGTTTGCGTTTCCACCAGCTTCATCTTGAATGTGCTCGTTTATAACGCCCATTTCATCCATGGTAATTTCTTGGTCGCCAGAACCCGAAACTATCAAGAGCAAAACATTTTTTGCCCCGTTAATATGGTTATCGTTTAAGAGCGGAGAATCTAAAGCCTGCTTCACAGCAAGTTTTTCGCGATTTGGACCTTTGGCGCTACTAGAGCCCATAATGGCAGTGCCACTATTTTCCAGTACAGTGCGTACATCCCGTAAATCGATGTTTGTGGTGTAGTGGTAAGTTATAACCTCGGCAATGCCTTTAGCGGCAGTAGCTAAAACTTCATCGGCCTTGGCAAAACCAGATCTAAAAGTGAGGTTTCCATACACCTCGCGCAGCTTGTCGTTGTTAATAACAACCAAAGAATCTACATGCTGACGAAGCTCTTCAATTCCTATTTGTGCTTGTTGTGCGCGTATTTTTCCTTCAAAATGGAAAGGTTTAGTAACGATACCAACGGTTAGAATATTCATTTCGCGAGCAAGTTTGGCAATGACTGGCGCAGCTCCTGTTCCTGTGCCGCCACCCATACCAGCGGTAATAAATACCATACGGGTGTTGTTTTTAAGCACCTCGCGAATTTCTTCCAAACTTTCTTGGGCAGCATCGCGGCCAACATCTGGGTTTGCGCCAGCGCCTAAACCTTCGGTAAGGTTTGCGCCAAGTTGTATTCTGTTTTCAACCAATGAGTGCTCTAAAGCCTGTGCATCGGTGTTGCAGATCATAAAATCTACACCTTTAATGCCCATTTCCTTCATGTGGTTTACGGCATTGCTGCCGCCACCACCAACACCAATTACTTTAATTACAGACGACCTGTGTTTTGGTAGGTCAAAGTTTAGTCCGCTTTCTTGATTCTCGTCAGCCATGGTTTCTCTTGTATTTGCCAATTTATTCTACGTCATTTTCTAAAAAGGATAGGAAAGCTTTGCTCCATCTTTCCCAAAAAGATCCTTTTGGTTTTTTTGCTATTTCTTCTACCTCTTCTTTCTCAGGTGTTTCTTCAATTGTTTCAACCACCGGTTCAATCGGTTCATCAACAACATCAGCGGGTTTTTCTTCTTCAATAATCAGTTGTTCTGGAGCTATAGCCATAGAACGAACAATTTCCTTATCTGAAATCCCTTTCATTACTAAACCCACGGCTGTTGCAAATTGCGGGCTGCTCATTTCTTTTTCGCTGCCCGAAGCCAAATGCTCACTTGGGTAGCCAATGCGCGTGCTCATGCCCGTTACATATTCAAACAACTGATTGATATGTTTTAGTTGAGAACCACCTCCTGTTAGAACAATACCTGCAATAAGGCGCTTGCGCTGTTCTTGAAAACCATAGTTGCGTATTTCTTGAAACACGGCTTCTATAATCTCTTTCATGCGTGCATGAATGATTTGAGAAAGTGTTTTAAGCGATATTTCTTTTGGTTCGCGGCCACGAAGACCAGGAATGGAAACAATTTCCTTTTCGCTGTTTTCGCCTGGCCAGCAAGAGCCAAAGCGTACTTTTAAAGTTTCGGCTTGTTTCTCAATTATTTCGCAACCTTCTTTTATGTCTTCGGTAATAATTTTTCCACCTAAAGGAATTACTGCTGTGTGGCGAATGATGCCGTCTTTAAAAATGGCAACATCGGTGGTGCCACCGCCAATATCAACCAGAATTACACCGGCTTCCTTCTCTTCTGGGCTTAGCACGGCCTCTGCGCTGGCCAGGGGCTCTAAAGTGATTCCTTTTACGTTTAATCCAGATTGAATAACGCAACGCCCCACGTTTTTTATAGACGCAACTTGGCCAACCACAATGTGAAAGTTTGCTTCTAAACGACCGCCATACATGCCTCGCGGGTCTTTTACATCGTTTTGGCTATCAACGCGGTATTCTTGCGGAAGCACGTGTAAAATTTCCTCACCGGGCATCATCACCAAATTGTGCACATTGCCAATGATGCGGTCTATGTCTGCGTCTTCAATAATACTCTCGGAGTCTTCTCGGTTTATATAGTCGCTGTGCTGCGTGCTGCGGATGTGTTGCCCAGCAATGCCAACAACACAATCACGTATTTTTAAACCAGAAAGCTGTTCTGCTTCTTGTACTGCGGCTTCAATACTTTCAATGGTTTGCGTAATGTTTGCAACAACACCACGATTTACGCCAAGTGATTTTGCCTTGCCAATGCCAAGAACTTCAATTTTCTTGTGTTCGTTTTCACGACCAATAATCGCCACTATTTTGGTCGTTCCAATGTCTATTCCAACTGCTATCTTCTCCATGCAATTAATATTTTGTGCTTACTAGCAGCTTGTCGTAAGCCACGTTCAATGTCTTCCACTCATTCAAGTTTTCTTCGGTAACAACGGTGCTATAAAAACCTTTTAACTTTTTAAGTTTTTCTGTGCTTAATTCAGGTGTTCCAAAAAGCACACGATGATTTCCATTTACCGGTATTAACTCAATCTCTCTGCTTGAAGTTGTATGGATTTCTGCCAGCCAACTTGAAAAATAGTTTGTGGCTTGTACGGTTTTTAATAATTGGAGTGCGTTGTAAAGGCTGGCGCTATCCTGCAATCCTGTAAATACTGGAACGGTTGCGCTGTATGCTTTTGTTACGGGGAAGGGGTGGCCTTCGGCATCTAAATAGTAGTGCTGATTGTTATCAATAACGCGTGCAATTGCTAGTTTTTGTTCCACCTGTACGGATAGTAAACCGTCTAGTGTCGAAAATACCTCTGCATCAGCTATAAACGGGTGATTTTCAAGGCTTTCTTCTAACATGGCAGTGTTAATAGTATTTACACTACGAAAAAGTAGGCTATCGTCTTGTTTATCAATAAGTTCAATAACATCCTGCTTGTTTAAAAAGAGCTGATTGTCATGCTGTATTAATTCAATCGTAACTGTTTTAATCAAGGTTTGCTCTTCGCTAACCTGCTCAAAAGCAACGAGAAACATAAACCCAGCAATGCCAAGAATCCAAAATGCTATGTGCAACACCTTTCTCATTCCTCTAGAATTGCGGTTATGGGTTCAACTAAGCGGTCAATGTCGCCAGCGCCAATGGTTACAAGTAATTCTGGCTTGTTTGATTTTACCCAAGCCAAGGTTTCTTTTTTGTCAAGCAATTTTTTGTCGGCCAATTCAATTAAAGAAAGAAGCCATTCTGATGTAACACCCGGAATTGCTTCTTCTCTGGCGGGATAAATGTCAAGGAGAACAAGCTCGTCTGCCAATGCTAAAGACTCGGCAAAACCAGAAATAAAATCTCGCGTTCTGCTAAAAAGATGCGGCTGAAAAATTGCCGTGATTTTTTTATCAGGATACATTTCTCGCACAGAATTTAGGAATGCTTTAATTTCTTGCGGATGATGTGCGTAATCGTCAATGTATATATGATTGGCGTTTTTAGCACGGAGGTCAAATCTTCTAATAACGCCTGTAAAACTTTCAATCCCTTTTACAACTTGTTTTAGCGGTAAGCCAAATTCTAAACAGGCAGCCGCAGCGCCAGTCGCGTTTTCTACATTGTGTCGGCCTGGCAATCCTGTGGTTATGGTTGCTTTGTTTCCGTTTTTAGTTGTTAACGTAAATTTATATCTGCCATCGTTTATTGTAATGTCTGTTGCAGAATAATTGGCTTTGGGTGTAAGGCCGTAGGTAATTCCCGGTAAAGGAAGTCCGTGTTTGGCTACCACTTTGCCGTTCTGTTTGACGCGTTTTGCGAAATCTGCAAAGGCTTCTTGAATTTTTTCATCGGTTCCGTAAATATCCAAATGGTCGGCATCCATCGATGTGATGAGTGCAATGTCTGGTTCTAAAAAATGGAACGAACGGTCAAATTCGTCAGCCTCTAAAACAACAGTATCCGTACTTCCTGCAACAAAATTAGATTCAAAGTTTTTAGCAATGCCTCCTAAAAAGGCAGAAACTTGCTGTGTGTTTTGGTTAAAAATGTGCGTTATTAAGCAGCTGGTCGTAGTTTTTCCATGCGTACCTCCAACGGCAATGCTTTTGCCGATGTTGGCAATTTCGGCCAAAACGCGCGCTCTTTTAAATACGTCAAAACCATTTTGGTTAAAATAGTTGAGTTCTTCGCTGCCCACGGGAATGGCAGGGGTGTAAACGACCAGGGTTTTTTCAATGGCCTTAAAATCACTCGAAATTTGGCTTACGCCATCTATAAAATGGATAGCAATTCCTTCGTTTTGGAGTGCCTTTGTAATTGCAGAAGGTGTTTTGTCATAGCCGGCCACGTTTAGGCCTCTGCTTTTAAAATAGCGCGCTAAAGCGCTCATGCCAATGCCGCCAATGCCAATAAAGAAGATATTTTGGTATTTGGCTAGGTTCATTTTAACAAGGAAATGATGTGGTTAACAATTTCTTCTGTGGCATTTGGTTGGGCTAAGAGGCTGATATTTTTGCTTAATTCGGCACTCATTTCTTCAGATTGCAACACTTCCGCAGTTTTGACTGCGAGTGTTTCAAGTTCTGTTTCTGGCAATAAAACGGCAGCGTTTACTTTACTCAATGCACGGGCATTGTGGGTTTGATGGTCTTCGGCAACATTTGGGCTTGGCACCAAAATAACGGGTTTGCCAACTACGCAAAGCTCAGAAATGGTTCCTGCGCCTGCGCGCGAAATGATGATGTCAGCGGCTGCGTAAGCCGTATTCATATCATCAATAAAAGCATTCACTTTTATGTCTTGACTGTTTAAGACGCTGTATTCGTCAATGTATAATTTGCCGCATTGCCACAGTACCTGTGTGTTGTTTGCGGTTAGATTTTCAAGTTGTGCGGCTACCGCGCGATTTACAGCACGAGCACCCAAACTTCCGCCTAAAACAAGAATTGTAGGCTTATCGGCCGCAAGGCCAAAAGAAAGTTTTGCGCCTGCTTTTTCAGGCAAAGTTTCTAAAACAGCTGCGCGAATTGGGTTTCCTGTTTTGATGATTTTTTCTGCGACAAACCATTTTTCAAGGCCATCATAAGCTACACAAACCGCACTGGCTTTTTTGCCTAAAAGTTTGTTTGTGATTCCTGGAAAT
>Ga0102814_10003614_pt1 | contig 10037 bp, 3 predicted proteins | sample ColrivemetaGS741_FD_79112 | JGI IMG/M metagenome (GOLD analysis project Ga0102814, IMG submission 79112) | Estuarine microbial communities from the Columbia River estuary - Flood tide ETM metaG S.741 | ecosystem: Environmental > Aquatic > Marine > Intertidal zone > Estuary | place: USA: Columbia... | reverse complement strand
ATAAGATGACAATATATCACTACAGCTCGTATCACTGCACTGTTCTGCATTTCTAGCAGCTAAACAAACTGTAAATATTCCGCTTTTTTGTCCGTACAAATGCGATGGATTTGGCAAAGAGCTTGTATTTTCATCTCCACTTTGTGGATGCCCAAAATCCCAAACAAATTCAATCGCATTTTCTGCTAAACTAGTAAACTGAAACTCATTACAAATACCTTGTTGTAACTCCTTAAACCCAGATTTAACATAAGATACTTCAACTTGCATACTAGCAGTATCAAAGCACGCCCGTTGGTATGGCCCTGTTGGTAAATACTTTGGCAAGTGTTTTATTTCATACGTTCCTGCTGCCTTAAAATTGTAGGTTAATCTTTTGGTTAAGCTAACAGTATCAAATCCCTGAACGTTCCAATTGAACTTATCGTATATGGAGTCTGATTTGCTTGTAAACTCAACATTTTGTCCAACACAAATCGGACCTTGATAATCAAAATCTACTTGAGGTATGGGCAAAACAATGACCCTTCTGGTCTCATAAACTCTTCTATTAGTATCCGGAAATAGTGCTGAGCATGTATACTTGTTCCCTACATCTTCATTATAAAAACTATCGCTTCCGCCCAAATAAATGTAATACGTTCCAGGTTCTGTATATGTAAAACTAAATGCTGAATCGCGAGGTGCAGAGATAGTGGTATTATTATTATCTCCCATATACCAAATTAGGCTATTTACATTATTACTTGTACTTTTAAAACTTGCCGTAAAAGGCACGCAACCTACGGTATCACTAGTTATATCAAAATAAGGCTCTGGGCCCTTTAAGTAAATTTGAAAAGTAGCCGTATCTACACATCCAGCTACCGATTTTATTGCATGGGTAAGCGTAAATTCTCCGTTTGAGGTATAATAATGAAATGGATCCTCTAAATAACTGAACGTGGTAAAATCTCCAAAATCCCAGAAATATTCCGCTATTTTGTCGCGTGTAGCGGTATCATCAAAGTATGATGAATCAAAAAACTGAATAATTTGATCGCATAAATACAACTTGTTTTTATCGCCAATATCTGCTGTAATTCCTGCTACCTCAATCCAATTTTCGGTTGTATCGGTACAACCATTGGCATCTTGTGTAGCTAGCCTAACCAAGTAATTTCCTTTTGTCGCATAAGTGTGTTTTGGGTTAAAATTTGTATCTACAAAAGCATTCCCATCTCCAAAATCCCACCACATTTTTTCAGGAACGTTTGCGTATCGCCAATACGCCGTCGGGTCTTCCCAGTATCGTATACTATCCTTAAACTCTATCTCATTGCCAACGCAGACTATACTGTCGTTGTTAAAAACATTTACATAGCCAAATTGCAACGCATAATAGCCGTATTCATAACAGCCGTTGGTATCTTCTAAATGTAAGTAAACATCATACCTACCCTCTTGTTTATATATATGTTTAAGCTCTGGTATTGAATCATTTACAATTTTAAAAGTGGTAATTGAATTGTTTGGCTCCCATAAATATTTTATAAAATCAATAGCCGAATCTTGACCACCATTATAAACTGCCGTTGCTAAAATAGGCAAACACTGGGTGTTTTTTTTTATTTCAAAATCAAAAATGGGTTCTTTAAAAAGTCGAAACCAATTATGATACCAAATAGTGTCTTTACAAATGCCTTGGCTGGTATAGTAATAATCTGAAGTATCGGCAGATCTATATACTTTATTAGACCCAGTAGTTATTTCGAAACCCACTGTTACCCAGCCATTAGGATCTTTTACGCCAGGATAATAGTGAATGCTCCTTAGCATATCAAACTGATTGTCATCTGCTAAAGAATCTATACAAATCCGAATATCTCCACCACATAAATTATCAGTAAAAACAACTCCATAGTCAGACTTTATGCCTATACAGGGTCTTCTTAACTCTGCAGAAAACACAGCAAAATCTGGGCTGATAAAACTTACCTTCTTTGTAGTGGAATCTCCACAACCGCTATATCTATCGATTACGTGTAAACTAGGATAATAGCAGCCCGTATCCGAATACCAATGCCTACTATTTAGCAAACTATCATAATTACAATTATTAGGATAACCTATACAATTTGGTGCTAATGTATCATCAAAATTCCAGCTCCATTCGGGTATTGCTAATGGATGCTTTATGGATGTATTTAAGAAAAAAACAGTATCCTTTAAACTGCACTGATTATTATTAAGTGCCAGAAAATCAGGCAACACCCCACGAGATGATATCTTTACATACCGTGAATATTCTGTACAATTTCCCAGGGTTAATCTTAGCCTTACAAAGTAATCATCTGGCTTAGGAACGATAATATTTTGCACCAAATTATAGCCAGAAATATTAATTAACACAGTGTCAGAATCGTACAACTCCCAATAATAACTTGCTCCTGCCACTTGTGGGTTGGCAAATTGAAAAGCTTGCGGGTAACAATTAATCGTATCTCCAAACCAAATATTGGTTTCTACTTTAGGAAAACTAATTTTAAACTGCTTGGCTACCTCACTCTTACATCCATTGTTTAACTCTACGCTAAACTTGGTGTACTGAAATTGAGAAGTTGTAAAGTAATGACAATTACCTGTCCAATTGCCTTTTTCTGTTGTTCCATCAATATAATCCCACTCCCAGGTTTTGATATTTGCAGGCGGAGTACTCGAATCATTTACAAAACAAACTTTTTGCTTATTGCACTCGGCTGCAGATACATTGGCTCTAAAGGATGGAACATAGTCATCTAAAATGGTAATTGTTTGTTGCCATTTATTTTCACAGCCTTTATTATTAACTACTTCTGCAACAAGAGTATACGTGGAAATATTTGGATATTGAGCAAAACAAATATTCTTTTGAGCCAGCGGACTTGAACTACTACTTTGACTGCCGTCTCCCCATAAAATTAATCGCGATGCATAACCATTAGTGGTGGCACCCATTGTGCTAGAATCTGTAAGGCAAACCTTTTGATTATGCAAACAGAAATTAGAGTTACCCAACGAAAACTTGGCTGAAGGTACGTCGTGCACCATTATTGTTTTGGCAGCATTTATGGTTGCTCCGCCTGAAAACGTTACTTGCAGCGTTAATTTTTTACTTCCGTAGATTGAAAAAGCGTGACCTGGATTTGCCTGTGTAGATGTAGAACCATCGCCAAAATTCCAACTATAGGCAGTGGCTGTTCCACCACTAATAGTTGATTTAAAAGTCATTACTTCGTTTAAACAAACAAAACTATCGCAATCTATAGACACGGTTTGTGCTTTGGCGTAAACCCCAAAGGCAAACAGCACTAAAAAGATTGATTTAAAACGAAGCATTTATTTTATATAATCAAATGTAGCAAAAGGTTGCACGTATCGCTAATCAAAATTGAAATATTACCCTAAACTGAACATTTACAAACACTTACAGCATTTTTACGATTTCGTTAAATTGAAAATATGACTTTCGTTTTAAAGCCAAAAACTTAACCTTTAATTTGAGTAAATTAGCTGTCTATCTAATTAAGTCGACAACTCCTTCCACTGTTTGTTCTTTACTATCGCAAGCATAAGAATAACGAAGTATATAAAAATATGTAGAAGCAGGTAAACTCACCTTGGTTCCTTCAAGTGTTCCATCCCAACCTATTTCAGGATCTGTACTATCAAAAACTTGCTCTCCCCATCGATTAAAAATCTGTAAATAATAAAAACTGTAATTCTCAATTTTCATCACAAATGTTTCGTTCAAATTATCATTACTTGGCGTAAATACGTTGTACAGTTTTAAATCTTCGTAATAAGTAGCATGTACATCTTTACAAACGGTGTCACCACAACCCGCAGTATTATTAACATAAAGACAAACCTTGTAAGTGCCACTGTCTTTGCCATAGCTATGCCTAGGATTTAGCAAACTGCTTGTATTTCCGGCTCCGCTTATCGCGTGATCAAAATCCCACAGCACACTTTCGGCGTTTCTCGAGCTATCAAAAAATGCGAATTCGTTGCATACTCCTTCTACTTCAAACCTAAAATTTGCATTAATATCAATTACCGTTATGCTATCTTTTGCATAATCAAAACAAGCTCTTTGGTAATCGCCTTGCGGAACGTAGGTAGGATTTAGTTTTACTTCGAAATTACCTGGCTTGTTAAACGTATAAGAAATGCTTTTTTGTGTTGTAATTGTGTCTTTCCCATCAAAACTCCAATTAAATGTTTTGTATATGGTATCTGAATTATTAGTAAAAATTGCGGGTTGCCCAACACACACTGGCTCATTAAAGCTAAACGAAACAGGAGGAATTGGGACTACAACAATCCTTCGTACTTCTGCATTAGCAACGGATGTATCAGGGAAAAAGGCCGAACAAGTATACGTATTATTGGTGCTTTCGTTATAAAACACATCGCTACCTACTGTCGAAATATAATACGTACCCGGAGAGGTATACGTAAAACTAAAAGTTGTATCGCCTTTCGAATTTACAATACTGTTGGCAGCATCTCCCATGTACCAAATAAGGGTAGATACGTTTTTGCTCGTACTTTTAAAACTAGCGGTAAACGGCACACAACCAACGGTGTCACTCGTAATTTCGAAATAAGGTTCTGGCCCTTTTAAATACACATTAAAGGTAGCAGTGTCTTTACATCCGGCTTCCGTTTCTACGGCATGTGTTAAGGTATAATTCCCGTTTTTGGTATAGAAATGAAATGGGTCTTCTAGATAACTGTCCGTAGTAAAGTCGCCAAACTGCCAATAGTAGCTAATTATAGAATCATCTTCATTCGGAATATCAAAGTAGGAAGAATCAAAAAATTGGATTATTTGATCGCATAAAAATTCTCGATCTTGATCGGCAAAGCTAGCATTTACACCAATTACATTAACCACGCGAATTGCAGTATCGGTACATCCATTTTTATCTACAGACGCCATTTTAATGGTATAATCTCCCTTTGTTGGATAGGATACCGTAGGTTTATTTTGAGTTGACTGAAAACCATTTCCATCATCAAAATTCCAAATAATTTTTTCGGGTCGAGTGGGTCGTTCCCAATATGCGGCTGTATCTCCCCAATAACGCAGCGAATCGTTTAACAAAACCACTTCGTTCACGCAGAGGACCGTATCAAATAAAAAGTTGTTGAAATAGCCAAATGTGTTAGTAAATATTCGATAGTTATAACACCCGTTTGTATCTTCAATTTCGAAATACATTCGATACACTCCTTCTTCGGTAATCGTGCGAGCTATATCTGGAACCGTATCTGGTAAAACGGCTTTAATCTGAAAGTTTTCATTGTTAGACCACCTATACCTTATCTGTTTTATTTTAGCATCCTCGCTACCCGTATACCTAAGTTTTACAGGTGTGGGCAAACAATTGGTGTCTATATCCAACGTAAAATTTGCTTTAGGTTCGTTATTTAGTTTAAACCATTTGTGTTGCCAAAAGGTATCGACACAACTTTTGGTTTTATCAATGTAAAAATCAAATGTATCTGCTGAATTGTAAAATATAGAATCACTTTTACTCAACTCCAACCCTACGGTTACAAAGCCGTCTAAACTTGGGGTAAACGTGTATATAAAATCACCTTCGCCCGGCTCTTTAAATATTTTATCATTAACCAGCGAATCCTTACACACACGCAAGTAACTGTTGCACACGCTGGATCCAAAACTTACAGTGTAATCAGCTTTATTTCCGAAACAAGGTTTTTGAGAACCCCAAAAAAACTGTGCGTCTTGTAAGAGCATTGTAGACACATCTTGCTTAAACGAATCAATACAACCATAATCCAAATCTTCGTAATACATTGTAGGGGTGTAGCATCCACTAAAATGGTAAAAATGCTTGCCGTGAAAAGAAGTATCTAGATTGCAATTTGAAGCAGAACCAATGCATTGATTAGCCAAGGTATCATCGTAATTCCAAGAATAGTTTATACGAGAGCGTGGATGCACCAACGATTGATTGAACAAATAGGCTGTATCTAAACTGCTGCATTGATTATTATTTAACGCACGAAAATCTGGAATTGCTCCATATGACGAGATTTTATAAAAACCAGAAGTATCATAACAATTATTTACGCTAATTATTAGTCGCACTAGATAGTCGCCCGGAATTGGAACATATAAAGTTGTAGAAGCCGCTGCACCGCCAGAACCTGCTTCAATTGAGTCTGTATTAAAAACTTGCCAATCGTAGTAAGCATCTGGAACCACTAGGCTAGTAAATCTAAAAGGCTCTGGAAAACACAAGGCTGTATCTATGGCATTTACCGCGGTTTGCACACCTTGAAAACTTGTAATTACAGAATCTGTGGTTTTTGCTCCACCGCAACCGTTTTTAAGTGTCACTTTTAAAGAAACATCAAAAGTATCTAAAGTGGTGTAGAAATGACAAGGCGACCAATCGGTAGTATTTTTAGTTCCATCTCCAAAATCCCATTCGAAAGACTGAATAAAACTTGAATTGTACGCAGAATCATTAGTAAAGCACACCTCTTGCCTAGAACACTCTCCCTTGCTTTTTTTTATTTTGTAAGAAGCTTTAAAGGTTCGAAGTATATCTATATCCTTTGTCCAAATAGCTTCGCAACCTTTATTGTTTACTACTTCTATTTGAATAGTATAAGTTGGTGGACTTATTTTGGGATAGGCTGCGTAGCAAATGGTGTCGCCATTTTTAGGTGTACCGCTTCCAGAAGAAGCCCCATCTCCCCAAAGCACCAGCCTACTTTGATAACCAGAGGTTGTTGACCCCATGGAGCTATTATCTTTTACGCAAATTCGCTGATTATCAATGCAAAAGCTAGAATTAATCAATGAAAAATTGGCATTTGGCGAACCGTGAACCATTATAACTTTAGTCGTTTTTTTGGTAGATCCATCCGCAAATGTTACGGTAAGTTCAACTGTTTTCTGGCCAATTGCAGCATAGCTATGTTGTATATTTTGCTGTGTAGAAGTGCTATTATCTCCTAATGCCCAGCTATAAGACATTGCTGCACCGGTTACCGAAGATTGTAGTGTAATTACCTCGTTTACGCACACAAAACTATCTGAAGCAATACTAATTGTTTGAGCAAAAGAAAATTTCCAAATAACAATCAGTAAGCCAATTACCGCGATTCGTTTTGCCATGAGTGGAAACAAAAATAAGGCATTGCAAGCAATGCCTTATTTACTATTCTTTAAACTTACAAAAACTTGAAGCTTCTGCCCAAGAATTTAGCTGTGTGGCCTAACTCTTCTTCTATTCTAAGTAGTTGGTTATACTTAGCCATTCTATCACTTCTTGAAGCCGAACCTGTTTTAATTAGGCCACTGTTCATAGCTACTGCTAAATCTGCAATAGTTGCATCTTCCGTTTCTCCACTTCTATGTGAAATAATGTTGGTATAGCTATTTTGTGTAGCTAGGTTTATGGCATCAATGGTTTCCGTTAGCGTACCAATTTGATTTACTTTTACCAAAATACTATTCGCAATTCCTTCGTCAATACCTCGCTGTAACCGTTTTACATTGGTTACAAATAAATCGTCGCCAACTAATTGTACGTTCTGTCCGATTTTGTCTGTTAACAACTTCCATCCAGCCCAATCGTCTTCGTCTAAACCATCTTCAATAGAAAGTATTGGATATTTCTTACTCCAAGTTTCCCAATACTCTGCCATTTCTTGGCTAGTTAATTGTCTTCCATCAGATTTTCCAAAAGTGTATAAACCAGTTTCTTTATTGTAAAACTCAGAAGTAGCTGCATCCATACCTATGTAGATATCTTCACCAGGTTTGTAGCCTGCAGCTTCTATTGCCATAAGAACTGTTTCTATCGCTTCTTCGTTGCTTTTTATGTTTGGTGCAAAACCACCTTCATCTCCCACATTTGTGCTATAGCCCTTTTTCTTAAGTACATTTTTAAGGTGATGGAAAGTCTCCACTCCCATTCTCAAAGCTTCAGAAAATGTATCAGCTCCTACAGGCATAATCATAAATTCTTGAAAATCAATCGAATTATCTGCGTGACTTCCTCCATTTATAATATTCATCATTGGGATTGGAAGTGTACACGCATTTACACCGCCTAAATAACGATACAAAGGTTGACCACTTTCTTCAGCAGCTGCTTGAGCTATTGCTAAGCTTACCGCCAACATTGCATTTGCTCCTAAATTGCTTTTGTTTTCTGTGCCATCAATCATTAGCATTTTATGATCGATATGTACTTGCTCAAATACATCTTCTCCCGTAATTTCATCAGCTATTAAGGTGTTTACGTTAGAAACGGCTTTCATAACGCTTTTACCCATATAGATAGATTTATCTCCATCGCGAAGCTCTACTGCTTCGTGAATACCAGTGCTTGCTCCGCTTGGAACAGCAGCTCGGCCAAAAGCTCCATCTTCGGTAAATACATCAACTTCTACTGTTGGGTTTCCACGGCTATCTAATATTTGACGGGCGTGTATGTGGGTAATTTCACTCATTTTTTTATTTTATTTCTGTTTAAGTTTTACTTGCAAATGCGTCATCAGCTTAATTCACACTTGTGAATAGTTTAACATATAGCAAATGCAGTGCAATGATAACACCATTAAAAATGAACTCCAATTATTGACAATGTTTTGATATACCCCAATTTTCAACGTAAGAAAAGTGATTATAAATTGTAAGAAAACTATTTGTTGATAGGATTAAGCTTGAGATTAAAGCTCTGTTTCGGACGATATTCATAATACAAATTACGAGTGGTAGTAATACTGCTCAAAACTAGAAGAGCTATAATTAACGAGCTTAATTAGAAATTTCAATTAAAATTAACACTAACCACACTTTGCTTTGTTAATTTTGAGATTTATTAGCGACTTAAAATGACAGAAACTACAGAAGACTACCTGCACAACCACTATATACATCGCAGCAACTGGCTTAGAGCCGCCGTATTAGGTGCTAATGATGGAATACTAAGCACAGCAAGTATTGCTATTGGTGTAGCCGCGGCAAGCAGTACAAGAGAACCAGTAATTCTTGCCACACTAGCGGGTTTAGTTGCCGGTGCTTTAAGCATGGCTGCCGGAGAATACGTATCCGTAAGCTCGCAAACAGACGTAGAAAAAGCCGACATAGAAAGAGAAAAACAAGAATTAATAGATGAGCCGGAAGAAGAATTGCTGCGTTTAGCTGAAATTTATGAAAACCGAGGGTTGAAAAAAGAAACTGCTTTGCTAGTTGCACAAGAACTGACAGAAAAAGACGCCCTGGCAGCCCATGTACGTGACGAGTTGGGTATTAACGAAATTAGCCAAGCAAAACCCATACAAGCCGCTTTTGCTTCTGGAGCTGCATTTACAGTTGGTGGAATATTGCCCTTTGCAGTGGCCGTATTTTTACCTCTTTCTTCTCTGGAATATTCATTATATGGTTTATCGATTGCGTTTCTGGCCATATTAGGTGCTGTAGCAGCCAAAACTGGTGGTTCGAGTATACTTAAAGCAATTTTACGAATTACATTTTGGGGTACCGTAGCAATGGGATTAACCGCTTTAGTTGGTTACTTGTTTGATGTAAATATGGCGTAATAAAAAACCTCCACGAAATCAATCGCAGAGGCTAGTTGTTAGTGTAATTAATTAGTGTTTTCTATCTTAAAACCTGAAATCGATTATTATTAAGGGTACAGGTTTAAAACATTTTTCCTAGTTTACCTAAAATGCTACCAGCATTCCCACCCAATAAACCAGCAATATTTCCTAAGTCAAAATCTTTATCGGCATCATCTTTCGATAAAAATTTATCTTTAATAGAATCTAAAATAGCTGGAGCTGTATTTTGAGCTTCAGTTTGAGCTTCTTGTGCAGACATTCCTTTATTTTGAAGTATTTCGCCTAGTTTACCAACAATACCTTGCGTAATAGGGTTGCCTTCAGTTGATGTACCATCGTTTGAAAATAAGCTTGTAATTTGGCTTAGGTTGCCTGAAGTAACTTGTTGCATTAGT
>Ga0102814_10003610_pt1 | contig 10042 bp, 6 predicted proteins | sample ColrivemetaGS741_FD_79112 | JGI IMG/M metagenome (GOLD analysis project Ga0102814, IMG submission 79112) | Estuarine microbial communities from the Columbia River estuary - Flood tide ETM metaG S.741 | ecosystem: Environmental > Aquatic > Marine > Intertidal zone > Estuary | place: USA: Columbia... | reverse complement strand
TGTTAACGTACGCTCGCGTCGAAGCCGTTTCCATACCGCATGTTTAATGTACGCATGTTCGTCGAACGAATACTGTATTCGCTATACGCACGTAGTGCTCGATGGCATTTACGTGGCAGCATACGAATACTGTATTCACTATGCACGTAAGTTGTGCTAATTCGCCATTTACATACGTGTGCACGTCTGTTAACGTACGCTCGCGTCAAAGCAGTGTCCATACCGCATGTTTAATGTACGCATGTTCGTCGAACGAATACTGTATTCGCTATACGCACGTACTAGTGCTCGATGGCACTTACGTGGCGGCATACGAATACTGTATTCGATATGCAAGTAAGTAGTGCTAATTCGCCATTTACGTACGTACGCACGTCTGTTAACGTACGCTCGCGTCAAATAATTTTCCATACCGCATGTTTAACGTACGCACGTTCGTCGAACGTATATATATTTGTCTTACGAAATACTGCTTTTTGCTGTTGCTCTGATTATTACCGTATTGTTACGAGGCCACATACCATTAGCGTTACAATAAACAATGCTAGAGTAAATAACACTTACCAAAAGCGAATGAATTCCCTAGTTAGACTCCCCGATGATACCTTGCCTAAGAAAAGGTCGAGAGAACAAATCCAAAGTATGGAGACTCCAGATAAGACAAACGAAAAACTCGGATACATTGTTGATAAGCAAATAAAGGGTCGTGTTAACAAATTACCAGAAACCTCAAAACGAAGACAGGAGAACGAACTAGTGAGCACCCCTGAAAACCGGATAAAGGAAACTGCTGAAAAAAATAGGGAAACACTAGAGAAAGAGCTTGAAAGAATTAAATTAAATCGGGCAAAAGAATCTCTTGAAAAAGCAAAGACAAGAGAAGAAAAATCAAAAATTCAAAAAGAAAAAGAAGTATTAAGGAGTAAAGATAATCGGGCAAAAGAATGCTTTGAAGGAGCAAAAATTCGAAAAGAAAAAAATAAAATAAAGTCTAAAGATAATCGGGCAAACCAATCTGTTGAAGAAGCAAAAATCCGGAAAGAAAAAAACGTGTCATGGAAAAAAAATAATCACAAGAAAAATTCTCAAGAGGGACGTGGTCAGCGATTGCGGAGGCAGTTAGATAAGTCTTACGAAAACCGTTTCGAAAAGGTGGATGATTTAGAATGTGTGCCCAATATCTCCCAATATGTGGAAACAAACGAATCAATTAAATTAGCCTATGCGCATTTGATGAAGACGCAACTGGGAGAGGACGAAAAGCCAATCGAAAATAGTTGTGATCCTTGTTTTCAATTTCCTTTGCTAGGAATGTGTCATCAAGCAAACGTGTGTGTCTGTTGTGACAGGTTTATCACTGGAACCATCGAAGTAAAGTGGATTAATAAAGCTGTGTTGTTGTGTAATAAAGATCGGCTGCAGGACTCAGAGTTATCTATTTCCTTGCAAAATTGTTACAATGTATTAGATGTGGAACTTCAACACTGCTTATTGTCGCCAAGGGCAAGAGTCAATGTCAAAGACGATTATATGTGTTGTAGTCAGTGCTACCATTCATTGAGACCACACATGAGAGATAAGCCCCCACCTAAATTTTCAATATCAAATAAATGGGCTATCGGAAATATGCCCTCTGAACTGCTCGAACTACTTACTGAAGTTACCGGTCCTCTAATATCTCCTGTCCGACCGTTTGCATACGTGATGTCTTTCACGGGAGGGGCTCATAAATCGATAACTGGGTCTTATACCTTTTTTGGTAACAATGTAGAGGAAAATGTAGGCGCACTTGGACATCACATTGGTTTAACCGGATCGCCGTCTGTCTATATTGTAATGTCCGGTCGATTTACTCCTTCGCAGAGAACCATTGTTCGAAAGAGGTGCTTAATTGAGGTTGATAATTTCGTTAAAATTTACAATTGGCTCCGCGAAAATAATCCTTATTATGAAGAAATGCCTGAAATGTCAAGTTGTCCCACGCCAATGATGTTCGAAGACGAACCAGACGCAAATAATACGGACGAGAGTGAAGATCTCGTTGTAGAAAGTCACGTAGATTACCATTATTGGTTTCCGAGCAACGGGGAGCCCACGAAGTCCACAGCCACTTATCATAGCCAAGAAGATTTTATGAAAGCATATATGGAAGGAAAAGAACCTACATTGGTGTTCAGTTCCAATAATAACAAGAACGATTGGGAATTATGTTTAACACAGATTTTTCCTCTTTATTTTCCATATGGAGTTGGTAAAATAAAAGAAAAGAGAAAGAACCCGGTATCGGAACTAGAATGTATGAGGCATTATCTTCGATTGTCTCTTCCGCAGTTTCAAAAAGCCGATTTCATTCTCGTGTTGGGTCACATGTTATTCCGAAAACAGGTGTTTCGTTCTGCCTTTGTTAGGTGCATGTCCAAAACCGGTGAAGACGGTATTACCTTGGGTGAGAAATTCTCCCGAGTAACTGATCAAGAAATGTTACTTTTTGCAGAGGTCCCAAATTTGCAAGAGGGAAATGCGGAGAGAGACACAGCAAGTTCTATGCTTCACACTATAAAGGCTTCTTGTAAAAGTGTTCCTTATTCAGACGAAGCAGCTACAGTAGCTCGCACGAAGCTTTTCGCCTTGTGGAATCATTTTGGTCCACCCTCTATCTTTTTTACTATATCCCCAGCAGACGAATGTAGTTTTCGAGTTCAGTTGTTTTGTAACACTAATAAACAAAGCCTTCCGAGTTTTGGTGTACCAGAAAGCGAATGCGTTTCAAGCATGTTATTTCGCAAACAGATAAGAACGGAAAATCCTGGTGCTTGTGCTCGAGAATTTAATTCATTAAGAGACATTATTATGGAGGTTTTGATCGTATGGGACTCAAAAACAGGCAAACAAGTTCGCAATGGAATTTTTGGAATTGTTGAGGCATGGTGTGATACGACTGAAGAGCAAGGTCGTTTTACATTACATTCACATATTTTGCTTTTTATAAAGTATTTTGACCAATTGATGACCTTGCTATGGTCTGAAAACGAAGAGACAAAGACAAAGGCAAAAAAGGAACTATTGGAATATTTTCAAAAGATCATGTGTTCAACGTATGATATTGCTGAAGAAGAGTTAATTCATGAAATGCTAATTACAACCACAACGAGACAACAAATTTCCAAGACCACCATTTCACTTGAAGAAGTTTCCTCTGATGTTGACAAAAATGTTGGAGACTTCGCAACATCTTCCATTTGCGCAAACCATTGTGAAAATATTTCGCAAAGCGATCTATCGATTTCTCACAAATGTCGAGTCAACCCGGTAATAATGGAAAAACAACTATTAAGAAATTTACGACAAAAAGAATCTGTAAAATTTACTAATGGATATGTAGCAATATGTCCGAAATGTCACAAGCGATTTACAACAAAGGACATAGTTTGGAGTGCAGTTGAAAATTGGTATACAACAGCTAAAACCGAATACCCAGAATATTTTGGAGATTTGACGTTGACATTTCCGCTTTCTGACGACAGAATCAGTCTATTAGCGCTTAGGTTTCCATATGATATGGTAAACCTTTTTTCTGGAGATAGCTCTTTAAAAAAGTTCATTCGTGCCATTTGTCACCTTCATTTCAACGAACACGACTGGAAACATAGGCCTGGTTGTTTTAAGAAGGGGTGCGAGTGCCGATTTGATTTCCCTAGATGGGTACAAGGAATGTTTGACTTGATTTTTGCAGAAGAGGATTCTACAGCGACATGGTATACAATATATGGAAGCCGGCCAGATTTGAAAGCAAGTGGGTTCAGTCTTGTGTCAACAAGAGGAGTTTCGGACGTTTTTATGAATGCCCACAATAAAGCCGTGTGCACTGTGTTGGGGTATAACAATAATGTATCGAGCGGTGGCAGGGATATGATTTACTATGTTACACTATATAACACAAAATCAAATCAACAAGAAGAGAGGTTTCCTTTTTTCAAACAGTGCGTTGCTATAGCAAAAAGGATGAAGCGAATTCATTTTGAAGAAAATCAAGTTGCAAGAGAATTTGATAATGCTGATGACGAAAACGTTGCAGAGGTAGAGCCCAGTTATGGCAAAGGGTTAGGACATGTATTATCAGGGATTTGCGCTCATTTGTCGTCTTCTATCATAAGTGCTACGATGGCGTGGCATTTGGTAATCAATGAAGAGAGATTCCGTTTTTCGCACGAATTTTCCGGAATTTTTCTGTCCCAAATGGAAGATTGGTTGCAAAATCAACCTATTAGTTTTCGGTATCGGAGATGTTCAACAACGAAGGAAGGATGGTTGGATTCTTCGCTCATGAATTATCTATTTCGTCCGGAAAATGATGGTTTTGATAACATGTGCGCCTACGAATTTTTCTCGGAATATGAGCTTCGTCTTAAATCTTCTCTAGCGAACAAAAGAAATTATACAGATAATGAATGCGGCGATGACGAAGCAGACAATGACCAACAACCAGAAGACGTTTCGTACAGTGTTAACTGGGATTTTCTTGCCGAACATCCGGGGAAATCCTTCGCTTGTTTGAAGAAAATGAAGAAAGTAAAGATTCCGATGTTGTATTATAAAGGAGAGTTGCCTGATTTAGAGGATTGCAAGATTTGGGACAAAAGTGAAGAATTGCCCCCATCAGTAACAGATGCCAGAAACAAATATGCAACAACAATGCTTTTATTGTTTTATTCTTTCCGAGATACATGTCTTTTTTTGGATTTAGAGGAAAGCAGGTGGGATTTTTTTTGTCGAGCTGTTGATACCAGGGATCCGTTATTATATATTGATTCTGCTCGAATAATGCAAAATATTCAAAATTTGCATAACAGCAAAAAATTCGTGAAACCAAAGGATACCCTTTTGATAGAAACTGAGCTTTTAAGAATGCAGAAGGAGCTACACTTGAATAGAGATGAGACTAATGAAAACAACGATGACGAAAGTTCTGATCAAGATCAATCGGACACAAATTTGATAATTGAAGAGTATGCTTACTTCAGGAACGAGTTGGAGAGTAATGAAAACAATAAGATATGCACTAATACCACTTCAAAATTCGATTCAAAACATTTGTCGTCCAAAGATAATATCGCAAATGGAAATATTCTGAAGCATAATAATTTTAATATTGACACAACGGTTGAAGGAGATGTTGCAAATGGTCCCTCGAAAACTAATACTTTTACAAAAGAAAATTTCATTCAGGTTATCCTGGATTTTGACAAGCCGATTACTCCTGCCGACGAAGGGAAAAAATGGACCTTTGACCGCATAGACCCATCTAGCGAAAAGGATCCAAAATGCGTCATCGACAGACTTGACGCCTGTGCCGTCACATATAAGTTGGATGACTATCAAAAAGCGTCATTTGATATTATATGTTCGTCTTTCATGATGTCTTATTTGGAAAAAAGCAAGTCGAGTCATTTGCCAAACTACCAAGAAGCTATTTCTAGGCTAGAAGCCAGAGGTGCACAAAAACAACTGATTATGTTTTTATCAGGTGCAGGGGGGTGTGGCAAAAGCCATGTTATAGGTGTTGCAAGGGCGATGTGTCAACATTTTTGCCGCAGTATAAATCAGGGATTTGATTCTTCGTCCTTTCTTCTAACCGCATCTACTAATTCAGCGGCCGCTCTTATTGGTGGTTTGACAATTCATTCAGTTGCACAACTGCGTACAAAGTTCGATAATGTTACAATTAACGGTAAAGATATAAAGATTACTTGGGTTACGGCCAATTTGATAATAATTGATGAGATATCGATGCTTTCTTTGGAAGACTTTAATAAACTTGATAAACACTTGAGGAAATTGATGCGAGAAGCAACTCGCAAAGAGAGTAATCTTCCGTTTGGTGGTTTGCATATAGTTCTCTGCGGCGACTTCTTTCAATTAAATCCAGTTTTGGCCATTCCAATATACAACAGAAAAAAGAATGTTTTGTGGCATCTGATTAACAAAGTGATATTTTTGAAAGGGTACAATCACCGATTTGAGAACGATGTCAAATGGGGAGAACTTCTTGATCGGTTAAGGCTTGGTATTTTGACTGAAGATGATTATAATTTCTTAGATACAAGGGTTGTGGGGCCGAATTTGAGTCTTCCACTAGTTCAAAATGTTAATTTGTCTTATGCATGTCCTACAAATTCCCAAAGAAACCGGATAACGGAAAATAATTTCGAGGACATGTTGCGCAAAACTCATCCTCCACGAGGATCATCTGAGAAACCACCTGAAAATACCGTAATAATAAAAGGTATCTTCAGAGGAAAAAAAAGAGGATCTGAAAAGACAAATCAATTTCATCGTTTGATATACAATAATTGTGGCGACGATAACATAGTGATGGCAGGTGGAAGTGGAAGGGTTGATCCATGCCTCAAATTATCTTACGGTTGTCCACTTATGGTATCTGAATTTAAAGACGTAGAAAGGGGCATTGTAAAGGGTGTTACCGGAAGATTTGTAGGAGTAGTGTTAAAATCGGGGTGTAGTTTCGAAGTAGAAATCTGGGGGGGTTTCAGGATAAATACAATTCGCTCCGATGAAGTTGAGTATATAATATGCGAACGAACGAAGAAGGAAGAAACTGACAAAACCAAGCACTTTATATTGAAACCAAAGAAGTTTTCAGTTAACGCCAAAATACCAGTGACAGGTGGAAATTTTTTAACGCTATCAGAATTGGAATTGTTTCAATTTCCAGTTAATCTGGACGAAGCCACTACTGGTCATAAGCTTCAAGGTACGACAAAATCAATACTTGCCATCGCCGATCATAATTATTTGGGAAACTGGATATATGTTGCTTATTCGAGGGTAAGGACTAGTTGTGGTTTATTTTTGTTAAAAAAACTGAACAGGAAGAAGAAAATTGGGCCGACAGATGCTCTACTTCGAGAGATAGAGACTTTTGAAATAATTGAACAAGAAACGCTAAGGCAATTACAGAAAAATGGTTACTTTCCAATGGACGTCGATATAACAAAAGGCGTTACCTCAGCTATTCGAGCTTCGAAAAAGAGAGCACCTGGTACGAGACCCACAGGAGAAAGCACCGTTATTCCTGAACATCGTATAGTCCCATTTAACTTGGATTCATTTCTACTTTGCAATAATATGAGACGAATAACCGGTACTGAATTTTCGTTCACAACAGGAAATTGTTTGTTTGATAGCGTGTCTTTCTTGCTTCCTACGTGGAAAGGCAACGGGAAAGGATTGCGACAAGCTGCCATTGATTGGTCCAAAGAAGAATATATTTCAGGAGAGTCAGAGTGGTGCGAACATGCTAAATCGCATTTTATTGACACATCAATCGATAACGACTCGTACGGAAAATCTACTTATCTAGAATATCTTACCTTCTTGGAAAGCCCTTTCGTTTACGCAACTGCATTAGATGTAAACATGATTTCTAATTTTCTCCAGGTTGGAATAATTATCTATTCGAATAGTGAACATCCAAACAATGTATATCGTGGGTCTTTCGAAAAAACGATTTATTTATTTTATGACGAGATGTTACTCCATTACGAACCAATTATTGACCACATTTAACAATTATTTTAACCTTATATTACGTCAAGATTTCACACATATTAAGTACTGGTTGCATTACTTTAAAGATTGCTCCACGAATTCCAAAATTGTGGAAAAAAAACCGAAGCCGCAATTTTGTTTTCGGGCGCCTCAAAAATTTCATCCATCATCTCAACAGAAGAAGCCACTTCGGATGGATCATTGTCAAAAACATACTTCCCAAGGTACCCAGCGATGTCAGAATTCATTACATAGTTATCAATTTTTCCGATTTTTTTCCCATCTCCAGTCGTTTCGTCTTGTACAAGTACAAAAGTTTGAGGATACTTCCAAGCAACGTCGTTGTTTAGAAAATTTACAAATGGACGAATTAAATTTTCTCTGTTAATTTTGTTGTTCTCTTGGGATTCGTCAAGTTTAAAAACAAACTGTTGTGAATTGTAACCGCTTGCCTGAACAACGATAGCGTTAGTGCTTTTATTTTCTCTCCTGTTAACGATCTATGAGAATAACGATAACAATGAAAAATTTTAATAATAAGATATAAGTTCGGTAACGGCGATAAAAAAAATTACTTACGTTAATGACACCTAAATTCGCAGCCTTTTCTACATCTTCGATCAACATCTTTTTTGCATCATACGTGTATCCATCTTCGCCATTCTTGGATGGATGCTCTGTTCGTGCGAGTACAAGATTGTGACCTGTGCCGCATACAATAACCTTTGTACTATTCCCAATCTTCTTAGGGCTTAAAGACGTTTTAGGAATATCTTTACTCATCTTATATTTGAATTGAACTGGTTTTTGCTTAAGGGGAGACACGGTTTTGTCAATATTTTTTCCTGCTGGCGACATGGTGCTTCTTAGTTGCCTTGGGATCGATAATTTTTATTCGTAATTTGGTATGATACTTTTGATAGCTATAAAATATGGTATGTTCTCTTTTATCTATCCGCTTTTTTTTATTATTGGTATTATACGTCCGGCGAAAAACTGACGTTACTCTTTTAAATTCGTTATTAAGTGTATATGTATTTTACCCCTTCGATTTTCGTTTTATTGACGATACTATTCCTAGAGAATAGAATTGTGTGATAAGTTTTTAAGAATATTGGCGAAATATTAGTTAATAACGGTAAATTTCTCTAGTTATGCATATTTCTAGATAGTGTACCAGATGTTACGTTTGTAATACGTTATCGTGTGAATTACGATTTTGATTAGCGAACGTACGTTCTAATTGACGAAATATTTATAAAAACAAAAATGAGCGGGAAGCTAACTCTTGTTAAATAACTATATTATTAACACGCAACATAAGGTTTTTCTATGATATATTATATTTTCAATTTAACACAATTTTAAAAAAAAAATTTGCCGTAAACATAACATTTATTCCCGAAAAAAGAAGTAATAAGACATGACTGATTCAGATTGCTCAGTTCTAGTGTCGTCTTATGTGGACGAAAGGCCACGTTACGGTGGAAACACCTCGTCGAGTTCTGATAGCCATGGATGCGACGGATGGGATACACCTGGGGCGAAAGAAAATGAGAATGACGAGTTGAGCGAGGAAGATATTGAAGGAGAGGTTAACAAAGAGAATTGGTTAGTAAAATAATGGATTTTATAGTTGAAGAATCTCGCTATGCTTTAGCTGGTTTACCTGCATTTATTGTTGGACTTAATATTACTGTTTTATTCGTAGGTTCGGAAAAGCCCATCGCGAGTCAGCGTTAAAACACAGTCGCGATTTTGCTACCAGGAGGGCTGCCAAGAAACTTAAGGAACAAAAAGTAGCGGATGTGCAACTTTCTATGATTGTTGCAAGAAAACGTCGTAAAAAACCTTTAAATAAACGTTCACAATCTGGGAAGGCAAACACGAAAGAAACAGTTACGAAACCGATGACGTGAACTTTAATAAAGAAAATTAGAAGAATAATTTGTTTACCTGTTCAATAGTTTTCAATTCTACTTTAGTTGGATTGGTGCTGATATTACAGAAATCCTTTTTGTTTGCTTTCAACGTCTCTGTAGCGTATAACCCAATTGTGATCTGTCTCCCCGTTTTTAAATGCGGTGGACATCTGGGTATTATTTTTTGCTATAATTGTAAATATTTTGTCTGACGAATGGTTGTTGAAATCATTCATTGTTTGTGCTTTTAACTGTAATTTACTTTAATGTAATTGCGATAGGAATACGAGGCGCATACATATTATGATTCTACAGAACATGCACATAATACGATAACTACGTAACTGGCGAATTTGCACTACTTACTTACGTGCGTAGCGAATACAGTATTGGTATGCCGCCACGTAAATGCCATCGAACGCTACGTGAATAGCGAATACAGTATTCATATGCCGCCACGTAATGGCGAATTCATTAAAATATTCCGTCGGACGACGTCGTGTTGTAACTGTTCATTTTGAATTGTTTCATTCCGTCGGACACTGACTGGC
>Ga0102814_10003609_pt1 | contig 10043 bp, 11 predicted proteins | sample ColrivemetaGS741_FD_79112 | JGI IMG/M metagenome (GOLD analysis project Ga0102814, IMG submission 79112) | Estuarine microbial communities from the Columbia River estuary - Flood tide ETM metaG S.741 | ecosystem: Environmental > Aquatic > Marine > Intertidal zone > Estuary | place: USA... | reverse complement strand
TAATGTCATAATTTTAATTTTAAGGTTTAACTCTCTCTCTTTTACATAGTAAATATACGAAATAAAATTGGATTACACAAGTCTTTTCGTATTTATTTTAAAATCATCGTTTGAATATACCAAAATCCATTTTTAATTTCTGGATTTGGTTGTACCGAACCACCATTTAAACATACCCAACCGTTTCTAAACATTTCTCTTATTTCAGTGGCTAAATCGTTTGCATTTGAACGTATTACTAATTTATAATCTTTCATTTTTTAAAGTTTTAAGGTAAAATATCATCAAGTTGTGGTTTTTTTAAAAAATCAATCCAATTTTTTCTGATGGCAGTTAAATGATATTGGTGATTTTCATGATATGTTTTACTATCAAGTACTTGTTTCAATACATAACTTTGTCTGTTGGAAAGTTTCATGTTTGAATTACTAATTTCTTTTAATAACACAGCCTGTTCATCTGATAGATGAAATATGATATTTCTATGTCCTACGTGTGATTTCATTATTCTTTATATCTTAAAATTTTTATTCCGTTCCATTCACCGTTTTTCATTTCTGTTGTGTGAATTTCAACACCAGCGTTTGTAATTAAGGTAAAATTTCCACCTAATTGTTCTTTGATTTTTCTCAACATCCATTTTTGGATTGGTTCTTCAAAACCTTCAATTATATATGAAACAACATTTGTTTCTTGTTGTATCATCAACTTACCGTTTAAATCATCTATACCGAATGTTTTTTTCATATTATTATTTTTTATACTTTTTATTATACCATTTAATAAATTCAACTACGATTAAATAAGTAGCTTCAATTTTTGTTCTGTTACCACCCCTACCACTATGTCCTTTACAGGTTTCAAAGAAACCTAATTTGGAATCGGATGTTACTTGTAAAGTACTATAAGAACGACTGATTGTTATATTATAACCAAGTTCTCCTATCTTATCAACAACACACATCAACCAACTCCAATTTGAGTTAAATTCCAAACGATGAAATGATAAAGAATATCCACCACCCGTTGCACCATCTTGATAACTCTCGGCCCATTCACAATAATCACGTTCACATACCATTGGATTTGTTTCAATTGTAGGTTCACTTTGTATAAAATGTGGAATTCTCATTTTATATTCTGGTTCATCTGGTTCTAATACAAATCCCATAAACAAGCCAATCATTTTTTGTTCTTTATCTAATTTAGTCATAAATATCTCTCTTTATTACATAGTAAATATACGAATAAAGTAATGAATTACCAAATATGAAATGTTAAAGTTTTGTTAAAATTTTAGACACAAAAAAAGGGGATATTTCCCCCTCTGTTATTTTAACTTTTATATTCAATTATTAAATAGTAGTTTCATTCATATACATAATCATTCTATTACTTATTATGGTTTAATTAAAATACCTTTTAAAGTGTAATTTACATTAACAATTCTTACTCTATCATTTTCTTTTTTAATATAATCATATTCAGATATACAGTGGACTTCACATACCCCAATTATATCAATAGTTTTATTAGTTTCATCGATTGTAAAATCCATTCCGACAAACTTACCATCGGTTGTTGCGTATATTTTGTATATATTCATTACATTTATTTATTATAAATATAAAATACTTACAGATTTCGTAAAAAGAGGTAATATATTACTCTTTAAGCGGTAATAATCCGTTTAAGAGGTAATATATTACCTCTTTATTAGGCACAAAAAAAGGGAAACTAAATAAATAGTTTCCCTTTAATATTATAAGATATATCTTAGATTTTGTGTAAATCTTTAACATAAATTTTTCCGTAAAATTCTGGACGAACCATTTTCTTAGCGTAACGAGTCATAACACCACGTCTTGGCGTGAAGTTTTGTGGATCGTACACTAATGGAGTCATAATTAACGGTACATAAGGTGCATAAACAGCTCCACTTTCTAAGAAGTTAGAACCTTTAAATCCTAATAAGATTTCGTTAGAAGTCATATAAGGGTTTTTATACACTTGATATCTGTTACTCATTGCACCAACGGCTGTAACACCTGCTGCGAATTGTAAAGAATCTTTATCTGCGTTAACTACAAATCCTGGAATTGATTCTAATATTGTACATACATCAGGAGATGCAACAACGAAGTTAGCACCACCTCTTAAAGTTAATTGATGAATCTTGTTAGAAACTTTATTTAACTTAATACCTAATGTTTGATACCAAGTATTTTTTTGGTATGCTAAACTACTATTTCCACCAGCCCAAAGACCAGTTTCAGTATCAAATTCTTCACCTACTGTTGCTGACCAATAATCAGTTGTTAAAGCGTTAGATTTTAACATATCAAGGATTTCTAAGTCAATCTCTAAAGAGATATATTCAGATAACATAGAAGTTAATTCTGCTTCAGCATCAATACTATGGTACGCGTTTAAATCTTGTGCTAGTTCAGGTGTCCAAACTGCTTTCAATTTACGTGTTTTCGCAACGATTGGTTCAGATTTCAATTCTAAATCAATTTCTGGAATACCGATATCTTGTGGGATATTGTTATCAGATGATGGAGTAGCTCCAACTAATTTATCTTCAAAATCACCTCTATTTTCAGCGATTGGTTGTGATGAATACTTGAATGTTACATCAGCAACACCATCAGCTCCGATTGCGAAAAATACGATATCACTACCAACTACTTTCGTATGTTCTGGATAATAAGTTCCAGTAATATCTGCAGAAGATACAAAGAATGAACGTACAGCCTCTTTATCAGCGTTAGCTGGTAAAGCGAATGTTAGTTTAACTAATGTATTATCAGCTGCGGATGCAGATAACGCGTTATCAAATCCAACTTCTTGCCAAGATGCATCAGCATATGTAAATGATCCTGATACTAATGTTGAAGTTATATCATTGATTGTATATCCAAATCTACCAGCCCCATATAAACCATTTACGGCTGAATCTGTTGAACCTTTTTTAACACCAGTACCACCAAAAAGTGATGTGTTTTCAAAAGCTGGGTTTCCAGGTTGATCTGTTCCATATTTAAAATCTAAGTAGAAAATTAATCCACTTGGTAAGTTCATCGGTTGAACCGAAACGAACTCTTTAGCTGCGATTTCTCCGAAGATACGTCTTACTAAAGGTAATGCAACTCCACTCCATTCTTCCGAACCTGCAGAAGTTCCAGTAGCGGTTGCTTCATCAAGCAATTGTTTTGCTTGGTTTTCTAACAACACAGAAATCTGTCCTTGTTGTCTTGTGTCTAAACCTTCTAAAAGTCCAGTTCTTTCCCATTTTGCTTTTAAGCCACGAGTTTCCTCTAGCATAACAGCTTGTGGGTTTTTACCTTCCATAAGTTTAGATAAATTAAAATTTGCCATTTTTGTTTTCCTTTTATTTAATGTTAGCTAATTGTTTGAACCTTGCAGCCATATCATTACTTTCGTTGATGATTTCTTTTTTCGGTGCAGTTGATGCAACTCTGTTTGATGCAAATGATTCGGTGATTTTTGATTTACCTTTTTTAGTAGTATTACCTAATTTAAGTGATTCTGCTAAAGTTGCAAATACAAGTTTTACTTCTCTCACGTTAACTGTTCTGTCTAATGTTTCAACAACTTTCAATTTTTGTTCGTTTGTTAATTCATAAGAACGGAATAATTTATTACTGTAAAGTAATTTTGCGTTCAATAAGTTTACTTCGTTGATTGTTCCTCTTAATGAACGAATTACTTTGTAAGCTTCACCTAGTTCAGCTTCTTTTTCGTCATTCCAAGGTTGTTCGTCTGCAGGAGCTTCTGATTCTTCATCATCACCATATCCCATTTCACGTAGAATTTCATCAAGGTCGATGTCACCATCTTCTTCTTCTTCTTCTCCACCGAATGGTGCTTGTTGTTGATTTGGAGTTGCAATTGGAGCTTCTTGTTGATTTGGTTCTGGTTGGAAATCATCACTGAAATCTTCATCTTCACCAAGTTCATCATCTGATCCAAAGTCATCTGCTTCTGGTTCTTCTGAACCGAATTCTTCGTCTGAACCGAATTCTTCTTCTTCACCATCACCAAGTTCGCCTTCAAGCTCTCTTATGATAGATTCTAAGTCTAATTCATCTTCATCGAAATCTGAATCTCCGTTTACGTCATCCGCATCGAAATCTTCATCTTCGGTTACTGTTGCTCCGGTTGGATCATCGATAACACCGTCACCGTCTTCGTCCTCACCCTCGCCTTCTCTTACGATTGTTACATCGTCTAACTCACTACCAATTGAAGAAGATTCTCTATCTGTATCTCCAAGTTCTGTGTGAGGTTTTGTTGTGATTCCTGATGGTTGTTTACCGTTAGTTCCACTGTTTGCCGATTTACCTGCCCCTATTGAAGTAGAATCACCAGTTGGTGCATCCTCTGAACCATATTCTTCAGTCATACCATCTTCTTCATATTCTTCATCTTCACCATCAATTTCTTTTTGGAGTTTTTGAGATAGAATAGACTGTAATCTTGGAGTAAATGCTTCTTCAAGAGCAATTTTTGCGTTAGCAATTGCAGTTTCACGTACAGCTTTTGCATCTGCAATCGCTTCTTTTAACAAATTTGATTTTGCCATTTTTTTGTACCTGTTTTTATTGTCTCTGAAATTATTAAGGAATTTCAATGGAAGTTAAATCGGTTGTTCGCTAACCTCACATAAGTAATCGTGGGTATTCATTAACCAATTAAATAAATTTTGTACCCAATTTTAGTTGGATAATAATAAATATACTTTTTTAAAAGAAAACGTTAAAAAAAGTACGATTTTGTGTAAAAAAAGAGGATTATTTTACTAATCCTCTATATTTTTATTAATTTTCTTCGTTTTCGTTCATTCTACGTCTAAAATCCGCACGAATTGCTTGTTGTTTTTGCTTTCGTTTAACCGTTGTTGGTTTCGTGTATTCTTTTCTATCTCTTACTTCTTGTAAGTGACCAGAATCCATAACTCGTCTTTTGAAGATTTTAAGTGCTCTTACGATATCACCATTTCTAACCTCTACTTTAACTTTTTGTGTACTCATTTTTTTTGTTTTTAATTGTTATTTATATTAGAATTCACTTTTTTGTGAACCATCATATGTTTTCGTAGCTAACCAATCACCATCATTAGCTGATTTTTTTCCATAATTATACGAGTATTTTTTTATAACCTCATATTCAGAACCGGATAATTTAGTTTGTAGAAATTTTCTAAATGCATCTTCTGATTCATATTTAGGTCGTTTACCACCTCTTGGGCCAAGTATCGTTTCCTTTGATGCAGCAATAACTTCTGGATCCTTTGATAATTTTGTTACAATTGCAACAAGTTCTTTATCCATTCTCATGGTTTTCCAACCACGTTTGATATCAGAAAATAATTTTTTAATACCACTACCGTTTAAAGAATATCCTTTTAATTGAAATGCCCATAATATTGTAGTAATTATCAATGCACCTTGTGTTATAATATCAAACCAACCCTCATTAACTGGTTGTTTTTTCTTAATCGTTGTTTTTTGTATAGATTCGGATAACATATTATCCATTTTTTTGTCTATGTTACTTGGTTTTTTCATTTTTTCTATTAGTTTCTATTAGTGTTTGTTTAAATAATATAATGCCTCTTCAGCTTCTGATTTATTTTTTATTCTTGGATGATTATTTATATCTACTTTATAATATCGTAATGCCGCTGCCAACCACATCATATATTTGGGATGTCCTAATTTATCATGTAATTCTTCAAGTTCATCATAGAATTTTATTTCATCACCACCAACTTTTTTGTATAATTGATTTGCAACTTTATATTCATCCTTAAATTTTTTCATATATGATGCCGTAGGATCATTAGGTTGAGTTGCTTCATTCATTGGTACGAAACCACGTCTATCACCTTTTAAATATACCAATGGATAAAATTTAATTTTTTCTTTTGGATTGCGTATTTTTTGGCCACTCATGGTTGTTTTTGCTAATTCTTTAACTTTCCACCCCTTTTCAGTTGGTTCAACTAATGTAAGAATTACATCTTCACCGTAATCTTTGGATTTTAATTTCATTCCAGGTTCAAGTGAATCATTTTTATATTCATTTATTGATTCATTTTTACTTCTTTGTACTCGGTTTCGAGCCAACATAGAAACAAATTTAATATTCGCGTTTGATAATTGTTTTAAAGCTGGTAATTTTAAACTATCCAACATATCGGTTAATTTTTTATATGTTGGTGATGATGGATCAATTCGGTTTAAGGTTGAATAGTTATCACGTAATGTATCTAACTGTTCTTTTGAAAAATTTATTGATTCTTTAACGATTAGATTTTTTTTTTCGATCCCTTCATCTAAACCACCTGCAATTTCTCCTGAAACCCAATCTGGCTTATCTACATATCTTTTATTTACTAATAAGTATGTTTGTTTATCGTTTTTCTTTTTTCTAATTTTTAAATGTGGTGGAACACTATCAATCATCACGAAATCTGTATACCAACCCATTTTTTTGAAAATATCACCTAATCCAAGTAATCGTTTTTCCTTATCTACCACTTTTTTAATCATTGCGATGTCTTGTGGTGTAAAGTTTTCATTTACGGATTCATTTGTAGATGCATCTTTATATATTCCCTCTAACCATTTTACCGATGCTGTATTTTTTGGTAATGTTGGGTATTCTTTATATACCTCTTTTGTGAATGATTTGAAATCTTTAGCTTCTTGAGCCATAATATCAAGTTCACTCATTGCTGATTCTTTCATCCATATTGGTTTTACAGATTCAGGTACAAAAGATTCGGTTATTCCTAAACGATCTTTCATCTCATCTTCATTAATATCACCAAGTTTGTAATAACGAGATAAAATATGTCCCATATCTTCATATAAACCACTTAATCGTTGGTCTAATGATTTTGCTTCAACTGCGAATTTATCAAACTCTTTTCCAAGTTTTGTCAATTCACTCATATTTCGTTTTACCGTGTGTTTATCAAACCAATCATCGGCTTCGTTTACTGCTAATTGTTGTGCTGCCTCAACAATACCACCCAAAGTTTCGGCAATTTGAGTTAAATCGGATTTTCTATCCATTGCTTCCTGATACTTGTTGTATGTAGAAACTATTTCTAAAAAGTGTTTTTTCACTTCGTTTGAAAATTTACGAGGCTCTTGTTGTTCACCCTCTTTAAGTATTTTTGTTGATTTTTTCATGTTATTTTAATAATGATTTTAATTCAGCTTTTATTTTTTTTGCGGTATCACCTTTCCAAGCCCCAGCGTTTGATAGAAAATATGCCACAATTCCTTTTCCACTATCCATACCGTATTTATCAGTTATTTTATCCAATGAATACATTGCTTGTAAATATGGTTTAGCTGCGTAATTTACTGATTTCCAATCTCTTGCAATCTCACCAGCTATTTGTGATATACTTCTATCTTCGTTTATAGATTCGTTAGATGTTTTTTTTTGTTTTAATTTACCGTAAGCCTGTTCAACTTGTACTAATACCTTAGTCATAGTAAAAATATAACTACTAATATCTGTTTTTATATCGTATTTAGGTTTCCAGTTAATTTTACCAATTAATTTATCAATCATTTCGATTTCATCACCATCTTTATTCATTGCATTAAATGGTATATTAGTATTACCATCCCACATCGGGGTTGCATATACAATCATATCAATTCCTTTTTTCTCAAATTCAAATGTACCAGATCTACTATCTACATATAATTTCCAACCTTTAATTGCCTTACCTTGTAATACTTTTTCAACTGCTCTTTGTAATTCATCAGCATAATCATCATCTTTTGTAGATTCTTTAATAATTTTCATTAAAGATGATTCATTTGTTTTATTTTCGAAAACAGATTGAATTTTTGAAGCCAATTCTTTAAATCCATTCATTTTTAAATCAAATGCTATAGCATCAATTGCAGTATCAGGATTCCAATCAGATTTATTAGATATCGTTGTACCGAAATCTTCTACACTTTTTTCTGGATTCATATATTCAGATGACCAAGCGGTAGTTTTTCTGAAATCATCATATCCAGGTTTACCATAACCTACATAATCTTTACGTTGTGTAGGATCTTCTGCAAATTTAGGATTGTTTTCTAATTTTGATATCAATAATCTAGCCTCATCGTGTGCATTTGCATCAGTTAATGCAGATACAGCGGCCTGTGCCATTTGTTTTTGATATTCTTCTTTTCCAAGTTTTTGTGGTGTTATTCCAAGTTTTTGTGCCAACCCTCTTGCCAACTTATTGATTTTAGGATTACCTGATCTACTATTAGTTGAATCCTTTGTTGGTGTACTCGGTCCTTCTTGATTTGCATCAGCCTTTTTAGCGGCAACACCGATTTCTTCTGCAAATTTATTAGCCATTGGAATTATATTTCTAGCATCATCATCAATAACAACAACTTTCATATTCGTTGGTTTACCATCTGAAATTGCCTTTGAAGTAATTGCTGCCCAACGGTGATGTCCATCAATTACATAACCATCTCTACTTACATAGATTTGGGCTGTTATCCCTGGATGTGTTGGGTCACTATCTAATGCCTTAGTCATACCGGCAACTTTAGCTCCCACTAATTCAGATTGTGTAGCCTTTAATGCATCTGATGGGATTTCTGTTTGATATGTTTTAATACCTTTTTTTGCCAACATTTTTTTGAACAATGGTTCAGTATCAACTTCACCACTAGCATCAACTTTCATTTTTGAAGCTGGTGACATTGGTTGGGGTTTACCTTTAAATTGTGGCATATCCTCTCGTGGTACACCTAAATTGTTATCACAATATAAGTTAGTTCCAGGAACAGTTATTTTACATAAATTATAATTAGGTGCATTTTCACCTTTTGATTTTGCTTCTTTTGAAATTTTATCAAGTTCATCTATTTTCATAGATATTTCTCTACGTTGTTTTTTATCAATTTTACCAATATCCGATTGTCCACTAAAAGCTTTAGGATCTGATTTTGGCATTAATGTTTTTAACTTCGTTGATGGAACTTCTTTTGATTTAGACGTTTTATTTTGTTGTCTAGCTTCTATTTCTTTTTTAGTTGATGGTGCAATCTGTGCGTTCTTGTGTATCTTTGGATTGTATGGTTCAAGTGAATCAATATCAACCATACCATCTGCATCGGTTCTTACTTCACCATATGTATCATCTGTCATTCTAACAATTCCTACTGTTTTTGTATTTTTATTATATACAATAGAATCTTTTTTGAATTTTGGTTTATATGTTTTTTCAGAACGATCTCTATTAGTTCCAGATACTTCTGGTTTTTTTGCAACAGGTTTTTTAGGTTCTGTTTTTTTAGGTTTATCAAAAATATTTACCTTTGGTTTTGCAGGTTCGGTTTTAGATTTACCACCTTTAGTATCATCACTCTTAAATGGAACAAATTTTTCCCCATCTTTTTTAAAAGTTGGTGCAGTTTCATCATCTTCTTTACCTTTTTCTTTGTACTTACCATACCCAATATGGGCATATTTATCAGATTCAGCTTCATTTAACCAATTAAGATTTTTATCAACAATACCAGCGGTTATTTTGTGTTCTTTAAGATATTTCGATATATCGAATGATTTTTTCATAATTTTATAATGCAGAATTAATTGCGTGTTCTAATTTGTTAATTAAATCTCTAAATTGGTCGTTCCACTCACGAGTACCACCCTTTTCCATTTGTCCGTATGGAACTTTAATTTTACTTTGTAATTGTTTGATTGCCGCCGGTCTATCACCAATTAAAAATCTTGCAAATATTTCGGCGATTTCTCGTGTTCCTGCACTACCTTCATTTAATTGCTTACCCTCAATAATAACTTTTTTCAAAGTATCAAGTTGGAATTTACCATCAACTATATTAACGGTATGATTGGTTTTTCTAATATCTGAAATACCTTTAGCCACATTATGTGATTCAGTTGTTTCGTATTTACCCAATTCTATTTTATTATCTTCTAAATATTTTCGTATATCGAATGTT
>Ga0102814_10003603_pt1 | contig 10050 bp, 8 predicted proteins | sample ColrivemetaGS741_FD_79112 | JGI IMG/M metagenome (GOLD analysis project Ga0102814, IMG submission 79112) | Estuarine microbial communities from the Columbia River estuary - Flood tide ETM metaG S.741 | ecosystem: Environmental > Aquatic > Marine > Intertidal zone > Estuary | place: USA: Columbia... | reverse complement strand
TATTTTCTGATTTCTTTAATTAAAGCCATCGCGTTTTTAACGTCTTGCTCTAATTTAGCGTAATCTTTATTTTTTATTATTTCACCTGAAATTAATTGAGACCACATTCCAACACAAGTAACTCCAGCACTAAACCATGCTGATAAGTTTTCTTTTGTAGGCGAAACACCTCCTGTTGGCATTAAATTTGTCCACGGTTGAGGGCCTTTAATTCCTTTTACAAATTGTGGTCCGTAAATATCACCAGGGAATAATTTAACTATTTCACAACCCAATTCTTCAGCTTTTGTTATTTCAGTTAAAGTTCCACATCCAGGAGACCATAATACTTTACGTCTGTTACATACAATTGCAATGTCTTCTCTTAATACTGGAGTTACAATAAAGTTTGCTCCTAAAGCCATAAATAAAGAAGCTGCTGCTGCATCGGTTACAGAACCTACACCCATAATCATTCCTGGTAATTCTTTAATAGCATATTTTGTTAATTCTCCAAAAACTTCATGAGCGAAATCTCCACGAGCAGTAAACTCCATTAAGCGCGCTCCGCCATCGTAACAAGCTTTTAATACTTTTTTACTTAATTCTAAATCGTTGTTAAAAAACAAAGGAATCATCCCTGTTTCTTTCATTGCATTTGCAACTTCTATTCTTGTAAATTGTGCCATTTTTAAAAGGTTTAAGCGTGTAATAGTTTAAGGGTTAATTTAGTTATAAACTTCTAACTATTCAAAATAAATTTAATTCCAGTTTAATATTTTTTTGAAATCATATGTAGCTGGGTCGCTAACATATTTTTTCGCTTTTTTGTAATCTTTTTCACTAATATAAATAAGGTTATTTATGAAAAGTTGTGCCATATCAGAATTTATATCTACCAATCGAGGTTGAACTTTACCATTTTCATCTTCAAAATCTTTTAAATACAATGGTGCAATATCTCCTCTAGAATTAGCACTTACAATACACCCTGTAATTCCTTGATCAAACAATTTTTTAACTCCAATTCCTAGTAAAGTACATAAGGTTAAATCAAATGCAATTGGTTTGCAACATCGTAATTCATACCCAATTTCAACAGGTCTAGATTTAATGTCTATTCCTAATTCTTTTAATTTAACTTGTAATAGATAATTGAATATGTGTGACTTACTTACATTTCCTAATTCTGGGTGTCCGTGATCATCGTATGTAAAGTTTATGCCTGAATTTTTAATTTCATCTTCATCCATAAAATGAAAAACACCTTCGCTAACCATTGCAACGCCATATTCAATTCCATGTATTTTACTTTTAAGTATTGAGGAAATAATCATATTCGTCAATTTTTCAAAAGTAATTGTTGTTTTATTGAACATTTCAGGAATAATCATCATTGGAAAATGACAAGCAGAAGCAATTCCAAATGCTAAATGTCCAGCAGATCGTCCCATTGCCGCCATAACAAACCAATTTTCACTGGTTCTGGCATCTTCATAAACGGTATTTCCAATGCGTACACCTTCATCTTTTGCAGTATGAAACCCAAATGTTGGATTTCTATCAGGCAAAGGCAAATCATTGTCAATTGTTTTTGGAACGTGAATGTGAGCTACATTTAATTTTTGATTAGTCAAAAATTTTGTGAGTCTACTAGCAGTAGAAGCTGTGTCATCACCACCTATTGTAACTAATAATTTTACATTGTTTTTTTGGAAAAAATCAGCTTTAAAATCACTATCCTTTGGTTTGAATCTACTCATAGTCAATGTAGACCCACCCAAACTAAAAATTTGATCGGCTCTTTGAAAGTCAAAATCTTTAATTGAAGGATTTTCAGAAAATAATCCTTTATATCCATGATGAACTCCTAAAACCTTATAACCATCCTTTAAGAATGTTTTGGCTAATGTGCTTATTACAGTATTAATTCCAGGAGCCGGACCACCGCCACAAATAATTGCAATTGATTTTTTCATAATATATTGAAGCATGTTGGGGCGCTTAAAACAACCCAACATGATAAACTTAATTATTAATTTTTAATACTATCGAGCAACTCTACCAGAAGCGTCACCTCCCATTAGTTTGTTTACTTCGTCAACAGTAACTAAGTTGGCATCACCTTTAATAGTGTGTTTTAAGCAAGACGCAGCAACTGCAAAATCTAATGCGTTTTGATCATCATTAGGATACGTTAATAATCCGTAGATTAAACCTCCCATAAATGAATCACCACCACCAACTCTATCAACAATATCAGTAATTTGGTATTGACGTGTTTCATACATTTTTTTACCATCATATAAAACACCAGCCCAAGTATTATGAGAAGCTGAAATAGAACCTCTTAAAGTAGTAATTACTTTTTTAGCTCTTGGAAATTTATCCATCATTTGCTTACAAACTGATAAGAAAGCTTCTGCTTTTACATCGTGTCCGTGCGTTTGAACTGCTGCTCCATCTGGCTTAATACCAAAGTGCATTTCTGCATCTTCTTCATTTCCTAAGATAACATCACAATAAGAAGTTAATTCAGTCATGATAGCTTCTCTATCTCCACCGTATTTCCAAAGTTTTGCTCTATAATTTAAATCGGTAGAAATTGTGATACCTAATTTGCTAGCTGCTTTTACTGCTTCTAAACAAACATCGGCTGAACTTTGCGAAATTGCAGGTGTGATACCTGTCCAGTGAAACCATTCAGCTCCAGCAAAAACTTCTTCCCAATTAATCATACCTGATTGGATAGTAGACATTGATGAATATGCTCTATCATATACTACTTTTGAACCACGTGATACTGCACCAGTTTCTAAGAAATAAATTCCTAAACGGTCTCCACCCCAAACAATTTTATCTATACCAACGCCTCTTTTACGCATTTCCATCATAGCACATTCACCAATATCATTTTTTGGCAAACGTGTTACAAAATCTACATCAATCCCATAATTAGCTAAAGAGACAGCTACGTTTGATTCTCCTCCACCATATACAACATCAAAATTATCTGCTTGTGAAAATCTTAAAAATCCTTGTGGAGCTAATCTTAACATGATTTCTCCAAATGTTACTACTCTACTCATTTTTTAATTGTTATTTAGTTTTATGTCTTTACTTGTTCAATCGATTGAATAAATTTTTATAAAAAAATAAGATACATATATTTTTATCTTATTTCCGTTAAAAACAATTGTCAAAATCTATATTTTTCAATACTTAAAGAGGAAACTTATAACCTTAAAGTTTTGATGTTAATTCAAAAAATCTTACTTTTGTTCAAACGTTGGAACAAATATATAAAATTTTTGAAAACAAAACAAAAAATAACGATAAAAGATATTGCTAACGTTTTGGGTATTACACCTTCTGCAGTTTCAAAAGCGCTTAACGATCATCCTAGAATTAGCAAAGAAACGAAGCTTGCTGTTAGGCAAATTGCAAAAAATTTAAATTATCAACCTAACCATTTGGCATCAGCCTTAAGAAAAGGTAAAAGCAATTTAGTGGGCGTAATAGTTCCAAGAGCTAACAGCCATTTCTTTTCTTCTATTTTAGAAAATATTGAAAACATTTTAAATAAGGAAGGTTATAATGTTATCATTTCTCAATCTAACGAATCTTATGAAAAAGAATGTAAAAGTATTGATACCTTACTTTTTACACAAGTTGATGGCATTATTGCTTCATTGGCAAATGAGACTGTTAACTTTTCTCAATTTGAAAAAATAAAATCCAATGGAATTCCTCTTATTTTATTTGATAGAGGTGATAATGATATTGGTGTTGATTATATTGGGATTGATGATTATGATAGTAGCCATATGGTTGTTGAACATCTAGTTAATCAAAACTGTAAAAGAATTGCACATATTGGAGGATATAGACATACGCGAATTTTTAAAAATCGTATACTAGGGTTTATTGATGCAATCCAAAAACATAATTTACCTTATAAGGAAGATTTAATTTTAGAGGGTAGCTTAACATTGCAACATGGAAGGGATAGTATGGAACAATTATTAAAATTACCTAATCCACCTGATGCGGTTTACGCTGCAAGTGATTACGCTGCACTTGGAGCCTTGCAAGTTATGCAAGAACATGACATAAAAGTTCCAGCAGATATTGTACTTGTTGGTTTTAGTAATGAACCTTTCACCTCTCTAGTTCATCCTTCAATTTCTACTGTCAGTCAGCATAGTGGAGAAATTGGAAAAATTGCCGCAAAAACTTTTCTTAAAAGAATTAATGAAGAAAATTGGATACCAAAATTAACTAAGAATATTTTAAAATCTGAATTGATTATAAGAGAATCCTCCAATAAGATTTAAATTAAAACTTGTTATTTATTATAAATAAAAAATGCCTTTCATTTATTTATGAAAGGCATTTTTTTAATTAATCCTAGATTTATATTCCTAAAGCCTGTCCTCCACCAATTTGGATAGTTTCAGCAGTTATAAAAGAAGCATCTTCACTAGCTAAGAAAGATACAACAGAAGCAACTTCTTCTGGTTGACCTAATCTTCCTAATAAAACACTACTTTTCCAAGAAGCAAACACTTCTGGTTTAGTAGCTTTAATTTGTGCGTGGAAAGGAGTATCAATAGTACCAGGAGATACAGCATTTACTCTTATTCCATATTCAGCTAAATCTTTAGCTAACGCTCTAGTGATAGATTGAACTCCACCTTTAGAAACTGCATAAATACCAGCTCCAGGTCCTGCACCATTCCATGCTGCATTTGAAGTATAGTTAATGATTGAAGCGTTTTCACCTTTTTTTAGAAAAGGAATAGCTGCTCTTGACGCAAAAAATACTGAATCAAGGTTTAAAGCCATAACGAATTTATATTGTTCAGTTGTCATTTCTTCAAATCTAGCTCTAACACCAATACCTCCAGCATTGTTTACAAGAAGGTCAATTTTACCATACTTTTCTCCAATAGTTTTTATGTTTGAACTTACAGCTTCATCGCTAGTAACATCAAAACCATAATATTCTGCAGTAATTCCTTCTGCAATTAATTCTTTAACTCTTTCAGCTCCAGCCTCGTCTTCTATACCGTTTAAAACTACAGTATACCCATCTTGCCCTAATCTTTTTGCAACCTGAAATCCTATTCCTCCTGTTGCTCCAGTAATTACTGCTACTTTACTCATAATGTTTATTTCTTATTTTATTTATTTTTCTCTTATTCCTATATTGGTCTAATTTTTTCCTTTCAATGCTTCAATTTTTGGAATCAGAATCCATACACTAGCTAATACTATTATTGCAAGAGCTGCTCCTATTATAAAAGCAGGTGAATAATTACCTCCAACTGTTAACATTGGAACTAATGCCACTAAACCAGCACCAGTTAATTTAGCTGCTGTACCTGCAAAGCCAGAAAGTGTACCAACAGTTTTCTTACCGTACAAATCGCTCGGTAGCGTTTGAACATTTCCAATTGCTGTTTGAAACCCAAAAAGTACTGCCGCCATTATTAGTACAGCTGCCACAGGAGAACCTGGATTTGACAATGCTAATAAGGCAGGAAGCATAATAAGGCACCCCAGAGTTATTACCATCTTACGAGTCTTATTTACATTCCACCCTTTTTTTAATCTATTTTGAGCTAGTAAGCCTCCAAACCAAGCACCTAACATAGCTCCTACATAAGGTACCCATCCGTATATACCTATAGCTTTAACATCCATATTATATACTTCTGAAAGGTATAAAGGAATCCAAAATACGAATAACCACCATATTGGATCTATTGCAGCAGATGCAATAATAACTCCCCAACTTTGCTTACGTGAAAGTAATTCTCCAACTGGAGGATTATATTCAGTTAAATCTTCTGAATCATGATTATCTTCTTCTTTTTGACCTGATAGAATGTAGTTTTTTTCATCTTTGGTTAACCAGGGATGACTTTTTGGTGGTGCTTTTACGATAAATAACCATGGAATTAACCAAAGTAAACCAATAAGACCAATTATTATAAAAATCATTTGCCAACTGAAATGCACTGTAAGATATGCAATAGTAGGTATAGCCACAATTCCACCAATAGCAGCACCTGAATTAAATAATCCTTGTGCAAAGGCTCTTTCACTAGCCGGAAACCATTCAGCGTTTCCTTTAGCGGCTCCTGGCCAGTTACCTGCCTCAGATATACCTAAAATAGATCTAAAAAAAGCAAAACTAAAAACTCCTCTTGCTAAAGCATGAAGGGCCGTAGCTATTGACCAAAATCCAATAGATAAAACAAATCCAATTCTTGTTCCAACCTTATCAAATATTTTTCCAAAAATTGATTGTCCAAAAGCATATGAAAACATAAATACAACAGAAATTATAGCATAAATTTCTTTTCTTTCTGTCATTGATTTATCCGGGTATAAATCTTCTGAAATACTTGGCCATAATACAACAAGAGCTTGTCTATCTATATAGTTAATAACAGTTGCCAAAGCTATTAAAGCTATTACCCACCAACGTAATCCTTTTACTTTCATTTATTATTAATTTTATCTGGGTTTTATAAACATAGATTTTCTGACCAACCCATTTAAGATCATTTCAATAATCCTATTAAATAATTGCAAATTTTAATTCTTCAAAGTTGTTATACCTCACTGAATTTTATGCTTTTCTTTTTGAATTACTTTGCTCTATGCTCGCATTAAGCATTTGTTTTTGGTACAAAACTAACTTTCATTTTTCAACTTATACATTATAACAATATTCATATAAATTCTTAAAATGTAATTTCATTTTTTCCCTAACTTCTGTTGGATTTTTTTCTTTTATTGCTTTAAAAATAGCTGCATGCTCCTCAATTCCTGTTAAAGAAGACTTTGTATCGCATACATGATACTTTTCGAAATTTGTTATAATTTCAGGTGTTATCATTAGCATTAAAGTATTTAACGTACTATTTCCTGCAGCTTTCGCAATTGCTAAATGAAACAATAAATCCTCCTCCACTGCATCCTCTCCATTAAGCACCTTTTCAGAATACGCTTCTAGAGCTTCTTTTATTTCATTTAGATTTTCATCCGTTCTTCTGATTGCTGCTAATTTTGAAGTTTTTAACTCTAGCAAAATTCGTGTTTCAACTAGTGATTTAAAATCTGGATCCTCCAATCTCAAAATATCATCAATCATGCCGTTTAAAGCAATAACACCAATATTAGCAACAAAAGTTCCACTTTGTGGTATTGATTTTAACAAACCATAAAACTCTAATTTCTGAATTGCTTCCCGAACATTACTTCTGCTAGTTTCAAACTTTTCAGACATCATTCGTTCCGATGGTAATTTATCACCAGGTTCTAAATTCTTGTTATTTATTAAATCTCTAATTTTAGAAATTATTAAATTTTGAGTTTTATCGTTGTCGCTTTTTGTAAGTATTTCTAATTTCATTTTATTTTTGGTTAACCAGTTTTATTTTGTAAATATATAAATTAGTTTTTTACTAAATAAGTTAGATATTGTTTACTCTTTGATAGTACCGGCCCAATTGCTCAGGCCAGTATATCTAAACATATTAATTAACTCAAACTTTATTTATTTACTTCTCTTTTAAACTCTTAATGACTAACTTCTAATTCATAATATTTAACTTTCGCGAATGAGCCTTCATCTTTTGTAGACAAATAATTTCCTGCTTTAAAATAATTTTCAAAAATTCCCCATTTTTGAATATGTATATCATTATAAATTACGGATTCTTGCTCATTTAATATAACTTCCATACTGCCTTCACTAACTTTTACTTCTAAAGTAAATTTGTCAAATCCTACATACTTATTAAAGGTATGTCCTTCATCATCTCCCCAGGCATCTGTATATAAAATTTCAGTATCAGAAGCATTCAAATCTTTTAAAACCTTTGTTTTAACTCTAACATAACCTCTTGTCCAATATATTTTTAACATAGGAGGGGCATTATTATCATCCTCACCAATCAAATCCCTTTGAGCATTCGTCAATCTTCCGTGTATTTGCATAATAATAACTCTATGATAATTTCCATCACTATCTTTTGAGATATCTTCCATTGAAAGTGTACCTTTTATATTTCCACCTTGCTTAAATGTCCAGTTTGTTAAACCTTTATCCTCTGGATTCATTAATTCTCTTAACTCAGTTCTTGAATAAGAAGAATTTGCTGTTGACGCACCTGGATATGTATAAAAAACAATTGCGCCATTTATTGAATCATTATACATAAATGGCTTTAAAGTTTCATTTGTGGCATAATTCAAAATTTCTGGAGGAAACACTTCTGTTGGTTTACCAATAGGTAGTGTAACTTTCCAATGACTTAAATCAATATTTGAAAGAACGAAATCATTTATAATTTCTTCTTCAATTTCATCTTCTTCTTCAATTTCTAGTATAGAATTTTCATCATTTTCCTGACAGCTAGTGATACTAGTAAAAAACAGTAATAAAAACATTCCAAATGGAAATAAGAAAATATGTGTTTTCCTTATCATCTTATTAATGACTTACTTCTAATTCGTAATACCTAACCTTTGAAAAAGAACCTTCATCTCTCGATTGAAAATAATTTCCAGCTTTAAAATAGTTTTCGAAAATACCCCAACGCTTTATATGAATATTTTCATAAACCTTGTATTCGTTATTATTTAAAACAACTACCATTTTCCCTTCACTAACCTTCACCTCCAATGTAAATTTTCTAAAATCTACTTTTTGTTCAAAATTAAATCCATCATCATCGCCCCAAGCATCTTCATGAAGTATTTCCTCATCAGTAGCACCTAAATTTTTAAGAACTTTAGTTTTTACACGCACATTCCCTTTATCCCAATATATTTTTAAGATAGGTGGTGCGTTATTATCATCTGCCCCAATTAAATCACGTTGTTCATTTGTTAAACGACCATGAATTTGCATAATTATGGTTCTATGATATTTACCATCAGAATCTTTAGTTGTTGCATCCATTGCTAATTTCCCTTTCATATTAGCACCATCCTTAAAGGTCCAATTCACATTATTATCACCAGGTACCATTTGCTCTCTTAATTCTGAACGAGTATATTTAGTATTCTTGGTTTTCGAATCTGTTGGCATTGCATGAAATACAATAGCTCCTCTTAATGAATCGATAAACATATAAGGTTTGGCTATCTCATTTTTTGCAAAATTTAAAATTTCAGGTGGTTCAATTTCATAAGGCTTCCCCTCATCATTAATAACTGGTAAGGTAACCTTCCAATGGGCTAAATCTATTTTAGGGAGTTTTGCCTTCTTTTTTTTCTTCTTTTTTTCAGTTTTTTTATCCGATTCTGTAACACTACTTTTCTTATTTTGAGAAGTAGCGTTAACAGATAGAAATGCTATCAGCAAAAAAACCAATATTTCTTTTCGGAAGTTTTTCATAATAATAATTTATTCAACTGGATACATCTTAACATTATCTATCCAAGCATCTTTATCAGTTACTGCGTATATAAGTATAGCTACTTCACCTACAGAATTAGATCTAAACTTAAGTTTCATTGTTGTACCACCTGAACAAGAGTTGTCAGCAAACTTTCCTTTAGCCTCAGTCCCAACATGTTGAACCAATGCATTACTAGCAACAGCACTTTCACTATCATTATAATGACCATTTAAGATTGATGCAACTATACTGTTAGTTTCAGCCCCTCCTGTTTGTATAGCATATTCGTACTCAAAAATGTAATCCGTATTAGGGCTTAATGTAACTGCCTGGTAAGCGTATCTAGTATCACCAGCCACAGCAGTCCCATCTGCATTAGCACTTTGGCTAGATGACCATTTTGCTCCTCTTGTTTTAGATCCGTTATCTGTTCCATCATAATTTGTGCAAGATCCATCAGAACTACGTCCAAAAGGATTACTATTTCCTGTTGTATTAGCTATTTTCCAAGCATTAGACATAGAGGAATCATCCAAATTAAAATCTCCATGAATAATTTCTGGATTAATTGGGCCAGCAGGTCCACCAACAGTAACTTCTTTTGTAATAGAAGTAGTTTTATTCAAAGAATTTGTGGTTGTTAACG
>Ga0102814_10003600_pt1 | contig 10066 bp, 5 predicted proteins | sample ColrivemetaGS741_FD_79112 | JGI IMG/M metagenome (GOLD analysis project Ga0102814, IMG submission 79112) | Estuarine microbial communities from the Columbia River estuary - Flood tide ETM metaG S.741 | ecosystem: Environmental > Aquatic > Marine > Intertidal zone > Estuary | place: USA: Columbia... | reverse complement strand
TCGCCCTAGCAAATCGGTCAAATCAATCTCATTCAACTCTGTCAGATCGGCCTGTCCCAGCGCAACTTTATCCAAAGAGGGCATCCAGCGCACCGCGACCTCAACTTGCTCCAGCGCCTGCAAAATTCGCCGCCGGTCAGCTTGCGTCGCACTAGGCAAAGCCAGCAGCACCTCCAAGGATTCATAATCTCGGCGCAACTCTTCAATCAACGTCAAGCCACCCAAGACAGGCAACCCGGCTATCTGCTGACCTTTTAGCGCCTCATCATCATCGATAAAACCCAATAGGTGAAAATGATTGCTCTGGCCTAGAGACAGCGCTAACTGCGCACCGGCTTCACCGGCACCGTAAATCAAGACGTGGTTGCCCTTGCGCTCTCGAAACGCGTCTGCAATAAACCAGCGCGCCATCTGTCGACTGCCACCAATGAAAATACACAGTACCATCCAAAAAATCAGCGGCAAGGAGCGCGGCGAAAACAGCTCCCAATGAAAATAGTTAGACAGGTAGAACGGTAGCAACGACCACAGCAACACCAACAGGGCGTTAGCATAGCCGATGGTGATCATGGCCCGGTGGCCGATATAGCGAATGACGGCGCGGTACAGACCCAAGCGAATATAGAGAGGAATCGCGATCAGCGGTACAACCGCAAACAGCAGCCACTGTTTACCTTGTGGTTGATACCACTCACCTAAGCGAAGCGAGAAGGCCAGCCATAACGAGAATAACACCAGCAAAGTATCTACAAGGGCGATAACAGCCGCTTTTTGATTACGGTGCAGCGAGAGCAGCTGTTTTAGCATCTGCGCGACTGTCGCTCTGCCACTTGGTGGATCGTCACTACCGACATCCTCAACAAATCGTCCTGATTATCACAAAGAACTCTCAGAGGCACGTAACGCTGTCCCCGCGACCCATCGCGTAGTAAGTGAAACCCATCTCCTTGAGAGCCTGAGGATCATAGAGATTGCGACCATCAAAAATCAGCGGCTGCTTTAACGACTGTTTAAGCAGTTCAAAATCGGGGTTCCAGAAGCACTTCCACTCAGTACAGATCACTAGCGCATCCGCGTCTTCAAGCACCTCATCTTGGCTCTGACACAGTTCAAGCCCCGGTTGTGGCCCAAAAACATGCGCGGCCTCACTCAACGCCTCCGGATCATAAGCCCGCACCTTGGCTCCCGCCTTGAGCAACAACTCGATCAGTACTCGACTAGGTGCCTCACGCATATCATCAGTATTGGGCTTAAAGGCCAAGCCCCAGAGCGCAAAGGTTTTACCTGCCAGCGGAGTACCATAATGCTGCACTACACGCTCATACAGTTTAAGTTTCTGGCGCCCATTGACCGACTCTACCGCGTTAAGCAACTCCGCAGGATAACCCACCTGTTCAGCCATCCGCGCCATCGCTTGCACATCCTTAGGGAAACAGGAACCGCCATAGCCACAGCCAGGATAGATAAAGTGGTAGCCAATACGTGGATCAGCACCAATACCCTGGCGCACCTGTTCGATGTCAGCCCCTAACTTCTCAGCCAGATTGGCCATCTCATTCATAAAGCTGATTTTGGTGGCCAGCATCGCATTGGCTGCATACTTGGTCAGTTCTGAGGAGCGCGGATCCATAAACACCAATTTATCCCGCATCCGGTTAAAGGGTGCGTACAGTCGAGTCATCTGCTCACGCACCCGAGGGCAATCGCTGCCTACCACGATACGATCGGGTTTCATGAAGTCGGCAACTGCATTACCTTCTTTCAAAAATTCCGGATTAGACGCGACATCAGCCGACAATGTCAGACCGCGCCGACTGAGCACCTGATCGATCTCTGCTTGTACCCGTGCCGCAGTCCCGACGGGGACCGTCGACTTATTCACGACGATCTTATCTGTGTTCATTGATTCGGCGATGCTGCGGGCCACCGTCAGTACATAGCTTAGATCCGCAGAGCCATCTTCACCGGGAGGTGTGCCGACGGCAATGAAGATGATCTCACTCAGCTGCACCGCGGCATCGGCATCAACTGTGAATGCAAGCCGTCCACTGGCGACGTTTTTAGTTACCAGGGTAGCCAATCCTGGCTCAAAGATGGGTATCTCACCGGCGTTAAGGCGTTCAATTTTGACGGGATCGATATCCACACAGCAAACATGATGACCGGCGTCGGCCAAACAGGTACCGGTCACAAGACCGACGTAGCCGGTTCCAAAAATAGTGACTTGCATAATAATGTCCTAAGAATCCATAAAACTATTGATCGATGAGCAGGATACCAATAAATCAAAGGCCGCGAGATCTGCCGGACGGCCTCACCTCCCTCACCGATTCGAACAGGCTAGAGCCCAAATTTGCTAACAATACCAGCCACTAGAATGCAAATACAGGCCAACGCTGCCATGCTGTCACTCAAATGCAGCTGACTCCTGTGCCGCAGTCTGGGTTAGTAGGGTCACGCGTATCCAGGTACCTATGCCAGACTGGCTGCGGATGGTCATTGTGCCGCCCTGTTCACTCAATAGTGACTGGCACAATGACAGCCCTAAGCCTGAACCTCGCCCTACTGGCTTGGTGGTATAAAAAGCATCTCGGGCATGGGCAAGCACCTCAGCACTCATCCCGCAGCCGTTATCGGCCACCTCGAACCAAACCCGGTCGGCTTCACTTCCGGTCGAGACGATAATAATTCCCGGTTGCGGATGATTGTCTGCCACCGCATCGACAGCATTCACCAACAGATTCATCAACACCTGAATCAAGTGATCGCCAACCCCATAGATAGCGGGGATCTGGGTATCAAGTTCCAGCCTAAGCTCGACCTCGCTAAAACGCCGGTCATGGCGCATCAATCCAGTGGTGCGACCGATAAGGGCGTTTAGATCCTGCAGATCCGGCTCCTGAGCCTGAGGGGTGGCAAATTCGGATACGTCGTGGGTGATCTTAATGATCCGAGCAACCTGCTCCTGCACCATCCGTAGCTGCTGATTGGCCCTGGCATTACAGGGCAGGTGTTCAGTTCCCGGATCGCAAATACCCTGCAACAGCCCTGATATTGCAGCGATGGGATTACCGATCTCATGGACCAATCCCGCAGACAGAAAACCTATCGCGGCCATCTTCTCTTGGTGATAATACTTTTGCCGCGTCTCTAACAGTGCTTTCTCGGCTAACTCACGCTCACTGATATCACGAATAGTACCGACAAATATCGGTCCAGCCGAAGCTTTGGTTTCGATAATCGCCAATTCCATCGGAAACTCAGAACCATCCTCCCGTCGTCCCTGTAGCGCACGCAGGCCACCAATAATCGCCGCCTGCCCGGTTCGCAGATAATTGGCTATATAGGTGTCATGCTGACGGGCATGGGGCGCAGGCATCAACATGGAGACGTTGTTGCCTACGACACGTTGCTGAGGATAACCAAACATCCGCTCGGCGGTGGCATTAAAAGACAGCACCTTACCCTGTTGATCAATACTGATAATGGCGTTGAAGGTATTAGCCATCACGGCCTGCAGCGCTGCCTGTGTATCAGCAAGCTGCCTTTCCAGCGGGCCTCGTTGCTGCGGAGACTCTTCATTCGGTTCGACACGTGATCTAGGTTGATGTAGTTGATGCCTTCTATCGGCATAGCGGGCCAAAACGTATAGCGCACCAAAACACAACAACATCAGAACGACACTAGAGATTCCGAGAATATCCCGACGATAGCCCGCAAATAGAGAGTTCGCCTCTGTGGACGCGAACAACCACAGCGCCGCGAGCGAGGCGGCGGTCAAACAACATAAGGCTAAATAACGCAGCGGTCTAAACATAGGGGCCATATGAGCAACGGCAGACCCGATGAAAGTACAAGAAACTGAGAAGAAGTCCAGCGTAGACGAATAAAAGCGGCGTAATAGCTAACGGGGGCAGATCCGCTAACTCAACTTTATCTGAGCGGCCTAACCGTTACGTTCGGCCAGCGTCGCGATACACCAAGAGGTAAATGCAGCCTTGTCACGGGCATTAATACAGCGCTGGGGATCTGGAGAGCCGGTCAACAGGCGATGCAACAGCGTTTCGCCCTCTTTACTGAGCACAGCATCGAGTTCAGTTTCACTCAATGGGGTCACAAAATAATCGAGCCCCAATGCCTCGCCCGGCAATTGATCATGATTGAGCACACCCTGTTCGAAACCACTTTGAAACAGCAATCCCTCGCAATACTCCACCTGGCAACGCCCTTCGGCTGCCGAGAAACGTGGACGATACACTTCGACGGTACGGCCATGCATCTGTAAGCCAACGACCGTTGCCGTATTGTTTTCCGTGGCATGAGCCAAAGCAGCCTGAAAATCCATTGCCATCATCCCCTTGAAAATATTTTTATAATAAAACCTATCCCTGCAGGGGGGGGACTGTAGCGATATGGATAAAAAATAACCATCAGGCAAAGGTATAACTCAGTACCATCACCCATAAAGATGAAGGTGCTCAAACACAGGTATTGCTAACTGTAAGGCACGATTTTTGGGCAAAAAAAACCCGCAGGGGACACCCTGCGGGATTAGCGAGAGCGATGACGGCAGCTTACAACTGCTCTACATCAAAATCTAAATTCGGATTCACATCGGCTTCATAATCGACGCCATCAATACCAAAACCGAACAGCCTCAAAAACTCATCCTTGTAACCTTGGTAGTCGGTCAATTCACGTAGATTTTCGGTAGTCACCTGCGGCCAGATAGCCTTACAGGCATCTTGGACCTCATCGCGCAATTCCCAATCATCCAGACGGATACGGTTGCTGTCATCGGTGTCTGGAGCACTGCCGTCGGCCCTATACAATTGGGTGCGGAACAAACGTTCGATCTGCTCCATGCAGCCTTCATGCAGGCCTTTCTCTTTCATGACTTTGAACGCCATTGCAATATACAGGGGCATCACCGGAATGGCAGAACTGGCTTGAGTCACTACGCTCTTGAGTACCGCAACGTTCGCAGAGCCACCGCTAGCACCCAAGCGCTTATCGATCGCACCGGCGGCCCGGTCGAGGTCCATCTTGGCTTTACCGAGCGCACCATCCCAATAAATCGGCCAGGTGATCTCAGTACCGATGTAGCTGTATGACACTGAACGGCAGCCCTTAGCCAGCACGCCGGCTTTATCAAGCGCATCGATCCACAGCTCCCAATCCTGACCACCCATCACGGTGACGGTATCGGCGATCTCCTGCTCGGTGGCAGGCTCTACCTCGGTATCGATAATGCAATCCTTGTTGGTATCCACCGCCGTGGCACGGTACACCTCACCGATCGGTTTCAGGCAGGAGCGCACGACTTCACCGGTATCAGGCAATTTACGCACCGGAGACGCCAAGGAGTAGACCACCAGGTCCACTTGCCCCATATCGGCTTTAATCAGATCGATCACTTTCTGCTTGGCTTCGTCGGAGAACGCATCGCCATTAACGCTTTTAGAATAGAGACCAGCCGCTTTGGCCGCCTTGTCAAAAGCAACCGAGTTATACCAGCCTGCGGTTCCCGGCTTGGTATCCGTGCCGGGCTTTTCGAAAAACACCCCAATAGTACCCGCGCCAGAACCAAACGCGGCCTCGATACGTGAACACAGGCCGTAACCGCTGGATGAGCCGATTACCAACACCCGTTTCGGGCCGTTAGCCAGAGCGCCCTTGGATTGGGTGTAGGCGATCTGTTGCTGAACGTTGACATCGCAGCCAACGGGATGGGTGGTGATGCAGATAAAACCGCGGGTTTTGGGTTTGATAATCACTGTCAGATCCGACCTTTGTTAACTGATGACGAAGGGTTTGAATTATACCCACATGCGCAGGTAAAAGGCGAAACTGGATTAGCAACGAACCGTAAACATCTCAGTGCAAACCAAGGATTCGATCCAGCAACGCCAGATCAATCACCTGTTCCAGACTGTCCGCCAGGCGGTCGATCCCCTGCTCCTGCAACTGAGCGATATCAATGCGTTGTTCCACCTGCAACCCCGCCCAGCGCAATAAGGCTTGTCCAGCATCAGGATGATCAAACAAGCCGTGCAGATAGGTTCCCAGTATCTGATTATCGGCTGAACGCACCCCATCAAAGCGCCCCTCCAGCTCGACTAGCGGTTGCGCCAAGGCAACCCCAGAGCTGATGCCGGCGTGAATTTCATAACCGCTGATCGCGACGCCCTCTTCACCCAACAGCAACCGCCCCTCGACCTGTCGCAGTTGCTTATGCGTTTTAAGCGTGGTCTCAAACTCCAGCAGCCCCAGGCCTGGATAGCTCATCGCAGGGCCTTCGATTGCGTCGGGATCGTGAATCTGCGATCCCAGCATCTGCATGCCACCGCAGATGCCTAACAACTTGCCGCCATAACGCAGATGACGTTCAAGCACCGCCTCCCAGCCCTGTTGTCGCAGCCAGTTGAGGTCAGCGCCGACGCTTTTAGATCCCGCCAGGATAATCAGATCCGCTGGCGGTGGCGTCTGCCCCGGGCCGACAAATTGAATATCCACCTGTGGATGCAACCGCAGCGGGTCGAAATCGGTGTGATTGGAGATTCGCGGCGTCACTGGCACCACGACTTTGAGCTGAGTCAGATCAGCGTGCGAATCCGAGTTCCAGGCCAGCGCATCTTCGGCCTCTAGGTAGAGTCCCTGCAAGTAGGGCACTACCCCCAGCACCGGCTTACCGGTATAGGCCTCCAGCCAATCAAGTCCCGATTGCAGCAATCCGATATCACCACGAAAGCGATTGATAATAAAACCTTCCACGCGTGCCTGCTCTCTCGGTGACAGCAACGCCAAGGTGCCAACCAGATGGGCAAACACCCCTCCACGATCGATATCAGCGACGATAATGACCGGACAGTCGACGGCCTCGGCAAAGCCCATGTTGGCAATATCGCGATCACGCAGGTTAATCTCTGCCGGACTGCCGGCCCCCTCTACAATGATCCACTGATACTGCTGCTCCAGGCGCGCATGGGAATCCAATACTGCGGCCATCGCCAGGGTTTTATAGTGATGGTAATCGGCAGCCTCCATATGCGCTAACGCCTTACCCTGGATGATCACCTGGGCACCAGTATTAGTATTGGGTTTGAGCAACACCGGATTCATGTCGCTATGCGGCTTCAAGCCACAGGCCCGAGCTTGGGCGGCCTGCGCCCTGCCGACTTCACCACCATCAATCGTTACTGCGCTATTAAGCGCCATGTTTTGCGGCTTGAACGGTGCTATCGACAACCCACGACGTTTGAGCAGTCGACAGATACCGGTCACCAAGGCGGATTTACCGGCATCCGAAGTCGTACCCTGAATCATCAACGTCGTTCTTTTCATTACGGACACTCAGGGTAACGCTGGCTGCGATGCCGCAATTAGTTGCTGGCCTGCTGTTCGGCAACATCAACCCGAGATCGTCGTCCCCCGAACAAGCGTCGTACGTCTTCTAGCACCAGATAGTTTACCGGCACGATAAACAGGGTGATCAGCGTGGCGAAGAGGATCCCAAAACCCAGCGAGACCGCCATCGGAATCAAAAACTGGGCCTGGGTACTCTTTTCAAAGATCAGCGGCATCAGCCCACAGAAGGTGGTTAGCGAGGTCAGCATAACAGCCCGAAAGCGAGCGACCCCGGCCATCCGCACCGCCTCTTGCAACGGCATCCCCGAGCGGCGCATCCGATTTACAAAATCCACCAGCACCAGCGAATCATTGACCACCACGCCACTCAGCGCCAGCATGCCCATCGCACTCATGATGGTCAGCGTCATCCCCATCATCCAGTGCCCCATAATGGCACCCACCACCCCCACCGGGATGATCGACATCACGATCACAGGTTGAGAATAGGAACCAAACGGGATCGCCAGTAACGCAAAAATGACGAACAACACAAACGCGCCGCCCCACACCAGCCCTTGGAACGAGTCACGCTGCTCTTTAGCCTCACCCTCAAAGCTATAGACCACGCCCGGATAGGCGTCGATCTGCTCGCTGAGGAAGAGTTCAAGATCACGCTTGATCGCCTCCAGATCGGCGAGCTCCTTGTTAGCATCGGCGGTAATACTCACCGTACGCACCCGATCCACCCGATTGATCGCCGCCGGGCTGCGACCCGGTTTCAGCTCAGCGACCTCAGCAAAAGGCACCTCAACACCTTGTGCGGTCCGAATCATCATCCGATCGAGTGTATCCAGCGATTGGCGTTCACGGGCCGGATAGCGCACCAGCACCTTAACCTCGTCGCGGCCGCGCAGCAGCCGCTGCACCTCGAAACCGAAGAACGCCTGGCGCACCTGACGCGCCAGATCAGTGAGATCCAGACCCAGCATCTGCGCGGCCGGCTTCAACGCCAACTGCAGCTCCTGCTTACCATCAGACAGAGAATCCGCAATATCAAACAGGTGTGGGTAACTAGACAGCCGCTGACGGACTTTGGTCGCCAACTCGCCCAGTTGATCCAGATTTTGACCATTAAGGCGCACATCCACTGGATCACCCGAGCGGCCAATCTCCGCTCTAAAGGTCAGGGTTTCGGAGCCGGCAATAGCGCCTATTTTTTTCCGCCACTCACGCACCAACTCCGAGCTGGTGACATTCAAAGTGCGGTGTTCGGGGGCCACGATTTCAAAGCGAACCCGGCCGTTATGACCACCACCCGATCCCGAATTCGATAGAATATGGGTGATCACGCTCTCGCCGGTGTCCGGATCCCGGTACTGATTCTGGACCCACTGCGCCGCTGCGGTGATCCGCTCTACATGGAGATCGGTCACCGCAAACGGTGTACCGGTCGGCATCGTCAACGCCGCTGTCGCAATCTCGCTCTGCACCTTGGGGAAGAAGATAAATCGAGTCCAGCCACCCGCTACGCTCGACAGTACCAATATGGTTAAGCCCACCACCAGAGCCAGAGACAAATAGCGATGCCGCAGCACCCCCGCTAAGGCAGGGCTATAAAAACGGGTCACAAAACGCTCCAAGCCCCTCGCTATACCTTGCTGCAGTCGGGTCAAGAGATGGTGATTATTGGGTGGGCGCATATGCCGCAGATGCGCCGGCAAAATCAGTTTCGACTCCACCAGCGAAAACAACAGTACCGGAATGACGATATAGGGAATCTGCTCAAAAATAGCGCCGCGAGGGCCGCCGATCATCATTAGCGGAAAAAACGCGGCCACGGTGGTCAACACGCCAAAGGTGACAGGCACTGAGACCTCTTGCGTACCCTCAACCACCGAACGCATGGCATCACCGGTACGGGTGAAATGGGTATAGATATTTTCACCGGTGACGATGGCATCATCGACCACGATCCCCAGCACCAGAATAAACGCAAACAGGCTGATCAAATTCAGGGTCACCCCGATCTCCGGCATCAACATCAAGCCGCCCATAAAGCTGATCGGGATGCCGAGACAGACCCAGAAGGCCACCTGAGGGCGTAAAAACAGCGCCAACAACAGAATCACCAAAAAACCGCCCTGCATTGCGCTCTTATTCAGGGTCTGCAAGCGGGCTTTAACAATCGCCGAGCGGTCGCGCCAATACGCGACCTGCACCCCTTCAGGCAGGACTGACTGTTGCTGGGTAATATAGTGTTTAACCTGGTCGGCAATGGTGATGGCACTCTGTTGCCCCACCCGATAGATATCAATCGCCATCGCCGGTTGACCATCAAAGCGAGTCCGCACCGGATCCTCTTTAAAACCATCATCGATACGGGCGATATCACCCAACTCGATGCGACTACCGGCATTATCAGAGACCACCACGATCTGCCGAAACTGCTCAGCGTTATAAGCCTGACCTTTGGTGCGCACCAAAATATCGGCGCCCTGGGTGCGGATATTACCAGCGGACAGATCCAGCGAGCCGCGCCCTACCGCTTCGGCTACCTGCGCCAGACTCAAGCCGTATTCTCGCAGCACCGCCTCGGGCACCTCGATAGCGATCTCATAGTCTCGAGGGCTATCAATCGCCACTTGAGTGACGTCGGGCAACGCCGACAGATCATCGCGAACCTGTTCGGCCAAACGCCGCAATTCCAACTCTTCTC
>Ga0102814_10003599_pt1 | contig 10068 bp, 9 predicted proteins | sample ColrivemetaGS741_FD_79112 | JGI IMG/M metagenome (GOLD analysis project Ga0102814, IMG submission 79112) | Estuarine microbial communities from the Columbia River estuary - Flood tide ETM metaG S.741 | ecosystem: Environmental > Aquatic > Marine > Intertidal zone > Estuary | place: USA: Columbia... | reverse complement strand
CAGTATTCATCTTATCCCCTGTTGAAATAGCTAAACTAAAAGGACTTTTCAATTTATTCGATTTGAAATCTGAAACCGCGGTTCCTAATTCTGCAATAAATGTTGAGTTTTCTGGCAATTCCCCTTTTAACTTAACTATTACCGACTTTCCCTTAAAACTAATTTCATATTGAATGCCTAAATCGGGTTCAATACTAAAGGCTTGTTTAAACGTAGGCTGTTGTACATATTCATCGAAATAAAAACGAAGCTCATTGCCTGAAAAGTTTAATGTTCCAGACTTAGGTTCCGTTTTGATAATTATAGGAGCACTTTTGTCTGCTGGCCCACCACTAGGCATTACGGGGTTTGCACAGGTTGAAATTAAAAGACTTAAAGAGATAAATAATAATATTAAACGCATTAAGACCTTACAGAAAAGAGTAAATAAACAGATAAAAGCATGGCCGAAAGAATTAGACTTGGTTCTACCCATTTTCTAAATGTACCCTCTTTTTTAACTGCTTTTTTTTCGTTCCAAAAAATACTAGTTAAATCATAGGTATTCGAAACTATCTTTTGAATTTGAAGGCGCTTTGTTTCAATAATCTGATTTACATTGATAACTTTTATAAGAGCAACTCCTTCTAAAACAATAGTATCATTACTTTTTTCAAAATTACCTTTTGTGGTCACTGAAAAGATGAACGTTAAAGAATCTGAACTTTCAACTAAACGACCATTTTTTAGAATAAAGTTCTCTTGTAGAAAATGAGTAAACTCCTCATTTTCAGTCATGATTTTAAATTTCATTCCCTTTTGTAAAGTATTTGACTTAGAAATCATCCAATCAACAATTTCTGAAGCAATAACAGAGTCTATACTAGAATTTTGTTCCGATATCGGTTGAATAAGAGAAAATAGTAACGAATAAAAATACAATAAACAGCCTAAAAAGCACATAATCTGTTATTCTATAGACTATCAGAAAAATTTGTCATTAATTAGTGAAAAGAGCGTTTCTAAACTATCAATATCAAATGTTAAAATAATATGCCCATTGATATTCATTTTCTCAATTATAAACTGAACCTCAGATATCAACATTAATGAATTTGGATTTTGAATTTTCTCTTTAATAAAAAGATTAGGAATAGAGTCGAGCATATACTCAGAAAGTTCAAAATCTAAGTGATCATCTAGAAGATTTGCGATAGTTCCAATTAATGCATTTATAACAATATTACCAATTTCGGATAAAGTACCAGCTTGAATTGCATCTAAATCATCATCCTCTGGTTCTTCACCTGTAACCCCAGTAACTAAATCAAGAGCAGATTCAGGTGGAAAAATTAAGGCCGCACGCCCATCGTATTTTCCGTGAAAACCTTGAATAACAGCTGCAACATTATCAATACCGTAACGTGCCTGCACTCTTTCGATTTCATTTATTTCATAAAGTTGAATATTAGGAACACGTAATAAAATGTGAGATTCAGTTAACTCATTTAACGTATTCGCGGCTTTACCAACCCCAATATTTATAATTTCGGTTAGTGCATCAAGTTGTTCATCACTTAATATCATTAAGCACTCTCCTTTGAAAGTAATGCATCTTCAAGTGTTTTAAGCAAATCTTCTCTATTTGGAGGTTTGTTTAGAACTTTGAAGGCTCCTAGTTCAAGACATTTTTGATTGGTCTCAAATTGAATATCAGCAGTTAAAATTACAACTGGAATAGGAATTTTGTCTTCCTGAATTCTTCGAAGTAATTCAAAACCATCCATCTCTGGCATTAATAAATCAGAAAGAATAATATCTGGCTTTTCAATTTTAATTTTTACTAATGCATCTCTTCCATTATGAGCTTCAACAACTTCATATTCATCTTTAAGATGCTTTTTAAGCTTCATACGAATTAAATTTGAATCGTCAGCAACGACAATTTTAACCATGATTTATCAATTTCTAATTTTAACACCTACATGACTCGTACAATAATGAATTAGGCAATCAGATACAAGAATTGTAACTACTTTTTTTGAGCTTTTAAAATTCGAGTAAACTTAAAAAAAGTCAGCACTTATATCGATTTACACTATTTATAATCTTATGTGAACATCGATATGTATTTTAATTTATAAGTCAGTTATCCATTAAATTAGTTCGAAGATGAAGAGATATCTTATCCTATTACTTTTTGTTTCATTCCCAATTACATGTCTTTTTTCACAATATCGAGATCAACAAGAAATCATTAACGCTATTATTAATGAAGCGAAATCCAATTCTAATTTAACTAGACTTGCACATGAATTATTAGATGTTATTGGACCTAGATTAGTCGGAACCCCTGAACAACAAAAAGCACATAATTGGGCAGTCCAACAATTTAAAGCTTGGAATATTTCTGCAAATAATGAACAATGGGGAGTTTGGAAAGGCTGGCAAAGAGGTATTACACATATTGATTTGGTAGAACCTAGAGTTAAAACACTAAACGGAACAATGCTAGCATGGAGTCCAGCTACTGGAATTGAGCCCATAAATAACACAGAAGTAATAATACTGCCTGATTTAAAAGACTCATTAGAATTTGCAAAATGGTTGCCTAATGTTAAAGGCAAACTTGTTCTGATTTCAATGGTACAACCCACAGGACGACCGGAATATAATTGGAAAGAATATGCAACTGAAGAATCTTTTAACTCTATGAAAAACATACAAGACTCTTTAAATAAAGCATGGAATTCTAGAATTGAAAAATATGGTTATAATCGTAGAACCTTGCCTCTAGTTTTAGAAAAAGGTGGTGCAAAAGCTATACTAAGTTCAAATTGGTCACGAGGGTTTGGAGTTAATAAAATTTTCAGTTCATACACTAAATCAATTCCGACATTAGATATTTCTTTAGAAGATTATGGCCTGGTCTATAGATTGGCAGAAAGTGGAAATAAGCCAAAGCTCACCATTTATACTGAATCAATGAGTCTCGAAGATGTACCAACATTTAACACAATTGCTACTATTCCAGGCTCAGAAAAATCAGATGAATCAATCATATTATCAGCTCATTTCGATTCATGGGATGGCGGAAGTGGTGCCACTGATAATGGAACAGGATCTATTACGATGATGGAAGTTGCCAGAATTTTAAAAAAAGTGTACCCGAATCCTAAACGTACCATAATTGTTGGTCTTTGGGGTAGTGAAGAACAAGGTTTAAACGGATCGCGATCATTCGTAGAAGATCATCCTGAACTTGTGGAAAAAGTTCAAGCAGTGTTTAACCAAGACAATGGTACAGGTAGAGTTACAAAAATAAATGGGCAAGGATTTTTAAAAGCTAATGAATTTATTGGACGTTGGTTACAAGCTGTTCCAAAATCCATAACAAATCAAATTGAAACTACTTTTCCTGGAACTCCATCAAATGGAGGTTCTGATTACGCATCTTTCTTAGCTGTTGGAGCTCCTGGCTTCTCATTAAGCTCACTTAGTTGGGATTACAGAAACTATACTTGGCATACTAATTTAGACACATACGATAAAATCGTTTTTGATGATGTTCGCTCAAATGTAATCCTGACAGCAATTCTCACATTTATGGCTAGCGAAGATGCTCAATTTTTCCCTCGTGATAAAGCAACTCTTCCCATAAATGAGCGAACTGGTAAACAAATGACTTGGCCTAATTCAAAAAAACCAAATAGAAAAGGTGGTTTGGATTAAATTTCAAATTTTGAATTTATTTCTTATTTATAATTCTGTTTAAAGCTAGTTTGCATTTTTTATTTTCTACTATTAAGCCACGACAAGCTTTCTATAAAATGATTACCTTTTACAGTAATTAATCTGAATGAATTGAATATAACTTCTCTCCTATCAACCCAAATTCTAAGGCATTATTCAATTTGGATAATTCGTCTTATTATGGCAATGATTTTTGGGGTATTTATTGATCCCGATTTATTCGGTTCGTTTATTTTAGTTAGTTTTTTTGCAACGGCAAGTTGGACAATAATAGACCCGGGTTTAAAACAAAGAGCATTACAAATGCCATTTAAAGTTGATTTAACAAGTCAAAAAAGTCTACATTTCATTTTAGGAGTTATAGTTAGTCTAATTCTATATTCACTCAGCTTTTATGAGTCATTTCTAAATCAGAATCAGGCTCGCTGGCTTCTTGAGTTTGCATTGATAACTCCACTCGTTGCAACAGGAACTACTTCTTACGTTTGGTTATACTGGAATAAGTCAATATCATTTTTAGCTTTTGCTGATGCTGCAACTCATCTTTTACTTCAACCACTAGCTCTTTTATTATTATGGATAGGAGAGCTACATTGGGCGTTAACAGTTTCATTTATACTACCTCATGTAATTCATACTCTTATTGTCTTATATAAAGCACCAATTGAATTTCATTGGGATAATATGTTCCTGATTAACCATTTAAAACCATCCTTACTACTGGGATTAAATGACTTACTAACTCAATTTAGAACTAAGGGCGACACACTTTTATTAGGCTGGCTTTCTAACCCATACATTATTGGATTATATAATCGAGGTTATGCATTCCCTCATCATGCTTCTAATTTTATTCAATCTATTATCCAACCTCTTCTTATCCCTCAATTAGCAAACAAATCATTTAAAATTGAAAAAAAACAATTCTTGCTCACTATCTTTTCAGCAGCCTCATTTCTTGTAGCCATGTTTTGGGTCTTTAATTTCATTCTTAGTAAATATTGGTTGGAAACTTGGACTGATTTAATTTTTTTACTTCCTGTTTTCATTTTATGGGCTTGGGGAAGTTTACTATCAGGTTGGCACGAAACATTATTAAAAAGCTCTCATAAAAACACCTATGTTTTGTTAAGACAATCTGCATTAACTATTGTTACTCTTTTACTTATTATCATTTTATATAAAGATTTTAGAATATTAGTTGTAAGCATAAGTTTGGTTCAAATGGTATTAATTTTAATTGAAGGGGTTTACATCTATGAAAAAAGAACCATTTTTGTGCTTGGTGAACTTACAGCAAGTTTGATTGTAGGTAGTGGATTACTGCTGTATCTGTGAAGAATTCAGTACATTTGGGCATGTCTGCATTACCATTAAGCATAGTTCTCGTTCAAAATCAATTTCCTCATGATACACATTGGGGTGGAATTAGTACTTATGGCTGGTTTATGGCTCAAGCTCTTGCTAAAGAGGGTGTCATTGTTCATGTAATTTGCCAAAGTGCTGACAATAAAACCGAAGATCCGAAACAAATTTCTGATTTCATTCATGTTTATAGAATTCCAGGAACTGAGCCCATTTCTGGAAATATTAAAAAGCTAATCAATAAAATTATTACTGATAAATCCTATTGGTTTGCACATAATGCATGGGTTCACTTTAAAGAATTACAGAAAAAAGGTTTAAAAGCAGACGTAATTGATTGTGCTGATTATTTAGGTAGCGCCTTTTTTTTCCTGAAAGACGATTCTATAAAAGTTCCGATTAATGTAACCTGCCATACTCCATCATTTATTGCAGACGAAATGAATGAAGGTGAAGAGGCAAAAGCTAATAAAAAGTATAAGAAACGATATGAAATGGAGATTGAATCGATTAAGCATGCATTTGGCTTATTATCACCATCTCACCGTCTTTCTAAACTGTTAGCGGCAAAAACAGGTCGCAGTTTAAATGATTTTTTCACAAACCCCTACCCTTATCCTGTTCAGCAAGAGGTTCAAACTGAACCTGAAATGGTAAATGTAAAACGACCATTTGTGTTATTTACAGGCCGAATTGAACGACGAAAAGGCATCCAAACATTGATAAAAGCTTGGAATGAAACCTCAGTAAAAAAAGATTATTCATTGGTTTTTGCTGGAAAGAAAACGAATCATAGCCCTGAATTTGAATCGTTAATTGATCAACTTTCAATCCCATCTCTTCAGTTTGTTGGCGAACAAAACAGAGAACAATTAGCATGGTTATATCAAAATGCAGCACTTGTAATTTTACCTTCTCAACCATTCGAAAACTATCCTTACACCTGTATTGAAAGTATGGGATATGCTGCTCCGACATTAGTTTCAGATTCTGGTGGCATGTCTGAATTAGTTTATGATGAAGAGAATGGTTGGGTTTTCAAAACTGGTTCTGTAGAGCATCTTACAGAACAAATCGAGATTATATTAAACTTACCTGTTTCAGATAAAATTGCAATAGGACTAAAAGCACAACAAACTATTAAGCGTATAAATGCACCGAATAGAATAGCTCAACGTACAATAAATTATTACAATCGTTTAATTGATGACTACAAAAAGTCCTAATGTTCTCTTAAATGAAGCGCTACTAATTTGTACTCGAAATCGTTTAAATGAACTTGATTCTTTAGCAACAACTCTTAATCTATGTAGCTTTATTCCTGAATATATCGTTCTAATTGATGCATCGGATAAACATGAGAAGTCCACTCTTACGTCTCTATTTTCAATAATTAAGTCAAAACTAATTATTTCAGCTTCTGAAATAGCTTCTATACCCTTTCAAAGAAACCTAGGGGTTTCACTTCTTCCAAACACTTGTGAAATAGTTCATTTTATCGACGATGATTTCCTACCCAATCAAGATTATTTTTTCTACTTATCACAGTTTTTAATTCAGAATAAAAATAAAGCCTTAGGAGCTGGTGGCAGAATTTTACCTATTTCAATTAAAAATAATTTAACTGTATTTGATTCCATTTTTGGCTTAAACGCATCTGAACCCGGAATAGTTTTACCCTCAGGTAGAACTACTGAATCACAAGCAATCTTACACTCTTCCTTCTCTTATACTTCGCTATTTTTGTCAGGTTGCTCCATGTCATTTTTCTTTAACATATTTTCATCTTTTAAATTTGATGAAACTCTTCAAGGCTATGCACAAGATGAAGATTTAGCTTTTTGTCTACAACTTCCAAGAAATTCCATTTTTGTTGTTCCATACGCTAACGGCAAACATCAAAAGTCAATCACTAACCGCTTAAATAACTATTCTTTTAAAAAAATGAGTGTCATAAATAGATTTTATGTAATGAACACCTATGCAAAGAACTATTTTAGCATTCCTTCTTTTCATTGGAGCCTTCTTGGACAGCTGATTATTTTATGCAAATCACCGATTAAGAATTCATCTTTAATAAAAGGACTCTTAGCTGGTTGGATGAATATATTAACAATGAATAAATTGTTTGATTAGTAAAGTGTTAATTTTTTTCCTCTAATTCTCTTGGTAAATTAGCCTCTAATACAGCATTGAGACTACTGATTTACCTTATTATATCCTTATATTTGTGCTCATTTAATCTATTGGAATGGAATTTTTATCTTCAATTACTCTTACCGACTGGGTCGGTTATATTGCTTCTTTTTTAGTTTTGATCTCATTTTTAATGAAAGACATTAAAAAACTACGTGGAATTAACTCTATTGGCTGCTTTGCTTTTGTAATTTATGGCGTACTACTGGATTGGTCTTATCCTATAATTGTTACCAATCTTGCTATTTTCTTTATAAATACAACTGCATTTTTTAAAGCTCCAAAAGACAACGCAAACTAGTATTCTTATTTTTTTTAATTATTTCGGCAAGTTATTTTTAATGTATCGATTCGTTTTTAGTATGGATCGATACATACTTTTCCATTTTTAAGTGATTTCATTTATTAACTCGAATTGATAGCTACTTCATTATAATTATTAGCTTTAGCCAATTGAATAATCGTCTTAACAGTACTGAATTTTAATATTTTTTACTTAAATAAGATTTCGAATGTTTATAATACAATACAAATAAGACTTAATAATTAACAAAGGTATTATCTATTTGTTACTTCGCTCCTACTTCTCTAAAATCGATTTATCACTTATTTTATTACCGTTTAAATAAACCGCCTACAGACACAACTATTAAGTTAATTCATTTACAAAGTCTTAATATTATCCAAAGGGAACACTTAACTTTGATCAGTTAGTTTTTAAAAAATATATTCGCTATTCATCAAAACTTGAATAGTGGAAACCAAATAAATCTAGATAAAAGACACATAAAATCACAATAGAAATAGCGTACTTGTAAAAGAACTTATTGCTTAAAAAAAACCTTTGATTATTGCCCTAATCAAGATTTAATGACACCCTGTAATTAAATAATAAACAATGATGATATTTAGTATCGGTACAAACAACTTAGGGTTTAAACACACAAGGAATTTCCATTTAAGTCCAAATTGGGCACTTTGCCTTTCGTTTAATTCCCTTCATCTCATGAATTGATTTCTAAATTAACTAAAGGACTTTTAAACAACTTCGACATATTGATAGATATTTATAGACATGCAACTATTAAGCATTTACTTCTACCCTTTTTTTCAAAATCCAAAGTACCTACTTAACAGCACCTAGTTTGTCTATTTTCCTAAGAATTAGAGCTTTTTGATCGCTTATTTACATTAGTAACAATTCCTCTTTGAATTTTTTCTTTAAAAAACATTTTCTTCAAAGTTCCAAAAGCTGAAATATTGTTCCTTTTTTGAAAAAGAACTTCATTTGAAATTCAACGTTTTATAATAAGTATTCTTTGGTTTTTCTTGTGAGCAAAAGAACTTTTTCTTCTAGACAATTTATAACCTGTAAATCTAATTAGAAAAGTTAAATACGCTGAATCAGTATAATTTTATATTAGGGACGTTTTATCTTTTCAAAAATAAGATTCGTTTAGTTGGTGATATTCATTTATCAAAGATTTTTTTTTAAAATGCCAAGGCTTTATTCCCCTTAATATCAAATCTATTACTCATAACCTCGATTTTCGTTTAAGAACCTAAGAAAAAGAATACGTTTTCCTTTAACAAGCCTACTAGTAAGAAATTGACAAGTTTCATTACTACTCTTTACTCAATAGACTAACTCAATAAAAGAATCCATTTAGAAGCAAACCCTTTAAGCTTGTTTTTGCATTTATACCTATCTTTGACACTCAAAATAGTCAATTTAAGCACACAAAAGATTTATCATGGGCCGCATATTTGAAACCCGAAAAGCCACAATGTTTGCACGTTGGGACAAAATGGCAAAAGCATTTACACGTGTTGGAAAAGAAATCGTTATTGCTGTAAAATCCGGCGGTCCGGATCCTGCAAGTAATGCAACTTTACGTCGCGCAATACAAAATGCTAAAAGTGTAAACATGCCAAAAGATCGCGTTGACGCAGCTATAAAGCGCGCAATGGGAAAAGACATGGAAGATTATTCTGAAATATTATATGAGGGTTACGGACCTCATGGAGTTCCAATTTTAGTTGAAGCTGCAACTGATAATCCAACAAGAACTGTTGGAAATTTGAGACCAGCTTTTTCAAAATTAGGTGGAAATTTAGGCAACTCTGGTAGTGTTAGTTTTCAGTTTACCAAAAAAGGTGTGTTTAAACTAAAATTTGAAGATGTAAGCGACCCTGATGATTTAGAATTAGAACTTATTGATTCTGGATTAGATGATATGGGTGAATCTGTTGAAGAAAATGGTGATAAAGTGTGGGTTCTTCATTGTGAATTTAATGATTTTGGAAATCTTCAACAAGGTTTGGAAGACAAAGGACTGGAAACGATTAGCTCTGAAATGGAATGGATTCCACAAACCTTAGTCTCTCTTGATGAAGAACAAACAGAAGAAGTTCTAAAGCTTGTTGATAAATTAGAGCAAGATGAAGATGTTCAAAAGGTTTTTCATAATCTTCAATAAGCAAAGAGCCAATTGAGTTTTACTCTAAATGCTTTTTAAAACAGTCTTAAGGTCGTTGATTAATTTTCAATGACCTTTTTTATTTACATTTAAAACTACTTTTAAGTCTCCTATTTATATTTGCGTGTTTTTAAAAATAAGTTTCCATTTCAAAGCTTTTCACTCACTTCACTCGATAATAACCGAATAAATATTATGCTTAACTAATTGGAATTAAGCGTGTTAGCTTTTTTGCTAAACATTCTTAAACTAATTATTTATTTTGGATAATCAAATTTAATTCCAAATTATTGTT
>Ga0102814_10003595_pt1 | contig 10074 bp, 7 predicted proteins | sample ColrivemetaGS741_FD_79112 | JGI IMG/M metagenome (GOLD analysis project Ga0102814, IMG submission 79112) | Estuarine microbial communities from the Columbia River estuary - Flood tide ETM metaG S.741 | ecosystem: Environmental > Aquatic > Marine > Intertidal zone > Estuary | place: USA: Columbia... | reverse complement strand
TTTTATGTTGTCCATTGCAACAACTTCTTTTAGACAGCGCTTTCATATTCCCGATTTTAACGTAGGTTTCAACTCTAATGTGCCAACCCTAATTTTAACATATGTAGGAATGATTTCTTATCTAAATTATTTCGTTCCAAAATTCAAAGTCGAAAAGAATTTTAAAAAGCTATAAATTTGAGTATAAAAACAGGGTAATATTTAAGTAATGGATATACATAAGGACTTCACCAGTCAAACAATTAAACTAAAACCAGATTATGAGGGGGAAGTAATAGCAACACTTATCAAATCAAAGCTCAATGTTGGAAACAGAAAAAGTGTGTTATACCTTCATGGTTATATTGACTATTTTTTTCAATCCCATTTGGGAGCACAATTCATTGCTAATGGATTTGATTTCTATGCGCTCGACCTAAGAAAATACGGACGATCACTATTGGCCCATCAACACCCCAATTATTGCAAGGATATTGCCGAATATTTCGAAGAAATTACCTTTGCAATCCGCCAAATTCATGAAATAAGTAATGGAGACCTCTTTCTATTGGGGCATTCAACAGGAGGCTTAATAGCAAGTAATTATATGAATGATGGTCAAGAGAAAGAGCTCATAAAAGGGCTCATTTTAAATTCGCCTTTTTTAGATTTTAACCAGACCCATTTTCAGAAAACACTCGTTTATTTAGCCTCAAAACCAATGGCTGCTCTGTTTCCATATTCAAAAGTCAATGGCGTTTTAGCTCAGGCTTATGCAAAAAGCCTGCATAAAGATTTTTATGGGGAATGGGACTTTAATCTAGACTGGAAACCTATTAAAGGATTCCCTACTTATTTCGCTTGGGTTTTAGCAATACGAGCTGGACACAAAAAATTAGCAAGCTCAAATATAAAAGTTCCTGTTTTAGTTATGCATTCCAGTGGTGCTTCTAAAATTTCAATATTTTCAGAAGAGGCCATGTGCAAGGACATTGTATTGGATATAAATGATATTAAAAGCGTTGGGGCAAAACTGGGTAAACAAGTAACTTTATTAAAAATTGAAAACGCCCAACACGATATATTTTTATCGCCAAAATTTGTGAGAGAAAAAGCATTTAAACAAATGTTCTCCTGGCTAAATAATTTGAAATCTGGAAAATAAAAAAATAAAGCCACTCAATTTCTTGAAGTGGCCTATGTGAAAAAGTAGTTCGTCGTAGTTTATAAATTAATTCAAATAATTATAAATAACTTCTCCATACAATTTGTCACTAAAATACCTATACACTTATGTAATTAATCGTATTTATTCTTCTCTTAAGGTTAATGGCATCGTATAATTTTTAACTTATTTGTTTCAATATTTGATGTTTTTAGTTTTTCGTAGCTTATAAATTATACCTTCTGTAGTTTCCCCATTGTGTTCTTTTCGTGTTTGAAAAGCTTATTGTGATAAATTCTGATTTGTTTAAAGTTCTCATAATAATAAATTTTAATTGTTAGTATACGTAAATGACGCTAGTAAAAGAGTATTGTTACATTACTGTGCATAACAAGGTACCATTTTAACATAAGATTAACAGTTTAAGTAAAAAATTGGAGGTTTTTCTTATGGATGGAAAAGATAGAATTATCACCCTTAGAAGCAAAACAGGAGAGGTAAAAACCTTCCTAGCCGTATGAGTTGTATATCTGTTTGAATAAACTCTTCTCTATTTTAAAAGCATTGATTCCGCATTTAATCGCAGATTTACCAATTTATGAATCCTGCTACTTGAAAGTATGAATAGCATATTTTTATGCACGCCTTTTTCATATCAAAAAAGCATACAAGTTTGCTGTTGAAAGAAAATGTAGTTATTTAAGAAGTGACAATGGGGAAATAAAAAAGGACTACTCTAATTAGCAATCCTTTTTTAGGGTTTAATTTATTTCTTACTAAAAATTTAACTCTTACTTAAACCAAAAGTAGTTAAAAGATAACTTGTTAATCTTCAAGCATTAAGATGTTATTAACAACTTTATGCACAAAATTATTAATAATCATTCCAAATTAAAGGCTGTTTTATAAAGCTTTCTAATCCATTGCTGGTTGAACGAATGTTAGGTAGTTGTGGTAAATATAAGTAGATGAAACAAAAAAAGCTACAATTACTTGAAACGCTGCTTTTTGCTCCCCTATTACTCTAAATTGCAACTGGAACTCAACAATTCAATACACAATTAGCTAAAAATAAATACGTTACTTTTTTTCTTAAAAGTCACAACTGTTTATTTCTTTTTAATGTTCGTTCTCTTAATTTGTTTTTAACGACTCGTAATATTACTGGAAAATAAATGAAACGATTGAATCTGCATAAATTTAAAGATACCTACTTTTTGTCGTTAATTGTTTTTAGAACCTTCTTTCATCCAGTCAATAATCTTATTGATTTCAACGGTTGAAATACTGTTTCCTCCTGGATGACCACCAATCAATTTTTTGTAAATTTTACTTGAAGTATAATCCGTTGGATTAACATAACTTCCATTAACAAGGTTGGTATAATAGGTCGATGCAATTGTTGAAGTTGCCCAAGAATGTGTATGACAATTATTACACTTACCAAGTGTAGGCATTACATCAGTTGAAAATGACAATCCAGCTACAACTGGTGCAAGCGTTGTAAAACTCCATACTTTTGAAGCAGCCAAGGCATTTCCAGAAGCATCTTTAACTCCTGTTGTAATGGTTACAATATAAACCAATCCTCCAACAAGATCATTATTTGGATTGAAAGTAGCTGTAGTGCCTGAATAAGAAACTGATCCTGCCACATTTGTTGTTCCTTGTTTTAAGCTAAAGGTTGCAGTTGAAATACTAGAAGCATCCATGGCTTCGCTGAAAGTTACTGTGATATTACTGCTGACAACAATTGAAGTAGCGTTATTTGACGGAACTATTGAAAGTATTGTTGGTGCTGTGGTGTCTACTTCATTAGCTACAAGCGTTGTAAAACGCCACTCTTTTGAGGCAGCCATGGCATTACCAGCAGCATCTTTAGCTCCTGTGGTAATATTAGCAGTATAAATCAAACCTCCATCAAGATCATTGGATGGATTAAAAGTAGCTGTAGTACCTGAATAAGAAACCGATCCAGCCACATTTGTTGTTCCTTGTTTTAAGGTAAAGGTTGCAGTTGAAATACTAGAAGCATCCATCGCTTCACTGAAATTTGCTGTGATATTTGTGCTAACAGCTATTGAAGTGGTATTATTTTCAGGAACTACTGAAAGTACTGTTGGAGCAGTAATATCAACAACATCCGATCCTACAGTAGTAAAACTCCATATATAGGTATTCATTGAGTGATTGTGGTCATCATCATCTTCATGACCATAATATTCATCACCATCATCTTCATCATTTTCTTCATAATAATGATCATCTTCATCATCTTCACCATTTTTATTGCTATTAATTGTTATAGTACCAGTATATAAAGTATTGGTTTTTAAACTACTTGTTGGAATAAACGTAGCCATTTTACCAACAAAGGTTAATGAACCCTCAACAACTGTTGTTCCTTCATTTAAAGTAAAAGTTACCAATTCAATCATTTTTGAATCCATTTCCTTGCTGAATGTAATCGTAGGATGTGCGTCAAATGCTACGTTAATTTCTTCATTCAAGGGCGCTACTGAAACAACTGATAACGCTTTCTTATGATGGTGATTACCCGTTCTAAATGTCCAGGAATATTCCTTTTCGTTATCATTGGAGGAGCCGTCTTTTAAGTTGGTTTTTATGGTTGCCGTAAACTGAGAATCCGATGCCAGGTATGTTTCTGGCTTAAAAATAACAGTAGTACCAGTGAAGGTTACAGTTCCTGATATTGGCACTGTTCCTTGTTTCAAGGTTAAAACAGATGCTGCCACATCAGCTGGTTTAGCAGTACTTTTGAAATTTACGACTATTAGAGGATTAACCGCCACGGTATCTGCAAAAGCTGCAGGAAATGTTTCTTTAAGACCTGCTTTTAGAAGATTTACATCTGACTGATTTGTTGTGTCAATTAGCCCCTCATCACTTGTACAACTTGTCATTAAAACAACCGATGCCACCGCAAGAGCTGATAATAAGTTTTTTAATAATTTCATTTTTTTCGTTTTTATATTAATAATTCTTTGTGAGAAATCAATAGTCTTCATGGTGATGAATGCTATTAACAAACATGATATCTTTTCAGTCATAATATTTACTTAAATGTTTACAATCCATTTATGTGTGAATAGAGACCATATATGTTATATAACAAATGGTTGATAGAAAACCCTACCATTAAAACAGTAGTTTTAAAAAAAAATGAATTTGAATTTCAACAAGGAATTTTTAAAAAGAAACTCTAAAAGTAAAATTGGGCGTTGTCCCTAAAGCAATATTATGAATAGTGTTTATGGTGCCTTCAGGTGTTGTTTTGTAGTAAGTATTTAAAATGTTTTTTGTGTTTAAAATATTTAAAATTGAAACACCAGCCATGGCATCCACTTTTTTACCAAGGTTAAATTTATAGGTCGATGAAAAATCGACTCTAAAATAATTAGGTAAATGATCGCTGTTTGGCGCATTGTAATTTATATAAGAATCCAGTCCATCAATGTTAATAGGGTTACCTTCTTGAGGTGTCGTATAAGGTTTTCCATTTCGCCATAATACGCCAATAGCGAAATTAAATTTTTTATAAGTGTAGGTGTTTCCAAACGAAATGCTGTGTTTAATATCCAAATTATTCGGAAATTCACTAGGACTTAATTCTGAAAAATTATATGTATTGTCATTGTAAGTATACCCAAGCCAAGTGCTGAAAGCTTCTGTTTTTCTATTAATTAAAAATTCAAGTCCCTTTACAGTATAGCTTCCAGATGTTTTTATGTATTGATTTTGATTTTGAAATCCTTGATTTGCGGTAGTAATACCATCTATATACTTGTAAAATCCTTCAATATCAATAAAAAGCTGTTTTTTTTTGAAATTAAATCCGGCAGAGGCTTGTTTGCTTTTGATAATTGGAATGGTTGAATTATCAGCCAAAATCCAACGTCTTTTTTCAACTCCTAAAAAATCTTCCTGTAAGTCTATAATTTGAGTGGCATTCTGACTTTTAAATTCACCTGCAATTTTAAACGAAAAATATTTATTTAACTTCTGTAGTGCCTGTATTCTAGGTTCAATATTAAATGTATCAAACGTTTCAATATAATTCAATCGCAACCCGGCATTTACAAACGTTTTTTTTTTGTTTGAAAAATAATCAATCTCACTATAAAGTGAATGGTTTCTTAGTACCCTTTTTATAGTTCGACTGTAATCTGGAATATTTACAACCTCTGAATTTGTAATTCCTAATTCATAAAAATGATAACCATTTAAAAGTTGTATGTTTTTTGAAATTGAAGAATAGGTATTCAACTTTATCCCTGTTTCTAATACTTCATTGCTTTGCTGTAAAAGTTGTTCCGTAAAAAGCGCATAATTTGAGGATTTTAGGTTGTATTTGGTATAATAAGCATTTAAAACAGTTTTAAATTTTGAGCTCCAATGATCGGTTAATTGTAATCCAAACCCTTTGTTTTTTTGCTCCAAACTACTTTTTTTGTATTCCTCGGCAGTTTCTATTTCTAAATCAATTGCTTCTTTATAGTCAAGTTCATTTTCAACATTTAAAAGGCTCAATCGCAATTGGTGTTTTTCATTGATATTATACAATAATTTAATATTATAATCATAAAAATAAAAGCTTGAACTCGATTCAACATACTCGCTGTCTGCAACTGAATACGATGAGACTTTAGAATTTTGAAATGCGCGTTTAAAATACTGTTCAAAAGTTAATGAGCTCCATAAATCTGTAATAGCACGTCTTCCAGAGAATTGAATTGCTGCTTTTTTTGAAATTGGTATGTGTGCATATGCATCTGCACTTAGTGAATTAATTCCGGAACCTCCAAACGGTTTCTCTTTTATATCATCAATTGATGCTATAGCGATAGTTCCCGAAACACCGTCATTGTATTGAGCATTCGTGCCATTTTTAATGACGGTAACGCTTTCTGTTAAATACGGATTAAAAGCAGAAATCAATCCAAAAAAATGCCCTGAATGATACATTTTTATACCATCCCAAAGCAAAAGATTTTGGTCGTTTGTTCCACCTCTAATATTAATATCAGAAACCGTTTCATCCACACTGCTAATACCTGGTAATGCTTGTACTTGATGTAAAACATCAGGCTCAACCAATCCTGGTAAAATACCAAATTCTTGTGGGGAAATTACAAACGAGTTATCGGTTTTTATGGTAATTCCTGAGGTTAAATAATTTTGTAAAATAACTTCATTTAATGCTTCCAGTTTTTCAGTCAATGAGATTGTTAAGCACGAATTATGAATTAAAAAATCAGTAGCATTTAAATACAAGGTTGGATAACCAACATAACTAATTTGAATTACTTGATTTTCATTGATTTTTGGAATGCTAAAATAGCCTGAACTGTTTGATATGGCTTTTATGTTGGTATTTAAAACTGAAATATGGGCCCCTTTAAGCTGCTGTTTGGAATTTACATCAACCAAATAGCCACAAATAATAGCAATACTTGTTTTGTTGCTTATTAATATATTTGTTGAAGTTGAAAAGGTAAATGCCAAGCTGGTTTTTTCTTTTAAATATTCAATGATTTCTGGAAGCGTTATTTTTTTTGAGGGTGGTGTAATTTTTATCGTTTCAATTACTTTGTTGGCATAAGAAAAAGTTACTTCATATTCTTTTTCTATTTCAACTATAATTTCAGAAAGCAATTTACTCTCTCTTGTTATATTTTGTGAAAAACTAAAAATTGAATAAAGAAGACAAGTAAAAATTAATAAAGGCTTTAGTTTGTTAATTTTCATCTCGTTTTAAATGCACTTTTTTATTGCTGCTAATTTCGTATGTTAGGTTTAAAGGAATGCTGATTGCTTGCAAAGCCAGTTCTATATTTGAATGCATAAAACTTCCAGTAAATAAAACGTTTTCATATTTAACATCATATTCTATGGAAATATTGTATTGCCTTTCCAATTCTTTTACAACATATTTATAGGGCATACTTTTAAATGAACTGCTGTTTTGAAGCCAGGCAGGTATTGTTTTATTTGTGTTGTTCGAAAATTGCGAAACTTCATTGAGGATTTTATAGGAACTTCCTGCAGGAACTTTAACTGTCTCATTTTCAGAAGTTACACTCACCAAACCTTCATAACAATTCACTTCAAAATATTGCTCTCTTTCAATAACATTGAATTTTGTACCTAAAACTTGTACGGAGCCTAAATTTGAATTTACAGTAAATTTAGCGCCCTTTTTTACACTAAAATAAGCTTCCCCTTGTAAATTTAAAGTTCTGTTATTTTCCCAATTTTTGGCCTTAAAAGTAATTTTTGAATCAGCATTTAAATGCACTTCCGACTGGTCGGGTAATTCAAAAGTAATTTTCTCAGCTAAATTTGTTGTGTAACTTGTGTTTTTTGTTGAAATAAAATAATACGAAGTAATTATCACCGCAAATACAGCCACAATTCTATATAAATAATGCGCATAATTTAGTTTCTTTACTGTTGTTTTAGCATGCGCTTTCTTAATTTTTTCTAAATTTTCCTGAGCATCAAAGCTTGGACTTTCAAGTTGGTTTGTGGCTGAAATTATTTTTTTATAAGCGCGTATTTCATCCTCACTTACATGTTCCCTAAGTTTTTCTTCAGTTATTTCGCCATTAAGCCATTTTGCTAAAAAGTAATTTTTTTCCATATATAAAATTCATATAACAGTTATATAACAAATAAATAAAGGTTCTCCCTACTTTATTTGTTAAATATTTTCAATTTCTTTTCTTAAACTTAACAAGGCATTGTGTATTCTTTTCTCAACTGCTTTAACTGAAATTCCTAATATGTCAGCAATTTCCTTGTATTTTTTACCATCAATTCTATTCATTAAAAAAGCGGTTCGTTGGGATTCCGTTAAGTTTGAAAGTGCTTTTTGTAATTTTTCGCCAAACTCTTTTTCTTCCAACAAATACTCTGGAGTTTCATGTGTGTATTTCTTTTGCGGAATGCTTTTAAAAGTTAATGCTACCTTGCTTTTAGCATATTCATTTAAAAATAAGTTATTTGCTATGGTGAATAAAAAAGATTTTGCTTTTCCTGGAATTACTTTTTTGCAATTATCCCAAAATTTTAAAAAGGCATCCTGGACAATGTCATTCGCCAATGCCGCATCCCCACATTTATAATATATATAATTGCGCAACAATGCAGAATTATCTAAAAAAAATTTACTGAATTTTTTTTCATTACAATAGGCTTCATCACTATTATGATTCATTTTTTTATGAAAATTTCAGATTGATTTTGAATGTAAATATAATTGTTATTAAAAAATAAGTAGGGTTTTTTTAAAATAAACTGTTATATGCATGATTGTGTAATATTTCCAGGAGGTTTTCTATATTATAAAAACCTAAACAGTTTAATGGCAATAAACCCCTAAAACCTCTTGGTTAATTTACAATTAATTTTAAATTTGTAATTCATGAAACAATGCTACTATTTATTTTTTCTAAGTTTATTTTTGGTGACGTTTATTTCTTGTCAGGAAGAAATAACACAAATTATAGAACCCACCCAAGACGAAGCTTTAAAAGTGAACGCTCATGTAACCAGTTTGGTACAGCGCACCGTTACAAAAGATGGTTCAAAAGATAATATCATTGACAATGCAAGTTGCTTGCAAGTTCAACTTCCGGTAACCGTGAGTGTAAATGGGTTAGAAATTAATGTAGATTCCGAAGATGATTTTGAAGTGATAGAAGCTATTTTTGATGCATTTGACGACGATTCAGATTACTTAGAAATATTTTTTCCTATTGAAGTTATTTTAAGTGATTATTCAAAAATAACCATCAATACTTATGATGAACTGGAAGCTTTAATAGAGGATTGTGGAGGTGAAAACGAAATGGATGACGATATTGAATGTCTAGATTTTGTATATCCAATAAGCCTGTCAATGTATAATTCAGAAAATCAATTGACTCAAACTGTGAAAGTTGAAAATGATGAGCAGTTTTACAAATTGATTGACGATATAGACGATAATGATATTGTCGTAATTAATTTTCCAATTTCAGTAATCCTTTTTGATGGCACAGAAAAGAACATTGAAAATATGGATATGCTAGAAAATGCAATCGAAGAGGTTAAAGATATGTGTGACGAGGATGATGACAATGACTATGATGATGATGATTGTAACGATTGTTCTCAAGAGCAACTAAGCCAATTGTTAAAAACTTGTTCATGGACCATTGATCATCTTGAGATAAATGGTATTGAGCAAACAACGCAATACACAAACTATACATTTTTCTTTTTGAATGAAGGCTTTTTGAAAGCGATTCATAATGGAAATGAAATTTTTGGAACATGGAAAGTCGACACATCAAATAACAGCATATTGTTAAAAATAAATTTTGAAACTTTAGCTGATTTTTCTTTTAATTGGAGGCTTTATGAAATAGAAGATGACAATGAAATTGATTTGCGTTTTGAAAACAATAGTTTTAAACTTGAAAAACACTGTAATTAAAATAAAAAAAGGTTCCAAGATTATATATCTTGAAGCCCTTATACGCTTTAACTCCACCTATTACGAAACATTAAAACCAAGCTTCCGTATTTTTACAATGTATAGAAGTGATTGTCTAAATTTAAATAGGTTGTAGCAGTGGGTTATATTTTAAAATACACTGAAAAAATAAAAAACTCGGCCCTGAAACCAGCCCGAGCTGTACAATCATCAATTTAAATGCTATTGCTGCATGGCCGCTTCTATTGATTTAGCAGTATCCAAAACCGTTTTCTTAAACGCAATGGGTTTCCAATTAAACGTTTTCATGGTATCACTTACATCTCCGTTGAACGTGTTTCCAATATAAGGAAGCATTCCTTTCAAATCACTATTAAAATTAGCCATGAGTTTTAGGAAAAAATTAGGAGCCACTTTCGTACTTACT
>Ga0102814_10003594_pt1 | contig 10082 bp, 9 predicted proteins | sample ColrivemetaGS741_FD_79112 | JGI IMG/M metagenome (GOLD analysis project Ga0102814, IMG submission 79112) | Estuarine microbial communities from the Columbia River estuary - Flood tide ETM metaG S.741 | ecosystem: Environmental > Aquatic > Marine > Intertidal zone > Estuary | place: USA: Columbia... | reverse complement strand
GCGTAGTCGTAAACTGCACTTAATCCATCGTAGATTTCACTACTTTGAAACACGTAACCATACTCCTTTGCGTGAGAGATTACTTTTTTAAATTGATCTTCATTATTTGCCATGGTGCAAAAATAAAAAACCGCATCAAACTAAAGGTGTACTTTGTTAAAAATTAAATGTTCAATTCGTTTATTTTTAGATATAAGCGCAGTTTTCGCGTTAGGGATTGAAGTGGAAATCCTTTTTTAAGGTTTTTTTCCTTAAAAAAGATTGCAACGCAAAGCCCGACCCTTGTGGTAACCTGCCCGCCGGCAGGCAGGCGCCCAAGTAATTAGTATTATACTTTGGTCATTTTTAATTAAATTTACATAATGTGATTTTTTAATTTATGCTGAAACCTATTGTTGACTTATTATTTCCTAAGATATGTTATGCTGCCTGAATTTATTGAACGATAATGAGGAGACTATTTGTGTAGATTGCAGGCACGATTTACCTGTTACAAATTTTCATTTTGACAATGACGATTCTGTTGTAAAGGTGCTTTATGGTCGTGCGAAAATTGAAAACGGCACATCCCTCTTTCGGTTTGAAAAAAAAGGTTTGGTACAACAACTTATACATGGGCTTAGATACAAAGGTTATGAAACCATCGGCTATTCTTTAGGAAACTGGCTGGGTGGTGAATTAAAAGATTTAGATGGTTATAAATCTGTCGATGTCGTTATACCGGTGCCATTGCACAAAAACAAACTCAAAATAAGAGGATATAACCAGGTTGCTAAATTTGGGCAGCAAATCGCAGTTACTTTAAATGCGCACTATAAAGATAATGTGCTTGTAAAAATAACTGACACCACATCGCAAACTTCTAAAAACAGGTTTACCCGTTGGAACAACACAGATGAATTATTCACTATGAAAAATGCCGATACGATTGAAAACAAACATGTTCTTTTAGTCGATGATTTGATAACAACAGGAGCTACTTTAGAAGCTTGCATCTCAGTATTAAGCAAAGCAAAAAACGTAAAAATTAGTATAGCTACTATGGCAATAGCTTAAACAGTTAACCGTTATATCTTTAAATTTATGTAGGTTTGCAAAATATTTAATTTTGGTAATGAACAAAACCCTTTCTAATTTTATTTTACTAGTATTTATAGGTCTTGTAATTGTAAATTGTGCAAACAGAGGCACTCCCGATGGTGGCCCAAAAGATGAAGCACCTCCTAAGTTAGTCAATGAAATTCCAAAAAATTATACCACTAATTTTAAAGGAAAAATTATTAAGATTTATTTTGATGAATACGTAAAAGTTAAGGACCTTCAAAAACAGTTGGTTATTTCTCCGCCAATGAACACCCAACCGGAAATTACTCCGCTTGGTAGTGCCAGTAAATACATAACAATTAAAATCCACGACACCCTTCAGCCAAATACCACCTATGCATTTAATTTTGGAAATAGTATCGTTGATAATAATGAAGGAAATCCATATCCTTATTACAGATATGTGTTTTCAACGGGGGATTATATCGATTCGTTAAGTGTGAAGGGAACTATATTTGATGCCCTAAAAAGGGAACCAGAAACTTTTGTAACTGTTGCATTATACGAAGTAGACTCTACATTTAACGACTCTATTATATACAGAAAACCACCGAAATACATAACCAATACATTAGATAGTCTTACCTCCTTTTCGGTAGATAATATTAAAGCCGGAAAATATATGTTATTGGCATTAAAAGACGCTAATAACGACAATAAATTTCAGCAAAAATCGGATCAAATTGCATTTTACAAAAACTTTATTACCGTACCAACGGACTCTCTATTCACACTTAAATTATTTACAGAAGAAAGAGATTTTGATGCCACCAGACCACAGGCTGTGGCGAGCGAAAAAATAGCATTTGGATTTGTGGGCGATTATACTAAAATGAAAATTAATATAAAATCTGAAACGCCAGAAGATTTTAAGTATCGCATTACTAAAGATGAAAAATCGGACACCCTTTATTATTGGTATAAACCTAAATTAGAAGTCGATTCGCTTAATTTTAAAGTAGCTCATCTTAATTATGAAAAAGATTTTACAGCAAAAATTAGAAAGCAAAAGAAAGATTCTTTAACCATAAATGTCAATCCGACAGGAGTCATTGGCATTGATGAGGCCATAAACTTTAGAGGGACAACTCCTTTTGTTCAATTTGATGTGGCGAAAATTAAACTTATTGATAAAGATTCAATAAAAATTGATTTCACCACTAAATTCGACACGTTAAATAACACCTATGCCATCAACTTTAAAAAGAAAGAAGACAGCAAATATGCTTTACAGCTTTTACCAGGTGCCTTTGTAGATTTCTACGATAAAGAAAACGATACTTTGAGATATGGACTAAGCACAAAGAAATCGTCTGATTTTGGTTTTGTTCGATTTACATTGGTAAATGCTACCTATCCACTTATTATTCAACTAACAAACGAAAAAGGCGAAGTAAAAGTAGAACAATATACAACGAAACCTGAAACGTTAGATTTCTTAAATCTAACGGCTAGTACCTATTATATTCGAGTCGTCCATGACACAAATGGAAATGGTAAATATGATACAGGAAATTACTTAAAAAAAATACAACCAGAGCGCGTTAGTCACTTTAAAGAAGTTGAAGTGAGAGCAGATTGGGGATACCCTGAAACGCTCGAGTTTACGTCAGAATAAACGAATCTTTATCGTCTAAAAATTTAAGTTTATTACGATAAAAATTGATTTGATTTCGGTCTAAAACTGCAATTTCAATATGCTCTTTATTTGGTCTTACTACAGTAATTGCGTTTCCCAGAACATCGTAAACAGCAGAGTTTCCAGAATATTCGTTTTGCGCGTCGTCTAACCCAACTCGATTCACACCAATGGTATAGCACATGTTTTCTATGGCTCGTGCTTTTAATAAGACATCCCATGCCAAAATTCTAGGTTTTGGCCAATTAGCTACATATATTAAAGCATCATAATTCTCAGTGTTTCTTGCCCAAACAGGAAAACGTAAATCATAGCAAACCAACGGACAAATCTTCCAACCTTTATATTCTATAATTATTTTTTTGGTGCCAGCTGTAAAAACTTTGTCTTCTTTGGCAAGTGTAAATGTATGTCGCTTGTCATACGTATTTATAGTTCCCGAAGGTTCAACAAAAAGTAGCCGATTATAAAATTTACCAGCTTCAGATATTATAAGACTTCCAACAATGGCTGCGCCTGTTTTTAGAGCTTTTTTTTGCATCCACTCTACAGTTTTACCGTCCATTGCTTCAGCAACTTTTTCAGCTTGCATGGTAAATCCGGTTGCAAACATTTCTGGTAAAATGATTAGATCAACCGGATTAACTATACTATCTATTTTTTCAGAAAAATTATCGCGATTTTTTTTGGGGTTTTCCCATTCTAAATCGGACTGAATTATTGCTACTTTAAGTTGATGTTCCAAACTACAAGGTGTTAAATAATTGCTCTTTTTTATCTCTTTCTTCTTGAAGTTCTTTTAGCTTTTCAGCCCATTTCTCTTCATCTTTGGGCGATAGTTTCCCTTCATCTCGAAGTTCTTTATATTTTTGCTGCTTATTTTTAAGTTTCGCATCCGCTTTTAAAAAGGCTTCTCTTGCATCTTCTTTAGCTTCAATTTCATCTTCAAGCGCTTGCTGTTGCGCTTCTAAAAGTTCCTGTTCTGCTTCCGCCTTTTCTTGGATTTTTTCTAGCTCTTCCTGTTTCGCTTCAAGTGCTTCTTGTGCTTCTTCATTCGCCTTTTTAGCCGCTAGTCTTTCTTCTAAAACACTTTTAATTGCATTTTTTTCCTCAGAAGTTAGATTTTCTGAAACATTTGCGCCATTGCTCAAAATTTCATTGCCTTTTATGGTATAAACTTTACCATCCCTGATGACTTTTTCTGAACTTCCACAGCTAAAGATGGTTGCTAATAATAACAGTATGGTCAATCGTTTTACAAATTTCATTATTTATTTAAATATTTAAAGTTTTCTTCTAGCTTTATCTATATCCTTATTCAAATTATCAATTTTTTCTAACCATTTTGCTTCATCATTAGGAGACAATTTGCCTTTTCTTTTTAGCTTTTCATATTTTTCAATAGCATCATTGTATTTATTACCAGCTTTTTCATAATTTGATTGCGCTTTATCTCTTGCTTTTAATTCTTTTTCAGCCTTTTTCTGCTTCTTCTCAGCATTTTTCAAATCGCTTTCTGCCTTCTTCACAACTTTTTCTGCTCTTTTTCGTTCTTCATCTAAAGCCTTATCTGCTCTTTTTCGATCTGCCATTAGAGCTTTTTCAGCTTTTTGTTGTTGATCGTCAATGGCTTTTTGTTGTCTTAAAGCTTCACGTATCCCAATTTGTTCGTTAACAGATAGTGAAGCTGTTACATCTGCTCCATTTTGTGAAATTGCTTTCCCTTTTACTTTGTAAATTTTTTCATTAAAATTAACTTCTTGAGCTTGGGTACTTAAAGTAATCCCAAAAAACAATACTATTACTACCAAAAATTTCATAATCTTTAATTTAAATTGTTAATACTTTTTAGACCTAATATTAATTAAAAAGTCACTTTAAATGCGGTTCAAAATATCTGTTGCCTTTTTTAAGGTGTCATCTGTTTTTGCAAAACAAAATCTTAGCACTTTATTATCTAAACCATCACTGTTAAAAACTGATAACGGAATAGATGCAATTCCAGATTCAATGGTTAATCGTTTTGCAAAATCAACATCATTTTCATTGGTAATATTTGAATAATCTAATACTTGAAAATAGGTGCCTTTTGAAGGCGTAAATTTAAACTTAGAATCTTTTATTAAATTTAAAAATAAATTCCGTTTTTCTTGGTAAAAATCTGATAATTCCAAATAATGTCTTGGCTCTTGCATATAATCTGCAATACCCTTTTGTGTTGGGTGATGAACACAAAAAACATTGAACTGATGCACTTTAACAAACTCCTGCATTAATTCTTTTGGTGCGCAACAATAACCAATGCGCCAACCTGTATTATGAAAGGTTTTACCAAATGACGCCACCACAAAACTACGTAATTTTAAATCGGGAAATAAACAAGTACTCTGGTGTTTTTCATTATCATAAATCATGTGTTCGTAAACTTCATCGCTTAACACAATAATGTTGGTTCCTCTGGTAAGATTTTCTAATTGAAGCATGTCTTCTTTTGAAAACACAGAACCTGTTGGATTATGAGGTGTATTGATAATAATCATTTTCGTTTGACTATTTATCTTTCTTTTAACTTCATTCCAATCTACCTTAAAATTATTGAATGCTTGTAATTGCACCGACACTGCTTTACCACCATTTAACTCAATGGCTGGTTGGTAACTATCATACGCAGGTTTGAAAATAATGACCTCATCATTTAGCTTTATAAAAGTTGTTATAATAGTGAAAATAGCCTGTGTTGCGCCGGCAGTAATGGTAATTTCGTTTTCTGGATGGTAACTGGTATTGTAAAGCAAATCGAATTTCTTGGCGATAGCTTCACGAAGTTCCAAATTTCCCAGCATTGGTGCATAATGGTTGTAACCCGAATTCATAGCTTTACTAACCAAATCTATAAGTTTCTGATCACTACCAAAATCTGGAAAACCCTGCGATAAATTAATCGCATGGTGTTTTGTTGCCAATGCACTCATTACTGAGAAAATCGTTGTTCCTACGTTTGGAAGTTTAGAGATATGTTGCATAGTTAAAGTTAAACAATATTCATTTTTTTCAATAAAAAAGATGCATTCATATTTTTACATACGCCTTCTTTTAAAGTATAATCAAAATGAAGTTCATCATTAATAATTTCGGCATCAAAATAGTAGTTTTTTACATCTTCTAATTCTTTTTCAATCTCACATAAGCTTAAATCGTGTGTGGCAATAATTCCCGTCGCCTTTGAAGCGACTAGTTTTTCGACAAATTTTCTGGACCCGATAGCTTTATCGGTACTGTTGGTGCCTTTTAATATTTCATCTAAAACAATAAAATAAGGTTCTTCTGCAATGGCATCAACAATGTATTTTAATCGTGTTAATTCTGAAAAGAAATACGAGCTATCATCGGTTAACGAATCGGTAGTTCGCATACTTGTAATTAATTTTACTGGTGAGTAACTGCTAGATTTTGCACATACTGGTAAGCCAACATTCGCCATCACTATGTGCAAAGACACGGTTCTTAAAAACGTGCTTTTCCCTGCCATATTAGCGCCCGTAACTATAAAAAATTGCTCGTTATTTATAGTTAAATTACTATCCACCCGCTTGCTATTATTTAATAACGGATGCCCTAAACTATCAGCTTTTATAACAACATCATTTTCTATAATAGATGGAAACACAAAATCGGAGTGATTAAAAGCAAAGTTTCCTAAAGAGTTAAAAGCGTCGAAAAACGATACTGCTTCAAACCAGTCGGCAACTTTATCAGCGTGTTGCGTTATCCATTGCTCGATGTGATAGCTGTTTTTTATATCCGACAGAAAATAACCATTCCCAAATATTGCAGATATAAGATTGTTTCGGTTATCCAATGCATCCAGAGTATTTGAAAGTTCTTTAAAAATAACTGAGGCTTTTTTTCCTTCCTGCTGAATTTGTTGTTGTTTTTGTTTTAATAATTCTGAAGAAAACGATTCCTTTTCAATCAACTCCAAAAGTGATGCATATTGACGGAATGTTTCTTTGACCTTATCGGTTTTTGATGACAGTATATTTATTTTCTTTACATAAAAACCTGTAATGCCTAGGCCTAAAAGCAACCAATAGCCTATAAACATGGCATTAAAAATATCAAAAATTCCCAATCCAAAAATGAGTATTGAAATGAGGGTAAAACCTAAAGGAAGCCATTTTGCTATTTGCGGTAAAAATGACTCATAATGTTGCAACCAATTAATAATCTGTTTTGCTGGTGTTTCAACTGATACCAAACTGGATGTAGCCGAATAATGTTGGCGCCATTGTGGTTTTCCATTCAATTCTTTAATGGCATCTTGCCTTAAAACAATAGCTTCAATATTATTAGCTTTTAAGGCATCGGCTAATTTTTGAGTTCCCTCTTTAATAGTTGTTCTATTAATAAATTGAAAGAAAGACCCGCGCCCGAATAAATCAATATCTAAACTATAATAGTGATTGGCATCTTGAAAAGGCAAACCTGCATCTCTATCATAAAAATTACCTGAAGCAATGTTTATTTCATCATTATTAATATTTACTAAAGCTTCGTTGAATTGCTTTTTCGCTTTGATATCATTGTACTTCGATAATAAAAATAAAAAAAGAGCAACGCCCGTAATTCCTATAAATACAACAACTTGCCATTGCTGAAAAGTGATATAAATTCCTATAGCCGTTATTACAAAAACCAAAAGGCGATATACACTCAAAGCAGTCATTTTTTTATATAACTTCTGTACTTCTACTTTATAGATTTCTAAGTGCTTTTGATAATATGCTAGCGGATTGTCCATTATTAAAATTAATTGAATAAGTAAAGAAACAAAAAAGCCCCGAAAAATTTCAGGGCTTTTATTTTATATTTTAAAAGTTCTTAGTCTCTAGAACCACCAAACACTTGGAGTGCCCAATAAAATAAAGAAGCTAAAGCGCCAATAGCAGCAACCAAATACGTTCTGGCAGCCCATTTAAGTGCATCTTCAGAACCTGCATATTCTTGCTGAGATACCATGTTTTTATTTTTTAACCAAGCCAAAGCACGGTGACTCGCATCGTACTCTACAGGTAAGGTTATAAAACTAAATGCTGTTGCAAAACCCATCATGACTAAACCTGCCACTGCTACATAATAGCCAATTCCAAGTCCGGCGGCTGCACCTAACATTAATCCGCCAATAACCACCCACTGAGACATCCCAGAAGTTACACTAACAATTGGTACTAATGCAGAGCGCATTTTTAACCATTCGTATGCTTGTGCATGTTGAACCGCATGACCGCATTCGTGTGCAGCAACCGCAGCAGAAGCCGCATTACGTTGATTATAAACTGATTCGCTTAAGTTAACCGTTTTGTTTTTTGGGTTGTAGTGATCAGTCAGTTGACCTGGTGTTGAAATAACCTCAACATCGGTAATACCATGATCCGCCAGCATTTTTTCAGCAATTTCGGCACCACTCATGCCATTCCTTAGCTGTATTTTAGAATACGTTTCAAACTTTTTCTTTAGTTTTCGGCTTACTAACCAGCTAACTAGTGCTATAGCACCTAATAATATATAATATCCAATCATTGTTTTTAAATTTTAATTACGAAATAAATATAACAAAAATAACGCCAATTATTATGTATGAAATAATGTCAGGCATAGTTTTAAACAAAAAACCCCTAAGGTTTTAATTTCAGGAGTTTTTAGTATGTATAAATATGCTTTTTTTATTCAGCAAATTCTAAATCGAATGCTTCGGCAATTTCTCTATAAACAATCTTGCCTTTTACAATATTTAATCCTCTTCTTAGTGGCGCACTGTTCACACATGCTTTTTCCCAACCTTCATTTGCCAATTTAATAACATAAGGAAGTGTTACATTAGTTAATGCCATTGTTGAAGTATAAGGTACGGCTCCTGGCATATTAGCAACACAATAATGCACAACGTCATCTATAATATATGTTGGGTCTTGATGAGTCGTTGGTTTGGTAGTTTCGAAGCAACCGCCTTGATCTACCGCTACATCCACAATTACTGTTCCTGGACGCATGATTTTCAACATATCTCTGGTTATTAACTTTGGCGCTTTAGCTCCTCTTAATAACACCCCACCTATGACTAAATCAGTTTTTGGTAAATGTCTTCTAATATTATATTCACTTGAAAACTCAGTATTTACATTTGCTGGCATAATATCAGAAATATAACGCAACTGCTTCATATTAACATCCATGATTGTTACATTGGCACCTAATCCTGCAGCCATTTTAGCTGCTTGAATTCCAACAATACCACCCCCTAAAACAAGAACATGTGCAGGAGGAACTCCAGGAACACCTCCTAATAAAATACCGCGACCTTTAATTGGTTTTTCTAAATATTTAGCACCTTGCTGAATAGACATTCTTCCGGCTACTTCAGACATTGGTATTAATAAAGGTAAAGTTCCGTTTTCATCCTCAACCGTTTCATAAGCAATACAAACGGCGTTACTGGCAATCATAGCATGCGTAAGTGGCTCGCTAGAAGCAAAATGAAAATAGGTAAATACAACATGGTGTGGTTTAATTAAAGCATATTCTTCCTCAATAGGTTCTTTAACTTTAACAATCATATCAGCAGCCTTGTAAACTTCTTCTATGGTGTCTAGAATAGTAGCTCCAGCATTCACATAATCTTTATCAAAAAAACCACTTCCAAAACCTGCGCTTTTTTGCACATACACTTCGTGATTTCTTTTCGTTAATTCAAACACACCAGAGGGTGTCATTCCCACTCTGTTTTCATTATTTTTAATTTCAATAGGAACACCAATTTTCATATATAGACATTATTAGTTTTTCAATGGTTATATGTAATTCGCATGGCTTCAATGGTATTTCGACCAATTTACAATCATGCTCATTTCATGTATTGAAAATATTAAAGTTTTTTTTAAACTGCTGCAAAATTAAAATATTAGATTGAGAATATCTGAATATATTCAAATATTTATGAGTTTTTTTAGAAGAAAAGTTGCATTCATTGAAAAAAAATCAAAATACATCAATTTTTAGAAGAATCACTATACATTTCTAAGACACAAAAAAATGATATAAATCAGGATTCTAAAATTCTTCTAAACTATTTATTATCGTATTTTATTTTAAAATAGATAAGCAAAAATGAAGAGCCCAATGTAATAGTATTTGCCATAATCATAGACGGACTATTAATGTAGATCCCATAAACCAACCAAGCTATGATACCAGCAAAAAATATTAATAACATAGGTAAAGACAAGCCTGACACATCTTTTGTTTTCCATGTTTTATAAACTTGTGGTAAAAACGCCGATGT
>Ga0102814_10003593_pt1 | contig 10082 bp, 9 predicted proteins | sample ColrivemetaGS741_FD_79112 | JGI IMG/M metagenome (GOLD analysis project Ga0102814, IMG submission 79112) | Estuarine microbial communities from the Columbia River estuary - Flood tide ETM metaG S.741 | ecosystem: Environmental > Aquatic > Marine > Intertidal zone > Estuary | place: USA: Columbia... | reverse complement strand
TTTGGATGCAATGTTTTTAAATAGGACGACATTAATGAAACCGAAGTTGTTCCATCAACATCATAATCGCCATAGACTAAAATATTTTCATTGTTTGCAATGGCTTGTTCAATTCTTGCCACTGCTTTATCCATATCTTTCATTAAATATGGATTGTGCAAATCATTTAAATCAGGACGGAAAAAAGCTTTTGCTTGATCATAAGTTTCAATTCCACGTTGCACCAACAGTTTGGCCAACGTAAAATCTATGCTTAATTCTTGTGCTAGATTTAACGTAATTTGAGGATCGGTTTCAGGTTTTAATTTCCAACGCATTTCATAACTTTTCCTCAAAAATAAGTAAAAAATCTATTGCTCTATATATAAAATCTCAGTAGTTACTTCTGCAAATTTTCTAAACATTTCCATAACACCGCAATAACGTTCAACAGACAGATTTACAGCTTTTTCAATTTTATCTTTTTTAAAATCACTTCCATAAAAACGATAAATCACATGAACTTTATCGTAAAATTTAGGGTGTTCATCGGTTAAATTGGCTATAACTTCAATTCTAAAATCATCTACTTCTGCACGCATTTTTTTTAACAATGAAACAACATCCATGGCAGAACAACCTGCTAATGAAGTTAGCATCAATGCCTTTGGACGCAAGCCTTTTCCTTGCCCTCCAACTTCTTCTGCAGCATCAATCATTACATTCCCTTCAGGCGCAACAGATTCAAACAACATTTGTCCTTTCCAACTCAATTCTATCTTATTTGTCATAATTTTTTTAATTTTTATCTCAACAAATTTAACAGATTTTTTATCCTTATACAGTAACAATTTTTACAAATTATAAATTTCTAAAATGGCAGTATTAAAACAATTTAAATTTTAGCAAAAATTCAGTATCTTTAATAGTGATTTAAATAAAATGGAAAAGCTAAACGAATTTATACAGAGTTTTAAAATGGAAGAATCTGGTGCATTGCTATTCGTGCTGCTGCAATTTGCATTTTGGATTGGTCTTATTATTTTAACTTCTTGGCTTATCCGAAAAAGAGTTAATAAAAAAGTTATAGATAACACTACCCGCTACCGTGCAAAAAAAATTATAAGCCTTATTAGTTATGCCCTTATTATTTTGTTAACTGTTATTTCTTTTACAGGAAAAGTACAATATTTTACAGTTTCAATTGGATTGATAAGTGCCGGAATAGCCTTTACCTTACAAGAAGTTATTTTAAGTACTGCTGGATGGTTTGCCATTTTTAGCACAAATATTTACAAGCCTGGAGACCGAATTGAAATGAATGGCGTTAAAGGCGATGTTATTGATATTGGTATTACAAAAACCACCTTAATGGAAATTGGTAATTGGGTGAGCAGCGATAATTACAGCGGTCGCATTGTGCAAATTAGCAATTCCTTTATTTTTAAAGGAAGTGTTCACAATTATTCAACTGATTTTCCATTTGTTTGGGATGAAATAAATTTGCCTATAAAATATGGTTCAGATATTGTTTTAGCCAAAGAAATTATTTTGAATGAAGCCAAAAACTCATTGGCATCTTATGCTGAATTTGCTAAAAAACACTGGCAACATATGGTGCAAAAGTATATGATTGAAGATGCTATTATTACCCCAACACTTACCCTTAAATTAACCGATAATTGGATTGAATTTAACTTGAGATACATTGTTGATTATAAAAAAAGAAGGCTTACAAAAAATGAATTATTTACCAATATTTACAATAAAATAAATGATACCAACGACAAGGTAATTCTTGCTTCGGCTACTTTTGAATTGGTGGGAATTCCTAATTTAAATGTGAAACTAAACGATAAACAACAATGAGTTTTGGTGGACATGTAAACGATATGATGAACCGCATAAAGCAAAATATTGCTTTAAAAGATACGCGTAGAAGAAAGTTTAAAGGAGGAAATGATTATTCACATATTTCACTGAACAAAACTGGATACATTTTTCCAAAACTTTCATCAAAAGAACTTGAAGAATTTAAACTGAAGGTTCAAAAAGAAGCAAAAAAAGAAAGAATAAAACAAATTAAGTTTTGGGCTTTTACCGTTGTAATCCCATTAATTATTGGCTTCTTAATCTTTAATTATTATTAAAAAAATTAGTTTTTATAATTCATAGACAGTTGAATGCGTTTTCGGGAAATATCAACTTCCAAAACTTTTACAATTACTTGTTGGTGCAAACTCACAATTTCGGTAACATCGCTTACAAATTTATCCGATAAATTCGATACATGAACCAAGCCACTTTCCTTAATTCCAATATCAACAAAGCAGCCAAAATTGGTGATATTGTTTACAATTCCTGGTAATAGTTGTCCTTCGTATAAATCGTTAATTGTGCGAATATTTTGATTGAAGGTAAAAACTTTCGCAGTTTGTCTGGGATCTAAACCTGGTTTTTCCAACTCTTTTACTATGTCTTTCAGGGTTGGAAGCCCAATACTTTCAGAACAATAATTTTCTAATTTTATTTGTTGAAGCGTTTCTTTATTACCTATTAAATCTGCAACATTTAACTTTACATCTTTCGCCATTTTGGTAATAAGCGCATAACTTTCAGGATGCACTGCGGAATCATCCAGTGGATTTTTAGCATTTTTAATACGCAAAAAACCTGCACCTTGTTCAAAAGCCTTATCACCCAAACGCGGTACTTTTTTAATTTCATTTCTTGAGGTAAAAGCACCATTATTCTCTCTATAATTCACAATATTTTCAGCCAATTTAGGTCCAATTCCCGAAACGTAACTTAGCAGAGAAGTACTTGCTGTATTGATATTTACACCTATTGAATTTACGCAACTTTCGACAACCTTATCTAGTGAATTCTTTAATTTTGTCTGATCTACATCGTGCTGATATTGACCAACACCAATAGATTTTGCATCAATTTTTACCAGTTCCGCCAATGGATCTGCCAAACGTCGACCTATTGAAACTGAACCTCTAACTGTTACATCGAAATTAGGAAACTCGTCACGGGCAATTTTTGAAGCCGAATAAATACTTGCACCTGCCTCGCTTACCACAAAAACCTGTACATCTTTGTTAAAACGCATTTTGCGAATAAGCTGCTCTGTTTCTCGGGATGCCGTTCCATTACCAATAGCAATGGCTTCAATTTTATAGGCATCAACCAGCGAATTAATTTTTTTCATAGCACCAATACTATCGTTTTGTGGTGCGTGCGGATAAATGGTTTCATTATACGCTAAACCGCCTTGCGCATTTAAACAAACCACTTTACAACCAGATCTAAAACCCGGATCAATTGCTAAAATATTTTTTTCGCCCAACGGCGCGCCCAATAACAATTGCTTTAAATTTTTCGCAAAAACCTCAATGGCTTTTTCATCGGCTTTCTCCTTTGAAGTGTTTAAAATTTCGTTTGATAAAGCGGGAAATAACAATCTTTTATAAGCATCTTGAATGGCTAATTTTATTTGCTTTGAGCAACTGTTGTTTGAATTGATAATTCGGTCTTCTATTTTTGAAATGGCTCTTTCATCATCAATTTCAACTTTTACACGAATAAAACCTTCTTTTTCAGCACGTAAAATGGCTAACAAGCGGTGCGAAGGACAACGATTTAAGCTTTCAGACCATTCAAAATAATCTTTATATTTCTGTGCCTTTTCATCACTTTCTGCAGCTTTTACCACTTTACTTGCAATGGTCGCAAATTTATCTAATTGATAACGAATGTTATTTCTAACATCCGTTCGTTCATTGATCCATTCGGCAATTATAAAACGCGCACCTTCTAGCGCTGCTTCCTCAGTTTCAACTTCATTATTCAAATATTTTAAAGCAATAGACTCGATATCTGTAGCGCGCTGACTCATCATAATCTTAGCCAAAGGTTCCAATCCGTTTTTACGAGCCGTTTCTGCTTTTGTGTTGCGTTTCTTTTTATATGGAAGATAAATGTCTTCTAATGTAGTTAAGTCTGTTGTGGCTTCTATTTTTTGCTTTAATTCAGCAGTTAAAACCTCTTGTTCTTCCAAGGCTTTTAAAATAGTTGATTTTCGGTTTTCTAATGCTGAAAACTGCGCTTTAAATTTTACAATATCGCCAATTTGAACCTCATCTAAATTTCCTGTTCGCTCTTTTCTATAACGTGAAATAAACGGAATGGTGCAATCTTCATTTAATAACTGAATGGTATTTTCAATTGATTTTTGAGGAAGTTTTGTATTTTGAAGAATGTATTGTATTAATGGCATAATTTTAATTTGAAGTGTACAAATATATTGTTTAACTACTTATTTAAATGCAAAAAACCAATGAAATTGTATTCATTGGTTTTTATGATTAATTCAAAATTTAGGCTTTATAAATCGAATCGCACACCAAAAGAAATGTTATTTTCTTTGGTATTTGGGCTGTTAAAAATAGTGTTTAAATCGTATTTTACATAAAAAGAATAATCATCGGCACCAATATAACTGCTCAAGCCATATATAAAATTAGCGGTGTTGTAACTTTGTTTGAATTTGTCTTTTTGTTTGTCACCATTTTCTGAATATTTCAATTTTTGACGGGTTCCCATATTAAAACCTGCATAACCTCCAATTCCAAATTTGAATTTTCGCTCGGTTGAATATCTAAAATAATTGTCTCTTTCTATTTTTTTAGAAGGTCCAAATTCAAAATGTATTGGTACTACTAAATTATCCATACGCAATTTCGATTTGTCTAAATTTATTGGGTATTCCTCTAAATAAGTGTCGTCTCCATCTTGAACAAAGTAATGATTATCGGTAGGATTTAAACCGTTGAAAGTAAAAGAAAATCCATATCTAAATCGCACAGCATTTGAATTTTCCAACAATCTAGTGCTCCACACCCAACCCATTTCATAAAACTTACTTTTCCCTACTTTATAAGGCGAATCATCAAAAGATTGTCCTTCAATTATGGCGTTGTTAAAACCAAAAGCGACAACTAAATTTGAAAAAGTTCTTTTATCGAATTTTTTAGGCTTGTTGTAATCTTTTAAAGCAACAATAGAACCTTCATTAGGGAAGTCGAAAAAAATGAGTTTGTAATTTACACCATCTTCATCTTCTTCAGTTGTATTGGTTTCGCCTCGCTCCAACAAAGCAATTGAATTATCAATAATTGCCGTTTTATTTTCAATATTTAATGCGCGATTATCAGCAGCTTCTAGTTTTAATTTATCAGCTTGTTCAGCTGTAATTTCACCTTTGTTTAGTTTTACATTGATATTGATAATATCTTGTTTTAAAGCTGCTTTTTCTTGATTTATAACTTGCGCTCTGTTTTGTTTTAATTCGACTATTTTTTCAGTATTGGTTTTGTTTTCCTGTGCAAATACTTGCTCATTTACAAATACTATGCTCAATAATAGTCCTATAAATAATAATTTTTTCATAAAATTCATGTTTTTTGGTTAATTCCCTCTATCCGATATGGTGATTTCTCTCGGTGTTTTTAGATTAGCAACAATGGTTTGTAATAATTTATCTTTAAGATTTTTGTTTAAATCATCTTCAACTTCAACTAAAAGGGCTTGTGCACTTAGGCCTTTTTTATCAAAATTTTGAGAATCATTTTGTGCTTTTATTTGGGCATTCTTTAACAATTGTTCAATTTCTGTATTTGTAACTTCATTATTTGTTACAGTAATGATTGCTGGTTTTGCTTCAATTTGATTTGAAATAATTGTGTTTTCAACTAATTCATTTTCAAAAACCACTTCTTCTTCAATAGGTTGGTACTCCGGTTTGGTATTTTCCTTTTCTTTTTTTGGTTGAACTGGCGCTGAAACTACTTCAGCATCAGCCATGAGCGTTTCCATTTTTGAATTTATAATGGGTTCCTTTTCTAATTTTTCTTTTGAAGCTGGATTTTCAATTTTTTCTTCGGAAATAATTTCGTTTTTTGGTTGAAAAAAATAAAATCCAACAGAGGCAACCAATAAAATTGAGGCAACATATTTTAAAAAACTCCATTTTTTAGTTTTTCGCTGCTTTTCATGAGCATCCAATTTTTTACTCAACTGATTCCAGGAACCTTCGGAAGGTTGTATGCTCCTGTTTTGAATTTCCTCTCTGTATTTATCTTGATTTTTCATGATATGTTTTCTGGTTTAAGGAAATCATTTTCTGCAATGCTTTCCGTGCTCTTGACAACTGTGTTTTTGAAGTGCCTTCGGTAATTTTCAACATCTCAGCTATTTCTATATGTTTGTAACCCTCCATGACGTAGAGGTTAAAAACAACTTTACAACCTTCGGGCAATTCATTGATAAATTGTTGTAAATCTTCAATTGCTATGTTTAATTCCACTTCATTTTCAAAAGGCTGTTCATATATTTCAATTTCATCTGTAAAAAAAAGCTGGTCTTTTTTACGCAAATATGAAATACTTTCCCAAACCATTATTTTACGAATCCAACCCTCAAAACTCCCTTTATTTTCAAATTGAGATAATTTTGTAAATACTTTAAAAAAACCACTTAACATTACTGCTTCACTTTGCTGAATATCTTTGATATAATAGGTGCACAAACTCAACATTCTGGGCGCATATTTTTCGTACAATAATTGTTGCGCTTTGCGATTGCTTTTAAGCGATTGCTCAATTAATTGTTTGTCGTTATTTAGTTTTATGACTTTCAGCATGCGTATTTAAGGCCTTACATATATAAAGACGATTTAAAATTGAAAAAGGTTGACAAAAAGAAATATTTTTTCATTTTTACATAAAAAAACCATGAAACAAGTTACTTATTTCATGGTTTAGAATAAAATTTTTAATTCAATTAGTTACTAACTTACCTGTTCTCCATTGGCCACAGCGTCATTTTCTGGCTCAATAAAAGCCAATTTTCCATCAGTTGTATCGGTCATTAAAATCATTCCCTGACTTTCAATACCTTTTAAAACACGAGGCGCCAAATTTACCAAAACAGTTACTTTTTGTCCAATAATATCCTCAGGATTAAAACTTTCAGCAATACCAGAAACAATGGTTCTAATATCAATACCAACATCTACTTTTAGCTGAAGTAATTTTTTGGTTTTAGGCACTTTTACTGCTTCTAAAATAGTACCAACACGCATATCTAATTTGGTGAAATCATCAAATTGGATGGTTTCTTTTTGTGGTTCTACAGTTTTATTTTCAGCCTCATTGGCTTGTTTTGTGGCTTCCAGTTTATCCAATTGCTTTTGAATTTCTTCATCTTCAATCTTGGCAAACAACAACTCAGCTTTTCCAATTTTATGGTTCGGAGCAATTAAGGTTTCAGTCTCAGCAATAGCATCCCATTTCACACTTTCAGAAATATTCAAAATTCCTTTCAATTTAATTGAAGTAAAAGGTAAAAATGGTTCACAAACTATTGCCAATCCTGCAGCAATTTGCAAAGCAACATACATAATTGTTTTTACACGTTCTGGGTTTGTTTTTATTGCTTTCCAAGGCTCTTCATCAGCCAAATATTTATTTCCCAATCGCGCTAAATTCATCAACTCTTGAGACGCTTCTCTAAAACGGAAACGGTCAATAGAATTGGCTATGATTGAAGGATATTTTTGTAATTTTTCTATGGTTTCATTATCTAAATCGCTCAACTCATTTGGTTCTGGAACAACTCCTTCATAATATTTATTGGTCAACACAACAACTCTATTGATAAAGTTACCGAAAATGGCCACTAACTCATTGTTATTTCTCGCCTGAAAATCTTTCCACGTAAAATCGTTGTCTTTAGTTTCTGGTGCACTAGCTGTTAAAGCATAACGCAAAACATCCTGCTGATTTGGAAAATCTATTAAATATTCATGTAACCAAACAGCCCAGTTTTTTGAAGTCGAAATTTTATCGCCCTCTAAATTTAAGAACTCATTTGCGGGTACATTTTCAGGTAAAATATAACTTCCTTCGGCTTTTAACATGGCCGGGAAAATAATACAGTGAAACACAATATTGTCTTTTCCAATAAAGTGAATCAATTTAGTGTCTTTATCTTTCCAATATGGTTCCCAATCTTTTCCTTCACGCGCGGCCCATTCTTTGGTTGAAGAAATATACCCAATAGGCGCATCAAACCAAACGTAAAGAACCTTGCCTTCTCCTCCTTCAACAGGCACAGGAATTCCCCAATCCAAATCGCGTGTAACTGCTCTTGGTTTTAAACCATCGTCTAACCAAGATTTTACTTGTCCTAAAACATTTGTTTTCCAATCGTTTTTATGGCCTTCAACAATCCATTCACGCAACCATTGCTCATATTTATCTAAAGGTAAATACCAGTGTTTGGTTACTTTCATAGTTGGAACGTTTCCTGTAATGGCTGATTTTGGGTTGATTAAATCAGTTGCATTATGACTGGTTCCACATTTTTCGCATTGATCACCGTAACTTTCTTCGTTGCCACATTTTGGGCACGTACCAATTACAAACCTGTCTGCTAAAAACTGATTGGCTTCTTCATCATATAATTGCTCTGAAGCTTCTTCAATAAATTTGCCTTCATCATATAGTTTCTTAAAAAATTCTGAAGCTGTTTTATGGTGAATTTCAGCCGATGTACGTGAGTAATTATCGAATGAAATACCAAAATCTTCAAAAGATTTTTTAATGATCGCATTGTATTTATCAACTATATCTTGAGGTGAAACCCCTTCCTTTTTAGCTTTTATGGTAATTGGCACACCGTGCTCGTCCGATCCGCAAATGTAAATTACATCGTTTCCAGTGGCTCGTAAAAAACGCGCATAAATATCTGCTGGCACATAAACACCTGCCAAATGGCCAATGTGAACGGGACCGTTTGTATAAGGTAACGCTGCCGTAATGGTATATCTTTTTGAATTAGTCATCAAAATTTATTTAAGAAAGTGCAAAAATAAGGATTGTTTATTAGAAAAGTGAATAGTTGATTCGGTTTTCGTAATTTGCAATCTGATTTATTTATATTTCATATGATTCAACCCAAATATTTACAAAAAAACGATACTGTTGCAATTGTTTCAACAGCACGAAAAATTTCACTTGCAGAAATTCAACCAGCCATTGAATTGTTAAAAAGTTGGGGGTTAAAAGTAATTGTTGGAGAAACAATTGGTTTAGAAGCAAATCAGTTTGCTGGAAATGATGCACAACGCACCTCAGATTTTCAAAGAATGCTCGATAACCCAACTATAAAAGCCATTTGGTGTGCACGTGGCGGTTATGGAACTGTAAGAATTGTTGATGGGCTCGATTTTACTGAATTTAAAAAACATCCTAAATGGATTGTAGGTTATTCAGACATCACAGTTTTACACAGCCAACTTCATAATTTAGGGTATAAAACTTTACACGCTACTATGCCGTTAGATATTGCAAAATGTTCTGATGAAAGCCAAATTTCATTAAAAAAAGCGTTGTTTGGTGAAAGTTTAAATTATGAAATAGCAGCTTCTTCAGCTAATAAAATAGGAAAAGCTTCAGGTGAATTAATTGGTGGAAATTTGTCCATTTTATACAGTTTATTAGGAAGTAATGCAAGCCTGAAAACTGATGGGAAAATATTATTTATTGAAGACTTGGATGAATATTTATACCATATAGATAGAATGCTGATGAACTTAAAACGAAATGGTTATTTTTACAATTTGAATGGATTGATAATAGGTGGAATGACAGATATGCACGACAATACCATTCCGTTTGGTAAAAATGCTAAGGAAATTATTTTAGAATGTGTTGCTGAATATAATTTTCCTGTGGTTTTTGATTTCCCGGCTGGACATCTAAATGACAATAGAGCGTTAATTTTTGGCGAAAAAGTGAATTTAGAAATTGACAAAAATAAAATAAAACTCATATTCCTTTAAAAAAGGAACTTAAAAAGCTCAGAGCAAAAATTTCAAATGAAAATTAAATCTAACTTCTAATATCTAGCATTGAATTATATAGGTTCCAAACATAAATTATCCTCATTCTTAAAAAAAGCAATTAAAGATACTGTTGGAAGTGATTTATCCCAATTGGTTTTTTGCGATTTATTTGCTGGTACGGGAATTG
>Ga0102814_10003592_pt1 | contig 10084 bp, 11 predicted proteins | sample ColrivemetaGS741_FD_79112 | JGI IMG/M metagenome (GOLD analysis project Ga0102814, IMG submission 79112) | Estuarine microbial communities from the Columbia River estuary - Flood tide ETM metaG S.741 | ecosystem: Environmental > Aquatic > Marine > Intertidal zone > Estuary | place: USA... | reverse complement strand
TGTTAAATTTTTAGTTGCTGCACTTAAAGGATTAAATGTTCTAACTAACCTTAAAGTTACAGAAGCTCCTTGTGCATTTGTTATTACTACATTTGCTATATTAGCTATGTTATTTTCTATTGGTACTGGAATAGGTCCTTCAGATATTGAAGTAATCTCTGTTGTTCCTGTTTCATAAGCCCAGTATATATAGTCTCCATTATTTGGTATTATATAAGCATTAGTTCCACCTAAAGCAGTTACTACACTACTTGATACTGTCTCTGAACCTGTAGCATTTAAAATATCTGCTTCTAATATTTCATCCCCTGTTAATCCTGTTTTACTTGAATAAAACTGATATACTTTAGCATAAAAAGTTATAGAAGCATTTGTAGTTACTGGGGTAGTTCCATCACTTACATCTAAATCAAATACATCAACTACTCCTCTTACACTACTAGTAGTTCCTGTAGAAGTTAAATTAAATGGTATTGTTAAATCTCCAGGTATAGCATCACCACCTTCTCCTAAATCTGTAACTAATCTAGATATAATGGCTTCTCTACCTGATACAAATGTCCCTGTCCAAGAACCAGTAACTAAAGAGCCTGTTTCTACAGTCTGATTTCCTGTTAAATAAATAGTAGGAGCTGTATATGGAGTATAAGAATAATTTATAGTTCTATTTCCTGCTGTAATAGTATCTGTAATAAACAAAGGATCTGTTGCACTAAAAGTAAGATTAGTTGGATCAGATAATGCCACAACAGCTTCTTCTTCTATAGCAGTTCTCATAGCAGACCAAGGTAACTTAAACTGTTCACTTAAATTATTAGGCCCTTGATTATGTGTTCTATTAATAATTAATGCATCTTTATCTGATATCTCAGCAGCAGTAATATACTTTAGAACATTAAATATACTTGTAACTTTACTCCAATTAATCTTCATTATATTTTATTTACTGTTTCATACTTCCACCGAAGAAGAAGTCTATAATTGTATTTAATTTCATAGAAGTCCCTGTCCATATCATAGTTACCATTGTTTCAGCTAATTTTGGCATAACTTCTGTACCTATTATTATTCTTAAAAGATACCAAGATAATAAACCATAACCAAGAACAAAAATTAAAGCTAGAATTTTTTGTATCCAGCTATCTACTTTATATAATCCTCTAGCATCTTTTCTATCTTCTACTTGAGCTTTAAATCCTTCTAAGATAAAGTCTTGTTCATTTTTCTTCATTTCAGCCATAAGCTCTGTAGCTATTGCTTGAACTTCAGGGTTAGAACTTTGAGTACCTTTGCTCAAAATACCACCTACTTCTTTTATAGCTTCTCCCCACTGACCTGTTATAAGTTTTCCACCTACATCTAATATTTCAGGAAAGAATGCACCTGCTTTTTTTATAAAGCCCTTAAATTTTTCTCCTTTAGCCATTATTTCTTTGGTTTACTTTTAGGTGAATTAACATTTGTTCCTTGTCCCCCTCTTCCATAAGAACGTGAGGAAATTCCTTTACCTTTATATCCAGATGAACTAGATTTATTACTAGAACTATTACTTGAAGAACTACTTTGACTTGTTCTTCCTGTTGCTTTTGAAGGCATTTTTCTTCCTTTTGCCATTTTCTTATTTATTTATTGGTTGATCATCTTGACTTCCTACAAAGAAATCATCATGTAAATATCTAGGTGGAACTAATCTAGTCCAGCTATTTCTTAGTTTTTCATATTCATCTCCTGAAGGTAGTCTTATTTGTCCTAAAGCTCTACCAGCATATAATTCAAATTCTTGTTGGCAATATTGATGATTAAATACTTCATGTCTATATCCAGCTCCTATTAACATCATCATTACATACCAGTATAAAGCTGATTTATAATTACTATTATCAGGTATCAAAGGATAACCTTCTTCATCAATAGGCATAGCTCTATAGTGTATTTTAATAAACTCTGATTCAAAAGAAGTTTGTATAGTATTTAACTGTATTTTATAGTATCTTCCAATAGAACCTTCACTATCTACTTGACTTAAATCTTCTCCAAATATAGGAGTGGTTCTATTTCCATCTTCATCTTCATAATTAGGGTTCTGATTCCATGTAGAATTAGCAGCTTGATTATAAATAGTATTAGTATGAATACTAGAACTTTGATTAGTTATGTCAGTTACATCACCTCCTAAAGGAAGTCTATTACCATATTTATCTTCTACAGCTATTAAGGACACTAAACCACAAGGTAAGTTAGCCACATGGTTATAAGTAATAACTTCTCCACTTTCTCCTTGACTAGGAGTAGAAGTAGTTATTAAACTTTGAAAGGTTCCTAATTGTTCTACGCCCTCTGGAATCCATTCTAACAAGTCTTCATAGTAAATAGAAGGAAGTTTTTTTCCTGTATTTCTTATGACTCTTGCTATAACTTCCTTAATACTTGTGGTTCTATATAATGGCATATCTTATACTATTAATTCAAAGTGTGGTAAATCTTGTAAAGTATGATCATAAAGTAATTGTCCATCTCCATCCCAATCTCCTCCATACCTTAGTCTGTGAGTGATTTTCCCTTGTTCTAAGAGCATTTTAGCTACAGTTAGTATTATCCCCCCAACATGAGCTAAGTGTGCTTTATCATACGCTAAATCAGGTTTACCAGCTACATAAATTCTTATATCAAAAGCAAGTGATGGATTATAGTTATGTTTACCTTTTTTAGTAATACCATCTATAGTACTCCAACCTTTATCAAAAGCTTCTTTCTGCTTCTGAGGACTTCTATAGCCCTCATTAATAGCAAAGTCTACAGTAGTATATTTTATAGCTTCCATAGCTATAAGTTGTAAGTCTGCATGACATGTTGCTAATTGTTTTAAACTACTATCTCCAAATTTAAACATATTCTTTAATTTTCTTCATAAACTAAATGTAATAATGGATTTAGTTTATTTGCTAATGTTAATTTCCCTTTATTTCCTAATACAGAAATATTCTTGTTCTCTGCTTCTTTACTACTATCAGATGTTGGTTTAAATTCATAAACAGTCTGATTTTTAAATATTGAAGCACCCCCTCTTCTTATCCAGGCCCACCTTAAGTACCAAGGATTAGTATAATAAATCAACCAATCTTCACCATCTAAGGCATCTTTACTCTTAGGAGTTCCTCCTCTTTCTAATATTTCTCTTTTTAATTGATTGCTTTCTCCCCAATTTACAACACTTTTCTTAAAACTTCTAAATATTTTTCTAATCTTTATATATCCTAAGTGATTTCCTAAATTAAAGATACCACCTTGGATAATTAAATCAGAAGCTTTTTTAGCAATTCTAGAAACAACTTCCTTAAACATCCAATAGGGGAGAACTTTTTCCCCATTTAACTTCTTTTGTTTGCAATAAAATTTATAAACTTCTTTAGTTGATAAAATTTTAGGCTTGATTATTTTGCTCATCTAGTTTTACTTCTCCTTGTTCTGGGAACATATTTCTTAATTCTATGCTTAGTATATCTCTTATAACATCATTTAGAATATCTTCTGGCATATCAAACTGATCATCATCAGTATAACAAGCTGCACCATTACAAAGAAAGTTAGTTAATTGTCTTTGATCAGGAAATATTCCTCTTATATTAATCCACTCTAAATCTAAATTATTATAAATATAAATGTATTTATCTATATAAAAGTATTTAGGTAAATCTGCTGTATACTTACTATGTTTTAAGAAAGGTAGTTGATCAGGAGAACTATAAGTAAATCCTGTCATTTTATTAACTGTACCAACAAAATCAAAAATATTTAAATTATTTCTTAATGGTGTTGGAACTTCATATACTGTTCTTAAAACATCACAACCTATATTAACTGGGCAGTCTGCTTTATCAACTTTAGTTAATTGTGCAGAAAAATCTTTTAAAAAGAATCTTCTTTGCCCAGGGTTTTGTTCTAAAAGTCTTTTAAAAAATGAAGAAGTTTTATAATTGATTACTACTTTTAACTCCTCTTGTAAAGATTTATTAAAAGGTTGACCAACCCTCTCTGATAACATTGAAACTATTTCATTTAAACTTATTTTCATTTATTCTGTTTTTAGTAAGTAATCTTCTATTGTAATTATTTCATCAGTAGAAAGTTCACTATTTTCAATAATTTTTTCAAATTCTTTTTGTTCTATTGTATTTGCTCCCTCTAAACAAAAATCTTCTTTTAATAATCCAAGATAAGTTGTTTTAATTATTTCTTCATCTTTATGATCTTTCCAACTATAACCTACTTCAGTTAATGGAATATCATAAGTTTGAAACAATAATTTAACAGCTTGTTCATGTTCTTCTATAATTTTTTTTAGTTCTCTACTTAGTACAGTTATTTTTTTAATAGTTTTATAATTTACTCCTTTTAATTTTAATTTATTAATTAATTCTTTTAAAATAAGGGATTCATTATTATTTATTAATTTCCCAATTACTTCTTCTATTTCTTTCATTTTATTTAGTTTAGTTTAAAAATTTATCGTAAATATAATAAAAAATTTATTAAATACCAATTTTATTTTTTTATGCTACTCCTCCATCTGTTATTGTCCATCCATAATAACCAGTTAAATAACCACGATATGTTGTAACTGAATATGTCGATAAACCAAATGAAGTAACTCCATCAAATAATAGATAAGTATCAACTGTATTATAAAAATTAAATAAAGCTGTATTATAATTTGCAGTGGATAATTGTGTTGTTCCTCCACAAAAGTCAACCATACCAACTGCAGGATCTGTTACATTTTGAAAAGCTAAACTACCTACATAAGCTTGATCAAATGATGAACAATTATAAAACATTTGTACAAAGTCAGTTCCAGAAGAAGTTGTTATATTTATACTAGAATTAAATGAGGTACAAGCAATAAACATTGCTCTAAAACTTGTAACTAGAGAAGTATCCCAAGTTGATATTGACTGATTAAATGAAGAGCAATTAGCAAACATAGCTCTCATAGTAATTACTCTTGAAACATCCCAAACTGATCCTGATGTTATTAATGGTTGATTAAAAGCAGCACAACCTTCAAACATAGAGTACATTGTTGTAACTTCTGCTGTAAGAAATGAAGAAACACTAGATTGATTAAATGCGTTACAATTTTTAAACATTCTAAACATAGTTGTAACTAACCCTGTATTAAAAGGAACAGGAGCATTAAAGACACTACAGTTATCAAACATACTATTCATAGCTGTAATAGTTGAAGTATTCCAACCACTAAAATCAACATAAGTTAAATTAATGCATAATTGCCACATACCTCCAAAATCAGTGCAAGAACTTAAATCAGGAGCGTCTGTAGCAGTAACTGTTGTTAAACTAGAACAACCAGCAAAAGCATTAAACATAGAAGTCCAACTTCCAGTTCCCCATTGTTTAATATCTATTATTTTAGCACAATCATCTTCATCATTAAAATATATTCTAGGAAAGGTTCCTGTTATAGATATATCATAAGTACCTATTGAAGAATATATATGACTAATATTACCTGTTTGTCCTATATCTGAACTATCATCTCCCCAATTAACATCATAGTTATATCCTGTTCCTGTAGTTTGAACTCTAAAGGTATCATTTGCAGTAATTCCTACATTATCAGTTTTAACTGTAATTATAAATGCATCTGGATTAGTACCTGCGTCTGCTAGTTGTGTGAAAAACATATTTTATTGTCCAAAGTTTTTAGCTATTACAAAATAAACACTTGTAGCCATAATGATAATTTTTTTAATTGATATTATGTAATTATCATCAGCTACTCCACTAATAGTACAAGTATTATTTCCACTTGCAACACCTTCACTTATACATAAAGAACCTGTAGGAAAGGTATATGTACATGTAGTTCCAGTTAATACTATTCTAATAGTAATATCATCTCCAGCGTAAGCTATGGTAAACGTTCTAGCGGCATTATTATGAGTTAAATAATGTTTAGCTCCAGTTAAAGACATAGAAGCTGCATTAGTAAGAGTACCTGTTGTATTAGCTTGAAGTAACCATCTAGCATCTCCTAAAGTATTAAAGTTTGTAATACCATATCCTGCTATTGTAGTGGGTTTAGAAGTTAAAGAAGCAAAAGTATGTGTATGATTACCTAAGGCCACTGTTGAACCTGTTGTTCCTGTTGGTACATTTGCTATTGGAATATTTGCCCACGTAACAGCAGCAGTTAAATCATTTACTTCTGTTGTATAAGAAGGAACAGCCCATGTTCCATTTGCTCTAAGAAATTTAGTAGTACCTCCTCCACTAGCTGCTAGTTTATCTACGTTACCTGATGAATCTCTAGTTAATAAAGTAGAAGTACTAAAGCCTGCATCTGTTGTGGGTGTTCCTGATATTTTAAAAGAACTACCTGTTATTACACTACTAGAAGTTATAGCACCTGTTACATCTAATTCAACAGATGGATTAGTATTTCCAATTCCTACATAATTATTCCCCCTAAGAATTGTTATTGCTGAGTTAAGTGTGCTATTTACAATGCTAAAATCAAAGTTGCCATTTCCTGGTGCAGCCTTAATGTCCCAATAATTATCTAATGCATCAGATGCACCTGATTCTGCTAACCTTAGTGTCGCATTAGCAGTTGTCATACCTGTATCTCTATCTTGAATTGTAAGGATTGGGTCTTCAGCATAAATATGTAGTAAGGTGTCAGGAGAACTAATTCCAATTCCTACATTACCGTTATTTTTTATGCTCATTACAGAATCTGCAATAGTTGTATCACTGTTATCAGCTGTATTATTATTAGTAAAATGTAATGTTCCTCTACCATTACCTACTCCTGTGTTTTCAAAGTAAATAGCAGCTTTATTATTCACCCCCGATCCAGAATTGACAGCAGCAAACTTAATACCAGTAGCTGTACCAGTTCCACTGCCAGCATTTCTAAGAGCCAATGCTATAATAGGGATACCAGTTGAAGTATCTTCTACATTGAGTTTGCTAACGGGTGAAGTAGTTCCTATTCCTACATTGCCACCAATACTGTCGTAGACAAAGTTAGCGGAACCTTCAATAGTATCTAAAGAACTTGCAAAAGCTATTTGCCCAGCTGCTATAGTTCCACTTATAGTTCCACCACTACCAGCAGGAGTAGTCCACCCACCAGCACCATTAAGATATTGAGTAGCACTTCCTCCTGAAGGAGTTACTTTTTCAATAGTTCCATCATTTGGTTCTCTCATTAATAAACTGCTTGTACCAAAAGTACTTGTTGTATCTGGTACAGAATCAAAATTTATAATAGGAAGCCAAATAGTCATTGTTCCACTAGCAACCGCACTATTACCTATATTTACATTAGCAATACCAAGTGATTGTGGTATTAAATTAATTGTTGTAGTAGTTCCTATTTCTGAAACTCCACTAGCTATATTTATAAGTTTATTATTTATTCCAGTAGTTGCTCCATAGGCTATACTAAGGGTAGTATTTTCTGTAGAATTATTTATATTTGTTAATTCTGAAAAAGATGTTTCAGAAGTTAAAGCTAAAGTTCCTGTTAAATTAGGAAAAGTAATTACTCTATCGGCACTTTGATTAAAATCAAGGGTTGTAGTAAATCCAGAAGCAGCCCCATCAAGATCAAATTTAACTTTAGTTGTTGTGTTTGTCTCATCATAGATTTCAAAAGTAGAATCTGCAAAAGAAGTATTTGAACTAAACCAATTACTATTATTAGTAATAGTTGTATCTACATATCCTCTTTTAAGATAATAAACCCCATTATTTGCAGGTGTGGTATCATCTGTAACTACTACAGTTAACCCCCAATATCTTTGAGTTGCTGATATAGCATCTCTAAGTGCTATTGTTGTTGTTGTTATTCTAGAGTCTATAGGAACTGTGTTAAATACATCAAATCCATCAATTATTGGTATCGCCATTATAAACTAAATTTAAATTCAAAAGATCCACTAGGATTTACAGTAGTTTTATTACTAGTGTAAACTTTATAAGTTATTCCAGTAAATCCTGGAGTTACTGTAGCAGTTGAAGCTACTGTTGGGGTTGTTTGAGTAAAAGAACCTATTACTTCAAAACCACTATTATCTTTAATACTAACTAGATCACCAAAAGTAGCATCATAAGCAAAATAGATATATTCATCAGTTCCATTTAAGATAACATTCTTATCTCCTTGTACCTCTAAAAACTTTGTGCCTTTAAACTCTTCATATAAGGCTGTTCCTGTTAATCCTAATGTAGGACTCATACCTGCTAAAAATGGATATCTACCTGTAATAGTTTTTATAGAACTTAAAATAGTTCCACTAGTCCCCGTAGTCATTCTTAATTGATAATCATAACCAGTTTGAGTTCCTTTTACTATAGTAATAGTAGTATCAGGTTCACTAATAGTATTTCCTGGTGCAGTAGCTACTAAAGTATTAGCTCCTGTAGGATTTCTTCTAACTTCTCTAGCACTTATTACTGTTTCATCATTAAGAACTATTGATCCTTCTACTACAATTGGATAATTAACTCCTACTTCTTGTACAATAAATGAATTTAAAGTAATAGTTGCATCAATAAAACCAAAGTAAGCTTGTTCTATCCAATCTTCCATAGTTGTAGCTCCTAAATTTTCTCCAACTACTGGGACTGTTTTTATTAACCTATTTCCATCAAAAGTTAAAGAATCAGCTAAATCTGCTAAAGCTACTTTACCATCATCATTTGAATCATAAATTGCTTTAGTCATATCTCCTACAGCTACTCCACCAGTAGTTGTATTTAAATAGAATTTAGTTCCATTCAAAGTTTCTATAACTAATTGATTTCCAGATAAGTAAAAGTCTTTTATTTGTTTTTTATTAATTAGTCCCATTCTATTTTATTCTGGTAATGTGTATGCTGCCGTAGCAATTAAATCTCTAGCCTCCTGTACTGATAATCCTATTCTAGTTCCTGCTCCATTTATAAACGTTGCAAGGCTATTAAAAGCTGCTCCTGTTACATCTCCATGAAGTGTTAATTTAACTAACATTCTAGTGCCTGCTAAGTTCTCTCTCACTACACCTCCCCAAGACTCTAAGGTATGTATCTGCTCTACTCCTTCTTCATCTATAAAAGCTCTATTAGGTAGCCATGTAGGTACGTTAGTAGTCTTGTAAGATACAGGTACTTCTACGAAGATTGATACGTTCTCCCACTCAAAGTCATCTTTGTTAGTAGCTAAAAAGTTAAAAGGTACTTCATTCTCGTCTATTTCAACAAGAACTTTACCTCCTAGTCTTTCTCTTTTTCTTTCGGGTACTAGCACTTGGTTGTAGAACAAGTTCTCATGCTTTCCTCCTTTAATAATATCTGCTCTTTTAAATGCTATTTTCATTGTATTTTATGTTTAAAGTCCTAAGTCAAAAGCCTTATTAATGTAATTAAATATTGCTGTTCTCTCTGCTTCTGTTGAAAGTGCTGCATCTGTTGTACCACCAAAAGCGAGCAAAAATTTTAATTTTAAAGTATCATAAGAAACAATTGTTGTTGAAAAAGCACTTAATAACATTGTGTCAATATTTGCCTTATTTGTAAAGGTATTTAAAGAGGCTATTACACCAGCACCAACAGTGCTTTGAACATTATCTATATATATTTTTGAACTTGAACCGTCAATTATATACGAAACAACGTGGTTACCCACAGACAAAGTTTCAGTAGATTGTTTAAATCCATTAATTCCATTATTTTTTGAAAGCAGATAAGGTGCACCACCTGATAAAATTCGTGTATAAAAAAAATCATCACTTACGCCCGCATCACTAAACGACAGCAATACAATATCTGAACCATCATAATTAATAGCAAAGTGAAATTCATACTTTACTAAATCAATGAAATTTGCAATATTAGAACTACCATCCAAATACTCACTCACTCCATCGTATGTGATTAGAGATGTTTTATCGCTACCTGATAGGGTTGGTTGGTCGGCTGACGTAGATTGAATGAAGTCATTACTATCATCAGAATATATTTCTATATTTTTAAGGTATATTACATCTGTTGTACCATTTGGATTTGCTGTTCC
>Ga0102814_10003586_pt1 | contig 10095 bp, 5 predicted proteins | sample ColrivemetaGS741_FD_79112 | JGI IMG/M metagenome (GOLD analysis project Ga0102814, IMG submission 79112) | Estuarine microbial communities from the Columbia River estuary - Flood tide ETM metaG S.741 | ecosystem: Environmental > Aquatic > Marine > Intertidal zone > Estuary | place: USA: Columbia... | reverse complement strand
GCGTTATAAATTAGCAGATCAATTCAAACAAGAAGTACCAGATTATTTACCAGCACATTGGTTACCAAATAGATGGGGGCAAGATTGGAGTCCGCTTGTAAGTGTAGAGGGATTAGATATTGATGCAGCATTGGCAGATAAAAGTGAAGAATGGATTATTAAAGAAGGTGAAGATTTCTTTGTAAGTATTGGCTTTGATCCACTACCTGAAAGTTTTTATAAAAAATCTAGTATGCTTCCAGCTCCAGCAGATGCTGAATTTAAAAAGAATAATCATGCAAGTGCATGGCATATGGATTTAGAAAATGATTTACGTTGTTTAATGAGTGTAGAGCCCACTGCAGAATACTACGAAACAATTCACCATGAATTGGGGCATATCTATTACTATCAGGCATACACAAATCCAGATGTTCCACCATTATTAAGAGAAGGTGCAAACCGAGGTTATCACGAAGCAATTGGCAGTTTGTTAGGTTTAGCTGCTATGCAAAAACCATTTTTGGCAGCTAAAGGATTAGTTGATGCAGACACAAAGGTAGATGAAACTCAAAACCTGTTAAAAGAAGCTTTAAGTTATGTCGTTTTCTTGCCGTTTGCAGCAGGTGTTATGAGTGAATTCGAAAACTCATTGTACGCTGAAAACTTACCAAAAAGTGAATACAACAAAAAGTGGTGGGAATTAGCAAAAAAATATCAAGGAATGGTTCCTCCAACAGAAAGAGGTGAGGAGTTTTGTGATGCTGCTTCAAAAACACATATTAATAATGATGCGGCCCAATATTATGATTATGCAATCTCATATATCTTACTTTTCCAATTTCATGATCATATTGCTAAAAACATTTTAAATCAAGACCCGCATGCGACCAATTATTTTGGCAGTAAAGAGGTTGGTACTTTTTTATATGACATTATGAAACAAGGTGTTAATTGTGATTGGAATGAAGTTTTGAAAGAAAATTTAGGAACAGGAATGAGTGCAAAACCAATGTTAGATTATTTTGCGCCATTAATGGATTATTTGAAAACACAAAACAAAGGAAGAATACATACACTTCCTGAAAGTATATAGTAAATTAATGCTGTTAAAAAACCGCCAATTGGCGGTTTTTTTAAATCTTTTATAGTTTTTTAAATGTAAAATAAAGCGATTTAAGACGTTTTTGTAAAATATTAAAAATCACAAGTTAATAAAAACATTTAAAATTCAAAATAAAGTAGTTTTAAGAGGTTTTAAGGGGGTTTTTTATTTAAACAATAATGTTAATAAAATCTTTATAAATGCCTTAAAACGCTTTAAAATGGTGTTTTAAATCGTTATATTTGTGTATATATGATACTTATAGAGTGTCATTTTTTTTTGAATAGACTTAGTTTAAATAATAAAATATATGAGCGATAAAAAAGAAGAGTTTAATAAACACAATTATTCTGCAGATAGTATTCAGGCATTAGAAGGAATGGAGCATGTACGTATGCGTCCATCGATGTATATTGGAGACACTGGTACTCGTGGTTTACACCATTTGGTTTATGAAGTAGTAGATAATTCTATTGATGAAGCACTTGCTGGTCATTGTGATAACATAACTGTTATCATTAATGAAGATAACTCTATTACAACTGAGGATGATGGACGTGGTATTCCTGTAGATCTTCATAAAAAAGAAGGTGTTTCTGCATTAGAAGTTGTAATGACTAAAATTGGTGCAGGAGGTAAGTTTGATAAAGATTCTTATAAGGTTTCTGGTGGATTACATGGTGTTGGTGTAAGTTGTGTAAATGCATTATCTGAACATCTGAAAGCAACAGTTTTTAGAGAAGGAAAAATTTGGGAGCAGGAATACGAAAGAGGAAAACCTTTATATCCTGTGAAATGTATTGGAGACACTGAAAAAAGGGGAACTACAGTTACATTTAGAGCAGACCCAACAATTTTCAAACAAACAGAAATTGAATATACTTATGATATTCTAGCAAGTAGATTAAGAGAATTAGCCTTTTTAAATAAAGGAATTACAATTCATCTTGTAGATAAAAGGTTTAAAAAAGAAGACGGTTCTTTTGAAGGCGAAACATTTCACTCTAAAGAAGGATTATCAGAATTCATTAAGTATCTTGATGGAAACAGAGAACCTTTAATGAAAGACGTAATCGCATTTGAAGGTGAGAAAAATGGTGTTCCTGTTGAAGTAGCAATGATTTATAATACATCATATGCAGAGAATTTACATTCTTATGTAAACAACATTAACACACATGAAGGAGGAACACATTTATCTGGATTTAGAAGAGGATTAACAATGACCCTTAAAAAATATGCAGATGGTTCAGGAATGTTAGATAAGCTAAAGTTTGATATTGCAGGTGACGATTTTCGTGAAGGTTTAACAGCTATCATTTCTGTAAAAGTTCAAGAACCTCAATTTGAAGGGCAAACAAAAACTAAGCTCGGTAACAGAGAAGTTTCTGCATCTGTTAGTCAAGCAGTATCAGAAATGTTATCAGACTATTTAGAAGAACATCCTGATGATGCGAAAATAATTGTACAAAAAGTTATTCTAGCTGCTCAAGCACGCCATGCTGCCCAGAAAGCACGTGAAATGGTGCAACGTAAAACCGTAATGAGTATTGGGGGTTTACCGGGTAAATTAAGTGATTGTTCAGAGCAAGATCCTTCAAAATGTGAAGTATTTCTTGTTGAGGGAGATTCTGCAGGTGGAACAGCAAAGCAAGGTCGTGATAGAGCTTTTCAAGCAATATTGCCGTTAAGAGGTAAAATTCTTAATGTTGAAAAAGCGATGGTACATAAAGTTTTCGAGAACGAAGAAATTAGAAACATTTTCACGGCATTAGGCGTAACAATAGGTACTGAAGAAGATAGTAAAGCACTTAATCTTTCAAAACTTCGCTACCATAAAGTAGTTATTATGTGTGATGCAGATATAGATGGTAGTCATATTGCAACACTTATCTTAACATTCTTCTTTAGATACATGAAAGAACTTATTGAGAATGGACATATTTACATTGCAACTCCACCTTTATACTTAGTTAGAAAAGGTGCTAAAAAGCAATATGCTTGGAGTGATAAAGAACGTGATGAAATTGTTGCAGATTTCGGTGACAGCTCAAAAATCCAACGTTATAAAGGTCTTGGAGAAATGAACGCAGAACAACTTTGGGATACAACTATGAATCCTGAATTTAGAACTATGCGTTTAGTGCAAATTGATAATGGAAGTGAGGCAGATCGAATTTTCTCTATGCTAATGGGAGACGATGTTCCACCTCGTAGAGAGTTTATAGAGAAGAATGCAATTTATGCAAACATTGATGCATAAATAATAAACATAAAACCTTATTGAAAGCAATTACGTATCTAACGTAGTTGCTTTTTTTGTGATTAATAAAGACTATACTATAGCGGAATTTGACAGTACTAGTTTAAGGGTAAATTTCTCGTTTTAAAGTGTTTAAATTGATGTAGTTGTTCCTGAAATAAATAGTTAATTTCCTTTTTAGTAAAAAAGTTATTACCTATTTTCACGTTGCTAAAAAAACTAAATAATTATGAAATTAAAATTGTTATTTGCGGTTCTTATTGCTGCAACGTCTATAATTAGTGCTCAAGACGATAATGTAGACATGCTAATGTTCGATCCTGTGTACAATAGCTATTCTCCAAATGTCGTTTCTACAGTAATCCTTGAAGATGGTAAAGTTGTAAAAGGATTCAGAGATGACGTTGATAGAAAGAAAGGTCAAATTTATTATGTAAAGCTTAAAGATAGTATTACTGGTGATAAAGTAGAATTCTATGCTGAAGACATAAAGGAAATGTATTTGTATCCAGGTGGATTTGAAAAATTAGGTAAAGCTTCACGACAAATTTTTGATATGCGTCGTTGGGGAAGTAGAGATGTCGAATCAGATTTAATAAATCAAGGTTTTATATTTTTCAAAAAACAATTAGTATCTCTCAAAAACAAAAAAGATGAAAGAGAGTTACTAATGCAATTAATTAACCCGAGATTTAGTTCAGTTATTGAAGTTTATGGAGATCCAATGGCCAGAGAAACTTCATCTTTAGGAATTGGTGGTTTTAATGTAGCTGGAGGTCTAGCGAAATCATACTACTTTAAAAAAGGAGATAAGATTTTTTGGTTAGAAAAGAAAAATCTTGACGATTACTATGATTTACTTTTTGGCGACAATGCAGCTTTTATGGCGAAGTACCCAAAGAATAAAACTAAATGGAAAATGTTAGGTGAATATGTTTTCATGTATACTAAATTGAGTACTGAATAAGTATTCAACATTATAAATTAATAAAAGAGCTACTAATTTTGGTGGCTCTTTTTAATTAGAAATATTACAAATATTCCACTTTATGAAAAGAATATAAAATCAATTACTATGCATATATAATTATCCTTTAGCTTTTTTCTTAAAGACTATTAAAATTTGTAATTTTGCACTTTAAAATTAGAACACAATTTAAAATATTAAAAAAATATAAAGATGAAAGTAACAGTAGTAGGAGCAGGAGCAGTTGGAGCAAGTTGTGCAGAGTATATTGCAATTAAAGATTTCGCTTCAGAAGTAGTTTTAGTAGACATTAAAGAAGGCTATGCTGAAGGTAAAGCAATGGACTTAATGCAATGTGCATCACTTAACGGTTTTGATACAAAAATAACTGGAACAACTGGAGATTACACTAAAACTGCAAATAGTAATATTTGTGTAATTACTTCTGGGATTCCTCGTAAACCAGGAATGACTCGTGAAGAATTAATTGGTATAAATGCAGGAATTGTAAAAACAGTTTCAGAAAATTTAATCAAACATTCTCCTGATACAATTCTTATAGTTGTAAGTAATCCAATGGATACAATGACGTATCTAGCCCATAAATCAACAGGATTACCAAAAAACAGAATTATTGGAATGGGTGGAGCTTTAGATTCTGCACGTTTCAAATTCAGACTTGCTGAAGCATTAGATGCACCTATTAGTGATGTAGACGGAATGGTTCTTGGTATGCATAGTGATACAGGAATGATACCTTTAACGTCTCATGCAACTCGAAATAGTATTAAAGTATCTGAATTCCTTTCAGCAGAAAGATTAGAGCAAGTTGCCGAAGAGACTAAAGTTGGTGGAGCAACATTAACCAAATTATTAGGAACTTCTGCTTGGTATGCACCAGGAGCAGCTGTGTCAGCAATGGTCCAAGCTATTGCTTGTGACCTTAAGAAAATGTTCCCATGTTCTACTTTGTTAGATGGTGAATATGGATTAAGTGACCTTTGTATAGGAGTTCCAGTAATAATAGGTAAAAATGGAATTGAAGAAATCGTAAGTATTGAATTAAATGATGCAGAAAAAGCGCATATGCAAAAAAGTGCTGAAGCTGTAAGAGTTGTTAACGGTTTGTTATAGACGTTTAACAATCATTATAATACCTATAAATAATAAGTAAAGACTGTAGAAATGCAGTCTTTATTTTTTATATTTGGCGCATGAAAGTGAAATGGTACTTAAGTACTTTAGTTATTATCCTTACCTTATTAGGTGTTGGTCAGCAACAGATAACAGTTCCTAATCAAGAAATTGTAGTTCAATTTACTGATGAGGCTAATTTTGATGTAACTCAAGATGCTATAGAAATTGTAAAAACACAATTACTAAACTTAGGTGCAGACAATATTCAAGTAATAGAAGAAGAGAGTAGCTTAAGAATCACTTATTATAGTGAAGTTGATGTTGCTAGTATAAAAGAATTACTTTCTAGTAAAAAAAACCTAGATATAGGTTATTCTACTTTTAATAAAAATCAGAGTTCATCTAATTCACCTTCTAGGGACAATTCAAATGGTTATAATCTAGATGTATATGAAATCCACAAAGGAAATGAATATGATTTAGATTTTGATGGATTCGTCTTAGAACAAAAACCTGAAAACCCGCGTTATTTTAGTCCTAATTTATATTTCTCCAATAGTGGGTTAGATATAAAAGAGAGACATAGATTTAAAGAAGTAAAATATTTAGCACAAAGAAATAGTGCAATTGCAACAAATAATACTACACGTAAAATCCCTGAAGTTAGAGCTGGTCCTAAAGCTTAATAATTTCAAAAATTAGCTTATTTCATCAATCAAAAAGCTAAAAAAAGCATTAAATCATTATAAACAATTGTCAAATAAAAGGGTAATTATATATTTGCTCGATTTTTTAATCGACAATAAAATAACATAAAATGGAAAATAAAGGATTAGTAAAACTATTTGCTATATTATTCGGTTTGGTAAGTATATACCAGTTATCGTTTACATTTAAAGCAAATCAAGTAGAAGGAAAAGCAAAAGAAATTGCAATAAGTAAAATTGCAGAGTCAGAAGCTGAATATGATACTAAAAGAGGAATTGAAGAGGTAAGATATCTGGACTCATTATCATCTCAGGAAGTGTTTAATATTGGTATTGCAAATTATACCTACGGAGAAGTTAAAGATAAAGCCATGAATCTTGGTCTTGACCTTAAGGGAGGAATTAATGTAATTCTTCAAATTTCTGTAAAAGACATTTTAATTGGGTTGGCTAATGACAGTAAAGATCCAGTCTTTAGAAAAGCACTTAGCGATGCAGAAGAGTTACAAAAAGATAGTCAAAATACATATTTAGAAGACTTTTTTACAGCGTTTGATATCATTAAAGGGGAAACTAAATTAGCATCACCAGATATTTTCGCTAATAGAACGCTTAGTGATGAGATAACGTTTAACATGACAGATGATGATGTTCAGCCAATTTTAAGTAGAAAAATTGATGAATCTATTGTTTCAGCATTTGAAGTATTACGTAAACGTATAGATAAATTTGGTGTAACATCACCTAACATCCAACGTCTTGGAAACTCTGGACGTATCTTGGTAGAATTACCAGGAGCAAAAGATGTAAATCGTGTTAAGAAATTACTACAGAGTACAGCTCAGTTAGAATTTTGGGATGCTTACAAAGCTGAAGAATTAGGAGGATTTTTAGGTCAGGCAAATGAAGCATTAAAAGCTTTAGTAGCAACTCCTGAAACAAATGAAGTTGAAAAAGATTCTACAGAATCTGTAGAAGATGCAATTACAGATCTTTTAGGCGATGGGGAAGAAACAGCAGATCAAGCAGATCTTGGACCATTATTTAATTTAATAAGAGTACCAGGATCACAAGGAAGTCCAGTTTTAGCAATGTTTGAAACAAAAGACAAAAACCTTGTATCAAAATATTTAGATAGTACACCACAAGTTCGTGCTTTATTACCTGCTGATATGCGTTACGCAAAATTTGCTTGGGGAATACAAACTAAAGGAAGTGAATTATTGGAGCTTTATGCTCTAAAAGGTAATAGAGATGCTAAGCCACCATTAAGTGGTGCTGTTATTACAGATGCGCGTCAATCTTATGGACCAACAGGAAAACCAACTGTTACAATGCAAATGAATGGTAAAGGGGCAAAGGTTTGGGAAGAAATGACAGGTAATGCATTTAATCAAGGTAGCCAGATTGCAATTGTTCTTGATAATATTGTTTATTCTGCTCCAGGAGTTACAACTGGACCAATTTCAGGAGGAAACTCAGAAATTTCAGGTCAGTTTACATTAAACGAAGCAGTAGATTTAGCAAACGTTTTAAGAGCTGGTAAATTACCTGCTTCTGCAGATATTGTTCAAGCAGATGAAGTTGGACCATCATTAGGACAAGAAGCAATTAGTTCTGGACAGAAATCTTTTATGATTGCTTTAATATTAGTATTAATTTGGATGATTTTCTATTATGGTAAAGCTGGTATTTTCTCAGATATAGCATTGTTATTAAACATCTTATTAATTTTCGGAATTCTTTCGGGATTAGGAGCAGTGTTAACACTTCCTGGTATTGCAGGTATTGTACTTACTGTTGGTATTGCGGTTGATGCAAATGTGCTTATTTATGAACGTATTAGGGAAGAATTACACAAAGGAAAAGGACAGAAAGATGCTGTAAGAGATGGGTTTAGTAATGCATTATCATCAATATTAGATGCCAACATTACAACAGGTTTAACAGCTTTAATCTTATTTGTTTTTGGTACAGGACCAATTAAAGGATTTGCTACGACATTACTTATAGGTATTGTAACTTCATTATTTACTGCAATCTTTATCACTAGATTATTAATAGATTGGTGGGTAAATAGAGGTGGTAAATTAGAATTCTCAACGGGTTTAACTAAAGGCTTATTTAGAAATATTAATATAGACTTCTTAAGAAAAAGAAAGATTGCATATGTTTTTTCTACAATAATTATTATTACTGGATTAACTTCATTATTTACTACAGGACTTGATCAAGGTATTGATTTTGTTGGAGGACGTACGTATCAGGTTCGTTTTGCACAAGATGTAAATCCTGAAGAAGTTAAAGATAAAGTACTAGAAGTATTTGGTAGTGCTGAGGTTAAAACAATTGGTAATCCAAACCAATTGAAAATTTCAACAAAATTTATGGTAAATGAAAACTCTGCTGAAGCTGATGAAGAAGTACAAAGCAAATTATTCGAATCTTTAGTGTCATTCTTACCAGATGGTTATTCTTATGCAGATTTTATTGATGGGTCAAACAATGTTGGTAAAATGTACTCGAGTAAAGTAAGTCCAACAATTGCTGATGATATTAAAAAATCTTCAATATGGGCAATCTTAGGATCTTTAGTAGTAGTATTCTTATACATCTTATTGAGATTTAAAAAATGGCAATTCTCACTTGGTGCTGTTGCTGCAGTATTTCATGATGTTTTAATTGTGTTAGGAATATTCTCTATTGCTTGGAGGTTTATGCCATTTAGTATGGAAATAGATCAAGCATTTATTGCGGCTATTCTTACTGTTATTGGATACTCACTTAATGATACTGTTGTGGTGTTCGATAGAATTAGAGAATTTTTCAACGAACACACAAGCTGGAAATTTGAAAGAACAGTTAATACAGCCTTAAATAGTACATTAAGTAGAACTTTAAATACATCGCTAACGACATTAGTAGTGTTATTAGCAATGTTTATCTTCGGAGCGGATTCTTTAAGAGGCCTACTGTTTGCTTTAATTGTTGGTGTAGTTGTAGGTACTTATTCTTCAGTATTTATTGCAACTCCAATTATGAATGATACAATGAATAAATTAGAAGAAAAGAAAAAGTAATTCTTATTCTTAAGTCATAAAAAAGCCTTTCTAATCTAGAAAGGCTTTTTTATTTTACTCTTATTTTTCTTTAAAGTCTATATTCTATTTTAAGTAGTTTTTGGTTTGTAGATAAACATAAAATATAAACCAATTAACACAAAAGGAATACTTAAAACTTGACCAGTATTTAAACTATTAAAAACCCAGTCTTCACGACCATCAACTTGGGGTACTTTAAGATATTCAATAACAAATCTTACTGTCCAAAGCATCACAAAAAACAACCCAAATAGAAAACCTGGTTGATTCCCTTTTTTAGTTTTTTTGTAGATATACCAAAGCAAAGGAAACATTATAATATAGCAAATTGCCTCGTATAACTGAGAGGGATGTCTGTAAGGAACAGCTTCTAGTAAATGTTTAAACTGTGAAGTTTCAGTGACAGCATTATATGCTTTTTGTACATTCTTAATACCTGTAAGCCTTACTATTTCGTATTTATTATATTGGTCTTGTACAAATCTAACTCCTGTAAAAAAGTCCGTTGTTTTCCCAATTATTTCGGAATTAATAAAATTACCAAATCGTATTAGCGCAGCTCCCACAGATACAGGAATTACCATTTTATCAAGCAGCCACATTAGAGATTTATAATTGTATTTTTTTCTATATAAATACAAGCCTATAATTATTCCTATAGTTGCACCATGACTAGCCAAGCCTTGAAAACCGGTAAATTCTACTCCGTTTTTAAAACTAAAAGGTAAAAATATACTAAAGAAATCATCTTTTATTAATTCAGTTTGATAGAATAAAACATGACCTAATCTAGCGCCTAACATAGTAGCTAAAACAGTATATATAAATAAAGAATC
>Ga0102814_10003585_pt1 | contig 10098 bp, 15 predicted proteins | sample ColrivemetaGS741_FD_79112 | JGI IMG/M metagenome (GOLD analysis project Ga0102814, IMG submission 79112) | Estuarine microbial communities from the Columbia River estuary - Flood tide ETM metaG S.741 | ecosystem: Environmental > Aquatic > Marine > Intertidal zone > Estuary | place: USA... | reverse complement strand
TAATATATAATAGTATGGATTTGGAAAAATGTGTGTGTAGACCGTAAGTCTGCGCCGCGCACGACTCATGCCCCACTACTATTATATATTAATGTCTTAATGTCTTAAAGCTGCAATATCAATCACTTAGCTAGATAGTTTTGTCTTAAAGTAATGTCTTAAAGCAATTACTGTCTTAAACCCCAACCCAATGGAGGTCACATGACACCCAACGACCTATACGCAAAGCTACAGCACGCGGGACACGATCTCTGCGCGGCAAAAGCAAAACACCGCATCACTGCCGAGCAGATCATTGCGCTCACCAACGACGTCCGTGACGCTTTCGCTATTCACCGCGAGGATTACACCGACGCCGCCGCTGCCGCGCAGTTGCTAGCCCTTATCGAACGCCGAGTGATTGGCATTGCCGATATATGCAAAGGCGACGTCGAGTCCCTCAGCTAAACCCCCAACCATCGGAGTAACCACCAGACTCATGACCCACAACTAGCCCACCTACAATTAGCGCAAGCTATACATATCGACCATGACGCGCCTTGAGCGCGAACAAAACGGCACTGACTGCCTGACAGGCTTGTTTGTCGTTGTCCCTGTCCATTGACGTAAAACTGAGGCCGCTGCTGGCAGCACGGCGTATATGTTGCCAACCCTTCACCCTTCCCTGTCAACCCCCCAACCTGAGGTATAACCATGCCACGCAAAATGAATACGTTCGCCCAACCCGTCGGCAAAGTACGCCGCGCATGTAAGCACCTAGCCAATGGCACCGTGTCGCGTGACGTTCGTGCAGCTGCTCGTCTTCGCAGTGACCAAGCGACCAGCAAATTCCGCACCGCACTGCGCGATTACCAAATTATCGAGACGACTCATTCGACGACTCATGCCGCCAATGACGTGAAAGTGTGGAGCGTCCTCGACGTTGCCCGCGATAAAGTTGTTGCCCGCTTCGACGACGTAAGTGATGCCGCTCAGTACGTGGCCACAGCATGATGGATTTCATGTTACACATGTGGCCGGTAGTGCCTGTATTGGCAGGCGCTGTAATCGGTACGCTCATAGGTATGTTTACCAAGTGAGACGGTATGAGACCGTATGAGCCGGTATGATACCATATGAAACCATACTCAAGCAGGGGGTTGCATAATCAACCCAATGTGTTTACACGTAAGCACCCACGGAGGTAAGAATGTGGCATTTGAAAGCGTTCTGGACGTTCGACACACCGCTGTGGATGGAGACGTACAACACCCACGTCACTGAGTTTGAGACTGGGTTAATATTCGACACTCGCGCCGAGGCTGAAGATTGGCGCGACACATGCTGGTTAACCGGCCCACCGTTGCGACAAGGACACCGTCGCACCATAACACTGGAGGAACTACCGTGAAGAACATTATCATATGCGACCTTGATGGTACGCTGTGCGATATTGAGCACCGTCGCGTCCACGTAACCGAGAAGCCCAAAGACTGGAAAGCGTTCTTTGATGGCATGGAAGACGACACCGTGAACGAGGCGGTTATGTCTGTGCTGGACATGTGGATCGGCAACTCCGACGAAGACGCAGACATTATGAACGAAGTTATCTTCTGCACCGGTCGGCCTGAGAAATACCGCGCAGCTACAGAGGCGTGGTTAGACGAGCACTACGGTATCCCTATAACTGGACGTCAACTACACATGCGTAAGGACGGAGACTACCGCCCCGACGACATCGTGAAAGAAGAAATCCTTAACACCAACATAGACAAAGACCGTGTATTCTTTGTTCTCGACGATCGCCAGCAGGTGGTCGACATGTGGAGACGCAACGGACTGCAATGCTTCCAAGTAGCAGAGGGGAACTTTTAATGTACTGGCATTATCGTTTTATTAACCTGCCGTCTATCAACGACGGCGAAGATCACATCACCCTTAAGGAAGTGCACTACAGCGACGACAAAAGTCTGCTGTGTGTAGTTGACCCGTGCACTTTTGCCGACGACGTCCAAGATTTGGCGTTGCTCAAAGAGCATATGATGCAGGCGTGGGATGCCCCAATTATGCAGGAACGCGACCTGCCCAAAGACGTCATGGAAGGAATACTTGAAGCTGACAAAGCCAAGGGCGAGCTTTGGGTCAGAGCAATGCAAGGTACCTGTTAACACGTAACTACATGGGTGTAGCTCAGTGGTAGAGCGGCGGATTCCAAATCCGCGACAGCGGGGGTTCGATCCCCTCCACCTATGCCAAACAAAAGAGGTAAGTATGAATATCCAACAACCAATCAAACCCGCCCGTGGCAGCTACGCATGGTCGGGCAAAGACATCGCCGAGTTGCTTGATATGTCAGCAGCAGGCTTCACCGACAAAGAAATCGGTGAGGTACTCGGTCGTAGTAAGAAAGCAGTGAACCTGCGCCGTAACAAATTGGTGCGGCAAGTGACCGAAAGCTCGGTCAACAAACCCACACGTCGGGGTAAGATCGACAAACCAACCCCCGCGCAGATACAAGAAAGCGCTGATCGTTACTTCGCTGACAAGTCTGAGCCAGAGTTAACCGACGACTGGGTAGACACCTTCGCCGTGGATACAAGCGGCAGCATCACCAAAGAAGAAGCGGCAGCGTTTACGTCGGAGTTCAGCTCGCTCGCAAGAAGCGACGACGACTCATACCGCATCCGCATCCCTAAGACTGTCATTCGCATCGCACTTATTGCGCTGGCGGTAGCGGCTGGGGTGCAAGTGGGAATGTATATTTAGAGGACACGCTGGTTTGTCACCAGCTAGTGGGGGGCCAAACCCTACGATGAAGCGGCGTCACTTCCGTAAAAAACATGGTCGGAACCCGAAGGGTACGCTGCGGGGGCAGCGGCTATTAATTTAGATTGTGTTACATCACGCCTCTTGCGTGGTGCTGCGTGAGAAAGGCGAAGACGCGGAGCCGTACCACACTTAGTGGGAGGCGTTGAGAACGTTTAGCCACCCCCACCTACAAAGGAGGAACCATTCGACACGTACAAGGACAAGCGCAGGGGGCGGTCGCTTAGTTCGGTATTACTTAAAAACACCCCCAGATTAGGCAGGGAAAAAGACACCTCCCCCTGTGACTGATCAAACTCGCGGGGGAAGGAGACAGTGACCTATACGCTTAGTATAAGTAGCGCGACGGTCGGACTACGTTAGCCTTCCCCCTTTCACCTGTTAACATGTAAACTTAGGAACAAATAAAATGCCATCAATCAACCAAGTCAAAGAGACTGCGTATCGCATCTATCTCAAATCATCGTCTGCTGTCATCAACCTGCTCGGTGCGCCGGGCATGGGCAAGTCAGAGTGTGCCATTCAGATCGGCGAGTTGCTCGGTCTGTCCGATGACCGCATCCTTGTAGTCCACGTCAATAACCATGACGTCGTCGACTTCACCGGCGTGCCCAGCATCGTCGACGGTATGACCGTGTTCAACCCATCTGACATGTTCTACAAATTCCGAGAGGGTACTGGCCCCGGTCTCATTGTGGTAGAAGAACTACCCCAGTCATCGACACACCATCAGACGTGGTTTGCTGGCTTCGCCCTTGAGCGTAGAACGCCGACCTTCAAGCTGGACCCCGGGGTTCGCATAATCGTGACCGGTAATCGTGCCGAGGATCGCTCTGGTGCCAAGCCGTTACTCGCCCACCTCAACGACCGCATGTATCACTTCGACGTAGAGACTAGCCTTGACGACTGGTGTGAGTGGGCCATGGCCCATGGTGGTATCCCCCACACTGGTATTGCGTTCATGCGCTTACGTCCCGGTCTGCTCAACGACTTCGACCCAAACCGGAGATCCAACCCAACGCAGCGGTCGTGGACCAAGCTGTTCACCGAGGTGCCAGACGATCTGCCTACCGATCTGTACATGATGGCTGCGTCAGGAAAGGTCGGCGAGGGCGCTGCTGCCGAGTGGGTCGCAGCCCGTGACATGATGCACAAGATGCCTAGCATCGACACCGTACGTCTCCAACCTGCAAAAGCCGAGGTGCCAGCCGAGCCAGCCGTTTGCTACGCTATGGCTACCGCCATGTCCATGACTGCGACCATCAACAGCTTCGCCCGTGACATGGAATACATGACGCGCATGAAGACCGAGTTCCAGATGGTCTACGTCACCGACACCCTGCGCCTCAACCCTGACCTACAGCAGACCAAAGACTTCATCAATTGGGCCGTGGCCAACAAAGACATCTTCTTAGGGTGATGGCTATGACTGATCGACCAACGGGGATGCTCGGCGACGTGCTGGGCTTCCTCAGAAACTACTACGTAGACATAGATTATCAGCATTACCACGGCGGGATTGAATACCTCAACAGCAACACACACGGCACGCCGGGTTTTCAAGATGACGCCGAGTTCAAACGGTACGCATCACAACTAGAAACAACCATTAAAATGTTGGAGGGCAACAAATGACCACTATCAACCACGAAGTTAACGAGATGATCGCACTGGAGGAAGACATCTACAACGTAATCGTAGACCTCAAGGCTCTGTTGGAACACTACGTATCAGGTCGCGCAGATAATTGGGACGGTTCGACGCGAACACAGGCGTTAGTGACTATCAAACAAGCAAACCAAATTCTGCAAAAAATGAGGAAACCCGAATGAATATGCAAGCACAACTGGCGGCGGCTATCGCAGCTGCCGAAGAAACACTCGACTCATCACCGCGCAACTTATCCACAGCGCCAGCCAACGACGTCGACGCACCCACCATTCCCTGGTCAACGCCCGACGTCGACGAACCCGCTGCCCCCGCGCCCCAATTAAAGTCACTGGGCAGTAAAGCAGTAACCGTTAAGCTGTTTACTTCGACTGTCGGCCTGAGCAAGCTGGACCATGTCGAGACCGCAAATTACGCAGCGGGTAACGTGCACACGCACATCTTCAAGGGCAGTGACAATCTAGTACGGATTGCAGTCAACAAGTACCGCGCCGTCGGTGCGTACCTCAACGCTCACACTGTACCGTGGGACAAGGGTGTACGCATGGTCAACATCGTAAAGTATCAAGACATCATGGCGGGGCTGCGCCAACTTATCGCCGAAGCCGAAGCTGCAAAGTACGAAGCCACTCGCAACATGGGTGCTATACTTGCCGAAGAAGCTCAGCGGTTGCAGGGTATAGCCAATGCCACGGGCAAGCCGCACATCGCAGACGTATCAAAACTGCCCACCGTCGAAGACGTCGAAGCTATGGGTGTGCAAGTGTCGATGATGCCAATACCTGACCCCGACAACGTAGACCCACGCCTCGGCAACACGGAAGCAGAGACAGCCGACTACGTCAAACGGCTGAACGAGAAAGCAGCAGAAGGCGGCAAGCATTGTATCTCTGAGTGTATCAGCACCATGGAAAAGTCATCTGACTCGCTGGGTGTACCTGTCGGAGACCTCAAGCGGTACCACAAGTCTGTCATCGGCAACCTTGCAGACGTAGCAAGTCGCATGGATGGTGCCAACATATCAGACGACCCCGCGGTCAAGCAGAACATCGACGCGCTAGCCACACTGGCGGACAAGTACGAAGGCGACGACATGCTCAGCCACAACCAGACTGCTCGGGACACAGCCAAGTTAGACATCGACGCACTGATGAGCAAAATGCAGGGCTTGGTCTGATGGGTTCTAAACTGTCGAAATCCTTCAGTATGGCGTCACAACTGACCCACAAAGCTCCCAAGAGAATAGTCAAAGGCGCACCTTGCAAAGTGCACTTCGGTCCCGAAACACTCAAACCCGTCAACCGTCAAGCACGACGGGCCATTAAATCTGGAAGGAAGAATAGTGAGAAACAGAGCATGGAGAAGAGCGCAGCTGGGTCGCATGATTGAGAAAGCGCGGCGTAGCAGAACAGTAACATACAGAACGCAAGATGGCTGGGTACCCCACGCAGGTTACTTAAAATCTCTGGCTAACAATATGGCCATCTGTTCGTGCTGGATGTGCACCGCCCATAAACGCCGCCCCACCCGTGAATTTACACGGTCAGAATTACAAACAGATGTGTTAACACGTCAACAACTGAAGGAACTATGCCTATGACTTCACTTGCAGTAAAAACCCCACCTCCCGAGGTGCAAGACTTAGAAGCCGTGATGCGCGACGTCACCAAAGCCAAGTCGCTGCTGTACCTCGACCATCCCTTCTTTGGTGCGACTGTCGCCAAGCGACCCATCATCTACACTGACACTGTGCCTACAGCGGCCATGTCTGCCACCGGCCAGATGTATATCAACCCTGTGTTTATTGAGACTGGTCTTCAAGGCGCTCGTCTTACGACCCGCCAGATTATGTTCCTGCTGGCCCATGAGGCTATGCACTACATGCTCTGCCATGCGACACGTCGCGGCTCTCGTTTGCCTAGAGCGTGGAACATCGCTGCCGACAAGGTCATCAACGACACGCTTATACATGCCAATGTCGGTGACTGGATCGAAGGCGGCGTTACGTTCGACGGTGCACGTGAGTATGCGTCAGAAGAACTTTACGACGCCAACGACGAAGACGGCGGCGGCGGCGGCGGCGGTACGCCCGGTACTCCCAACGGCGGTATCGGCGACGACATCGGTGCGCCGTGTGATGAAAATGGCCAGCCGCTTGACGAGAGCCAGATCAACCAGATCGAAGCGCAAGCCAAGATCGACACCATACAAGCAGCCAAAGCAGCCAAGGCCGTCGGTAAGTTGCCAGCCTCAGTCGAGCGTATGATCGACAGGATGATAAACGTGCTGACCCCGTGGCACACGATACTTGAGCGATGGATGACTGGTAAGATCAAGGACGGCCAGTCTTGGCGCACACCCAATCGCCGCTTCATCCATCAGGGTCTGTACTTACCCGGCACCAACTACATACCCAAGATGGGTCCAATCGTTATCGGTGTCGATACATCTGGTTCTATCGGCCAGCAGGAACTTGACGAGTTCAACGCTCACATCAATCGCATCCTTGAGATGTGCAACCCCGAGATGGTCTACGTCGTGTACTGCGATGCTGCGGTCAACAAGGTTGTCGAGTACACCCCCGACGACTTCCCCGTACAGCTGTCACCATGCGGCGGCGGCGGTACATCGTTCCGGCCGGTGTTCGACTATGTCGACGACAACGGTATCGACCCTGAGGTCGTTGTCTACCTGACTGATGGCTACGGCGATCAGAATCACTTCACCACCAAACACGAGACTGTGTGGCTGACGACTCATAGCGAGGACTTCAGCTGGGGCACCGTCGTCAAATTCGAAAGCGAGGCAGCATAATGGCACACGGACAAACGGCTTACGACAGCCACAATGTATCCACTGACAGCGCGTTGGTGGATATAACCGTTCGGCTCGACACAAATAAATGGTCGAAGCGCAAGAAGAACATCGTCACCGAAATGATCACCACCGGCATTTTAAATAAGGGGCTGAAAACCGTATGCACGACAGCAGACATTATGAAGTCGTACAACATACCGTACAAGTCTCGCCGTCAGTGGGGAGATGGCATGTGCCACGACGTAGACAAGGCAACCATCAAACCCGAAATGCTGTCTGATCTGGAAGCAGTGATCGTTGCAGGAATAAAAATCAGACACGCCAACAGACAGGACGTTACTTGGACTGAAACGGTTTGGCTACGGGAAAGGACCGAGGATATTACATACGGTCAGTGGGTCAATGACATCATACCCGTCCGTAAAGATTTCCCGATCGCCGACTACTTGCACGAAGACACCCCCGAGTCCATCGCTGCGAAGGAAGCCCTGTGTAAGCAGATCGTCAACGGCGAGATCATCACAGCAACATACATCCCACAGCAGGAGGCAGCATAATGGGCTACCGAAGTGATGTAGCCATCTGCATCTACGGCCCCAAAGATAAGATGACTGCCCTTGTCGCTGCCGCTCGTATTCAGGGGGTTATGCCCGTTAACGCTTTTGGGGGCTTACACATGTTCGATTACGACGACAACAAGCACATGATCCACGCCTACTATGAAGATGTTAAATGGTACGACGGCTACAAAGATGTTGATACGTGGCATGAGTTTTTAGGGCAAGCCGCAGAGTTTGACGACTTGAGTACAGAGTTTCTCCGCATAGGAGAAGACGTCGCCGACATCGAAGCGAACAGGCACGGTGAATGTCAATTCTTTCTCGGCGCAAACCGTTCTGTGCGCGTAGAATTACCAGAGGAAGCATCTGTTAACACGTAAACAAAGGAGCCAAAATGAAACGTTTTGAATTTAATCACGCAAACAAGAGGTGGGACCTCCGAGATTCATTTTACTACGAGTATAGCGGGTTCACCGAGTTCGAGAACGGTGAGCTAATTATCAACCACACAAACATCCACTGCCGTGGGTATCAGAGCAAGTACGACGTTGAGATGACTACGACGCGGGACTATGAGGGGCAGCTGTACCTCGACGTACTGTGCACGCAGCCGGTCAAGAAAGCGTGGTTGTTGCAAGGTGGTCAGCAAGACATGGCCCTCGACTACGAACAGAAGGTGGCGGTTCACCTACACGGTGGTTGGCGTGGAGCAGGCAAGTCCCGCGAATTGCCCAGACAGTATCACGGTGCCCATGCGTTCTGGCCACGGGCTAATCAACGACCGATCCCCCTCACTCAGTTCACCGTGAGCAAACCCGACCGTTCAATCAAGAAAGAGTTGATCGGCAAGCTGGACGACATACGGGCGGCGATTACTGCCGCGATCCGTATCAACCCTGCAAAACACCGTTACGCCACTACTGACCGCAAATACCTAGCTACCCCACGGTGGCTGGAAATGTCCGTTACTGGCATCGTCGCGTCGTTAACTGCCGGGACTGGCTACAGCGACGACCGAGACCGCTACGCCATCGCGCACAACGGGTTTTCGTACCCACGTGCCGATACTTACCACGACTACCTCTACTTTAAATAAGGAGCACTACCATGGCCAACGTAAGAAAAACCCAAGAACTTGTCGACGCGATCGACTACAAAGTTCGGCAGATGTGCGAGACTGCGCAAGAACCGCATGAGCAGAAAGAGTTGATGCTCGGCACCGCTGAGTACGATGCACTGCGCGAAGATGTACTGACTGAAATGTGGAGTGCTGCCCCGCAGCTGCGCAGCCAGCTGCCTTCCGACTGGTGCACCCACCCCAACCGTATCGACGTCCACATCCACGACGACCACGGCAAGCGTATAAAATTTACGCGGGTCGACAGCACCGACCAAGACCCACTCGTTTGCCCACCTAAGGTTAACAGCAGCTACGCACCCGATCACAAGATCAAATACTCTAACCTGTCGCCAGACGTCGTAGCATGGATGGAAGAAAACAAGCAGCGTGCAGCCAAGTGCGCTGAGATTGAAAGTCAGTTTAACACTGTGCGGCAGCAGCTGGCGGCGTTCATGTCACAGCACAAGTCGCTCAACACAGCGCTTACAGAAATGCCAGAGATTGAACTCTACGTCCCTGAGCGTTTCATGGAGCGCTACCGTGCCAAAGCAGCACCACGTGTCAAGCCAGAAGCGCCGGCTAACGTCGAAGAACTCAACATTGATCGTGACAGCCTCGCCGCTGCCGCTATCGCCCACCGCATGTCCCAATCAAACGCAGCATAGGAGACTACAAATGAGACAGTACGGAGAAGTTACAACCAAAGCCCGAGAGCGCGGCATTAAACCTCAGACGGTACACTCCCGCATCCACTATGGTATGACGCTTGACCAAGCTCTAAGCACGCCGGTGCGCCAATATAATATAAAAACTCGCAAGCGGAAAAAGTGGGCAGGATCAAATCCTAAAAGCCAACTGGTGTGGAACTACCTACTCAAGAACCGCACAGCAAGCCCCAAAGAAGTCGCCGAAGCCACAGGCGTATCTAGCAGCCACGTCTACCGGTTAATGAATAACATCGGCACCCCACGCGAAGTCTTTGAAGCAGAGGCTCAAGCTGCTAACATGTCAACACAACCACCTGTGCAGGAAGACACCTCGTACGTCGAACACGTTGGCGTCGAGAAAGCCATCAAGCTGGCTGGGTTTGCAACGACGACACCGCCAGAGCCGCAGCGAGACGGAGTG
>Ga0102814_10003570_pt1 | contig 10114 bp, 8 predicted proteins | sample ColrivemetaGS741_FD_79112 | JGI IMG/M metagenome (GOLD analysis project Ga0102814, IMG submission 79112) | Estuarine microbial communities from the Columbia River estuary - Flood tide ETM metaG S.741 | ecosystem: Environmental > Aquatic > Marine > Intertidal zone > Estuary | place: USA: Columbia... | reverse complement strand
CATACTTAGGCTTTCTAAGGTAATTGATGTGACCTTGAATACTTATAACGAATGCACAGATAACAATTAACAACACCATACCTGATATAATAGACATGGCAAATAAACCCCAAGGGTCATTAAGAACTTCTAACATGATGATACCTCCGATGAGTCCCTAGGGATTCCTAAGGAACTTTAATGATGATGTGTACCTACCAGTATACTGATAGATTCTAATAGATTCTACGGGGTTCTAAGGGCTACCCTGAGGTGTCCCTGAGGTCTCCCCACACTAGCAGGATTCTACAAGGACTCTAGGGATACCCAATAGAACCTCACAGGAGCCCAAAGGGCTCTAGTTACTACAGGGTGACCCAAGGGAATTACAGGGAGTACTGAGGGATCTGAGGGGGGTCTGAAGTATATACAAGGTACCTGATATCATGGGGTATTATCTATGTCCTCCCTAAAGACCCTCACAGACCCTAAGGATTCAATTCGGTACCTTATAGAGAGAGAGTATACGTAGGAAGATACAAGAGACGTAGATATGTATTGCTTAGGGTATGAAGGGGCCCTAGGATCTTATAGCACTTTATAGGCTATATTAAAAATATATAGATATCTATTTAGAGGATACCACCCCTTCCCCCTTAAGGGTCTATAGGGCATCCTCGACACGGCAAGAACCCTTAGAGAAAGAAACCTTAGGATAATATTCCTATGGTACCTCTCTCTCTGGTAACCTTAAAGGTCTGGGAGGACTACCATGGATAACAAAAAAAAGCTAGCGTTAGCTAAAGAAGCCCAAAGGCGTAAGAAGCTAGTAGAGTACGAAGAGGACTTTGAACAGTTCTCTAAAGAACAAATAAAGATTTTAACTAAGGATAGTTCTAAAGGTTTTGTACCCTTTGAGTTTAATGATGCTCAAAAGATTGTTAATGAAAAGATTGCAAAGCAGCTTAAAGAAACAGGCCGTGTCAGGGCTATAATCCTTAAGGGTCGTCAGATGGGCTTATCGACCTTTACGACTGCCAGAGTATTCTGGAAGTCCTACTTTAATGCATACAATAAATCAGTTGTTATGGCTCATGACTCAGCCACATCTGATTCCCTCTTTACCATGTCACGTAATACTATTGCTAACATGCCTGAAGAGTTTAGACCAGTTTTCAAGAAGTCCAATGCCAAAGAAATTATGTTCGAGCACAACGAATCGGGCTATAGATTATACACGGCAGGATCTCCTGAAGCTGGTCGAGGTACAACTCCAACCATTGCTCACCTCTCTGAGGTAGCCTTTTGGACCCATGATGAGAAGATCCTTGCAGGTCTCTTTCAGGGTATATCAGAAGCTGATGGTACTGAAGTTATACTAGAGTCTACCGCTAATGGTGTGGGTAACGAGTTCCATAGATTATGGAAAGGCGCATGTGAAGGTGAGAATGATTACCTTCCTATATTCGTTCCCTGGTACTTGATGACGGAATACAGAAGAACAGTCCTTGAACCTGAAGAGTTCCAAGAGACCCTTACAGATGAAGAAGTACAAATACAAGAGTTACATGGTCTTGATTTGGAACAGCTTTACTGGAGGAGATTGAAGATCGCTGAGGGTGGGCTAAGTAAATTCCGACAAGAATATCCATTAACACCTGAAGAGGCTTTCCAAGTCTCTGGTGCTAATGTGTTTAACCTTGAGAAGCTACAGTCACTTGTGTCTTCTTCTATAATGAAGAGACAATCATTTAAGTTAGAATCATCAACCTTTGAGGATCACTCAGAGGGAAACTTAGAGATATTTCAATATCCCAAGTTTGATGATAACTTTGTTATTGGTGCTGACTGTGCCCTTGGGGTAGGCCAAGATTCCTCTGCTTGTGTTGTTATGAATACAAACAATGAGGTTGTGGCCCTGTACAGAAACAACAGAATAGATCCTACGCAATATGGAGACCTTCTGTTCTATCTGGGAAGATACTACAACAACTCCTTACTGGCTGTTGAATCTAATTCCTTAGGTATAGCCACATTGAATCGTCTTAAGCAGATGAAGTATGTGAACCTATACCATCAAACTAAAGTAGCTAACGTGTCAAACGAGGAAGGCACTCGTCTGGGTTGGAGAACAACTCAAGCTACTAAGCCAATGATTATTGGACATCTTAAGAATGCGATTGAAAATGACGACATCAATCTATCATCCCCACGAATCATCCAGGAATGTATGGATTACGTGGCTGATGCCAATGGTCGTACCAATGCTATTAGCGGTTCACATGATGATACCGTTATCGCAACAGCTATAGCCCTTGAGGTTTTACGGACCCACCGAGAACGTTTAGTTCAAAACAAGGTTGGCTTCCAGAATCAGCAGTTTTCTGAGGATAATACTGCTTGGCTATAACTGAAATAGTTTCCCCATTAGTCCTCCAGCTAACGCTGTGGTTTAGGGTGACATACGTGTTTCGGGAAAAACAAGTTACAGGAACCTTACTAATTGATTGAATGATGGATTGTGTTAATCCACTATATATATGAGGATATAAAATGAGAGACCCAGAAGGATATAAAGAAATAGTAGAGGATGATGAACTATTGAACATCATCAACTCTGAAGTAGCGCAATCACAAGGTAACTTTTTAGATTCTTCTGAACTTTCAGATGAGCGTGAGAAAGCAACTTATGAGTATGCCATGCAACCGATAGGGCACCTAGCACCACAAGGTGTGTCTAAGATTGTATCCTCAGATACCGTGGAAGCAATTGAGGGGTACTCTGCAGTACTTTCAGAACTCCTACTTAATAATAAAAAATTAGCAAAATTTATACCACATTCGCAAACAGCTGTGGATGTGCACCGAGCCCGTATGGCTTCAGATGTTACCAACTATTGTCTATTTAAAAAGAATAAAGGTTGGGAGATTATTAATACCTGGATGAAGGCAGCTCTTCTATGGAAGAATGCTGCAGTAGTTTGGGAGTACGTAGAAGACTACGAATATACATTTGAAGAGTACGAAGAGATCTCAGCAGAAGCTTTAGATATACTACTGTCAGATATGGAGGTTGAGGTAGTCGGTGACCTGTTTATCAACGAAGGTGGTATGTACGAAGATGTACGTATCAAGCGCAAGTGTAATAAGAGTGGGATTAAGATTCGGAACATTGAGCCTGAGTCTTTCCTTATAAGCCAAGGAGCTTCCTCTATAGAAGACGCATCTTTCGTTGGACTTACAACTGAAATGACTCGATCTGAAATCCGTAAGCAATACCCAGAACAAGCTGATACTATCGACTGGGATTCTACGGATGATCGCTACACTTTCATGCAAGCAATGAATACCGAGAAAGCAGCCCGAAGAACTTCTGTTGGCCTTTCTAACACTTCTTATAGTACCAATCATACAACAGAAGCTAACCAAGTAGCAAGTGTACTTGAGTGTTGGTTACGTGTTGACCGTGATGGTGATGGTATATCTGAGCTTAAAAGATTTATAACAGTTGGTGATAATATCTTATTTGAAGAAGATGTAGATTATATCCCAATTGCAGAGCTGAAGCCTTTTGACATCCCGCATGAGTGGGCTGGTCTATCTATGGCTGATATGACTCGACCATCAACACTGGCATCTACTGCTATCTTACGTGGGTTTGTTGAGAACACTTACTTAACTAACTACTCACCTAAACTAGCAGACCCTAATGTTGTAGACTTCTCTGCTTTGCAGAATATGAAGCCAAAACAAATTGTACCTACTAATGGTAACCCTGCAGGGGCTGTTCAGAACATGCCGCCCGAAGCGTTATCATCAGGTACTGTGCCTCTGCTTGAGTTCTTGCAGAAGCATAAGGAACAAGCCAATGGTCTGTCTAAAGCAGCTCAAGGTTTAAACGATACTCTCTACGTGTCAGGAAACTCAGAACAGAAAGTATCGGCTGTACAGTCTGCAGCACAAACACGCATACAGCATATTGCAAGAAGATTCATGGAGACAGGTTTAGCTGCTCTTTGTGAAGGCGTGTATAAAACAATGCGTACGGAAATGCGTACTCAAAGTATGAGTTACTACGACCGCAACGACTTCTACAAAACTATTGAGATCAAGGAACTCCCTGATAACATGATGTTACAAGTAGAGGCTGATGTTGGTGATGCTAGTAATCAGACTGTGTTAAAGAAAATGCAAATGATTGGCCAACAAGTTCTACCTGCACTAATGCAGGCTGGATACCAAGGGGCCATTGATCCCGTAGCACCCGCTACGATTGCTTTTAAAACCATTGAGGCACTAGGCGAAGATCCACTAGACTACATAGTAGACTACACTTCCGAAGAGTACAAGGGTTCCGCAATGGAAGGTAAGAAACAACAGCAACAAGCAGCTGAGAAGAAGAAAGCTTTGGAAGAGCAAAATCTTATGGTTAAGATGGCACTCGACCAAGCAAATGTCGATTACACTAATGTACAATCTCAGAATGCTATTCAAGATAACTTGAAACAACTTGTTGTTGCCTTGGATAAATCATATCAAGAATGGTCAAAATTAACTATTCAAGCTACTAAAGAAGGTCAACCAGTACCTGAGCAGCCAGACGTACAAGAAATGTATCAGACAGCTCAATCTTTAATCCGACAAACCATGACACCGCCGAAAGGTAATGGAAGTAACGGTAAACCCCAAGAGCCCCAAATGGAACAACAACTCACACCAGAGATGTTGCAGGCCATTACTCAACAGGGTGGTATGGTATGATATAGGAGGTGATCCTATTTATCGAGGGGCCCGAAAGGGCCCTTCAACTTAAGACGCTAACCAGAGGAGATATAGTGGATAAGTATAAGAATGGGGCTAAGCGAAAGTTTAAGCCTAAAATGAATCAACAAACTGGAGAGTATAAAGCTAACCCCTTTGTTGAGTCACAAGAAGCATTGGCCAGTGCAATGTTCGCTAAGAAAGAAAGAGACGATTTCTTCACAGAAGCATATTCAGACATCTTAGTAGATTTATTTACACAATGGTTAATAACAGAACCTCATTGTTCTAAAGAACGTGAGTATTTGTATCATGTTGCTATGGGCTTAGGCTCGGTCAAGGAACGTATTATTAATATTGAGACATACGGTTTCAACCAAGAACATATAGCAATCAATAAATCTCAAGAAGGAGATAATGATGGAAGTTGAGTTAAATCAAAATGTACTAGAAAAAGCAATTGTAGCTACAGAAAATACCATTAAAGCAATGGTAAAAGAACTAGCTGCAGGGCCAGGCAAGGCCAGATATCATGCCGAAACTTTTAACCATGCAGTAGATGCCCTTGAGCGTCTTAACGGATTAAAAGAAAAACCCCGAGCGGCTAAGAAGAAGCCAGCGGTTAAACAGGACTAATACAGGATAATAAATTATGAGCAATGAAAACACTACAGCCTCTACCCAATCGGATGACGCTGGTTTTTACGCTGGTCAAGATGGTCAGTCTATTGATGACATTCCAGTTCCTATGGGACCAATGGGCGAGGCTTTAGGTCTCACCGTACCCGAGGAGGAATCTCTACCAGAAGAAGATGAATCTGATCTTGACCCGGAAGATTCTGCAGAAGAAGATATACCCGAAACTGAAGACGCTGCAGATGAAGACGATACCGATGATGAAGAGGAAGACGCTTCAGAAGATGAAGAGTATGAGGATGAAGACGATGAGGATTCTACCCAAGATGACGATTTACCTAATGAAGAAGAAGTTGACTGGGAGTATTCAGTCCCCGTAAAAATTGATGGGGAAATTGAATATGTTTCACTAGGTGAACTTCGTAAAGGTTTTGCTACTGATCAACACTTGTCTAAGAAGGGTAGAGAAGTTAGTGAACTTGAAAAGGAATTGAAAGAGGAATACTCTACCAAGACCAATGAAGTTACTGAACTTGGTGCTGCTTTGGCTACACAACTACAACAAGAAGAAGTTGCGTTGTCTCAGGAGTATCATGATTTAGAATCTAAAATAGAAAAAGCCCGTGAAGATGGGGATACGTATGAGCTTAATGAGCTCAAGGATAAAAGAGAAACCGCACAGAAAAAATACTGGGAAGCTCGAAATAAAAGAGAAGGTATTGCAGGTGCTATTCAGAAACAGCAAGAAGAGGTATTACAATCTCAGGTAGATGAGTTAATGGCTAAGTTTGATGAGGATATCAAAGAACTAGTCCCTGACTTTGACTCTGAGGCTGTTAGACAGTTTGCTTTGGATGAGGGTATTCCTCAAGAGTTCCTTGATATTATTATGGATGCTAACGTAGTTAAGTTTGTTGATGACTATCGAAAGTTAAAACAAAATGCTACTAAAGGTTCCGCTAAACGTAAGAAAGCCCCAAAAGCTAAAGGTGTACCTACTAAACGTAAGATGACTGCAAGTCAGCGTAAAGCAAGAGATGCAGGTAATTTACGAGAGGCAGTGCTCTCTGGTTCCACGGATGAAAAAGCTGAATTAGAATTTCTTAAATCTTTAAGTAAGTTCCGCTAACATAAGATTCAATTTTTATATTATAAGGAAATTATAAAATGGCTGCAAAAAACTTTGTAACTACAGGTACTCTTTCAGAGAAGCAGGACCTGTCAAACTTCATCTCGATGATTTCTCGAGAAGATACTCCATTCATGTCTTCTATTGGGAAGACTTCTGCTAAAGCTATCTATCACGAGTGGCAAACTGACGAGCTACTAGCTCCAGGTTCTAACGCTGTTGCTGAAGGTTCTACTTTCTCAACTGTTGCTACTGGTCAAGGTGAAGGTGGTGATCGTACTCGTCTAGGTAACTACACTCAGATTAACTCTAAGACTGTACAGGTTTCTGGTACTAAACGTGCTGTAGACCAAGCAGGTGTTGCTGATGAATACGCATATCAACTTAAGAAAGTTGGTACTGAAATGCGTCGTGATCTTGAGCTAGACTTGGTTCATAGCTTTAACAGCAAAAACGGTTCTGGCACTCGTACTATGGGTGGCTATCAAGCATATGTAAATGATGCTGACTTGGTAATCAACGCTGGTGAAACTGGTGCATACACTGCTCCAAGTACTACTGGTGTTGGTACTGCTGGTGTTATTAACCGTGGTTCTGCTGATGCTAACCTAAACGACATCGAGCTATCTCACGTTGATGACGCTATGCAAGCTATCTACGAAGCTGGTGGTAAAGCTACTACCCTTATGACTTCTCCGCTAAACAAGCGTACTTTGTCAGCTAAGGCTCACGCTACAGGTAACAACACTATTCGTAACGTAGACGACACTGGTAAAATCCGTCAAAGCATTGAGCTGTTTGACAGTGATTTCGGTGAGATCCGCATTGTACCTAACTACATTATGGGTCTTACTCATAACACTGTTACTGCTACTGGTGCTACTTCTAACTCTGCAAACTTCTCAGCGTTAGTATATGATCCATCGTTCTTCAAGGTTGCTACTTTGCGTCCTCTTCAGGAAACTGAAGTTGGTCAACAAGGTGATAGCACTATTGGTCAAATCGTTGAAGAGTGTACTCTTGCGGTTAGCAACCCTAAAGGTTGTGGTATGATCGTAGGTCTAGGCGGAAGCTAAGACTATTGGGGCTCCATTCGGGGCCCCTTCTTTTTACCCATGGAGGATAAAATGAATAACCAAATTAAAAGTAATGTCAGCGGGAATAAAATAGAAATAGCACAAGATGTCTCAGAATATCTTAACTACGCTAAACAATCTCGAGACTTACAGAGTGCAGGGGGCGATACCTCTCACTATAGATCTTTTGCTGTTATACCCGATATTGTAGCAATTGAGATCTTGACAAATCATGGCATGGATTTACATGCAACAGAATTTATGAGCAACAAGGAAGACGTTGCTAAGCTTAAAAGAATTATAAAATCAGAGTACCCCAACTTGTTAACATCTCACGTAACTAGGGGTTGAAGTTAAAATAAAGGAGACAATAAATGTCAACTCCACTATACGATGCCTTAGTTACAAAAGTAAGATCATGGGTTAACCGAGACTCTAACGTACTAACAGATGCGTTAGTTACTGACTTCTTAGATTATTCTGCTGACTTGTGTTACAGAAAATTAAGAATACCTCCATTTGAATACACGTACACATACGCTACGGTAACAAGTTCAGGTGTAGATGAAACTACCCTAACGCTCCCTACAGACCTATCAGAGATCATACAGATTCGTAAGATAGACGCTGAGGGTAACAGTTATGTATTTGATGAAAAGCTCTCACTGCTTTCTATGCAAGATGATGACTATCAGCATTTACAAGAGTCTTATGCTCGTAAGGGTAATGCAGTAATATTTTACCCTGCAGCTAAACTAGGTGATGTTTACGAAATACATTACTATAGACGACTACCAGATTTAGATGCTAGGTACCTAGTAACTCAAGCAAACATAGACTCAGGTCTTGCTACTGCCTCAACAGTAGATGCTGAAGACTCTGTAGAGTTTCCTGCTTCTAGTGGTAATTACTATGTGGGATCTGAAGTACCTAACTGGTTAAGAGATAGTAACGAAAGGGTTTTACTCTTTGGTGCGGTAGCACATGCATTTGATTATGTAGGTGAAGATGAAAGATCAGCTAAGTATGCTGCTCAACAAGCTCAGGCTATACAAGAGTTAAATCAAGAAGAAATACAAAGGAAAGCAAGGGGTGGTTCTCATATACAGACTTACTCTAACACTGCCCAACTTTAAGGAGATGGAACATGGCTATTGAATACACGCCACAAGACTCGTCCCCACCAGTAACAGCTATAGATTACGAACCTCAGAATACTTCTGGTTTAGTATCTGATCCTGCTGAAGGTGGGAGCTTTAGTGCTTCTAATGAAGCAGAGCTTGCAGGTGCTCAATCTTTTGCTGCAAAAGCTAAAGAAGCTCAAAATGCTGCAGAACAATCTGAGACTAATGCAGCTACCTCAGAATCTAATGCAGCTACCTCAGAATCTAACGCAGCAACTTCTGCATCTAATGCAGCTACTTCCGAGTCTAATGCAGCTACTTCCGAGTCTAATGCAGCTACCTCAGAATCTAACGCAGCAACTTCTGCATCTAATGCACAGAACTTAGAAGTTACATCAGCATCTTTTGACACTAACGATGGTACATTAACACTTACTAAAGCTAATAGCGGTACACTTACTACAGACTTTGATGGTCGATATGCAGAGTTAACTGGTGCTACCTTTACAGGTGATGTTTCATTTGATGATTTTGTAAATATTAATCTAGGTAATTCTAGTGAACTACAACTTTATCACCGTTCTGACAATAACGCTAGTTATATAAAACACTCTGGAACTGGAGGCCTTGTAGTAAGAAGCGATACTACGGTGTTTAAAACATCTGACGGCCAAAGCAATATGTTATATATTGATGGAGATGGGCATACTGGTCTTTACTATAATAGATCGCCAAAGCTTAATACACTAAGCACAGGTATTGCGGTTACAGGAGACATTACACTAACTGGAACAGTAGATGGTGTAGATATTGCAGGGTTAAGCACTACTGTAGCAGGAAAAGCAAACTTATCAGGTGCGGACTTTACAGGTGATGTAACCATTACTAATGGCGAACTGACAGTAAACGGAAGCGCAGAAGCAGAATTATTTAAAGGCGATATAGAGGGCGCAATACATTTCAAAGGCGCAGTAGCAAGTGGTGCTACTTTAACAAAAGGCGATGTTGTTTATGTCTCTGGTTATTCAGGAGGAAAAACAGTAGTAGATTTAGCAGATGCAAGCGATAGCTCTAAGATGCCCGCATTCGGTATTGTTGCCGCAGACCCAGTTGGCGTTAATGTAGACGTTGTAACCTTTGGAACTTTAAAGTCTATCAACACAAGTACCTACACTGATGGCGATGAGCTTTATGTAGATACAACAGCAGGCGGGTTAACAGCTACAGCACCGTCAGGCGAGGGTAACCTAGTACAGAAGATTGCCAAAGTAGTTAGGGCGAGTAACAGTGGCAACATTAAAGTTATGGGCGCAGGGCGTACTAACGCTACTCCTAACCTTAACGATGGCAATATCTTTATTGGCGATAGTAATAACGTAGCTACAACTGCAAGTTTTGCTACTGAAGTG
>Ga0102814_10003566_pt1 | contig 10117 bp, 15 predicted proteins | sample ColrivemetaGS741_FD_79112 | JGI IMG/M metagenome (GOLD analysis project Ga0102814, IMG submission 79112) | Estuarine microbial communities from the Columbia River estuary - Flood tide ETM metaG S.741 | ecosystem: Environmental > Aquatic > Marine > Intertidal zone > Estuary | place: USA... | reverse complement strand
CTTCGCCTCCGTACTCAACATCGCAAGTCGTGCAAACTGCCGGTTTTATCTTATTCAGAAATTCTGTCGGGTTTCCATCTATCATATATTTTATCTCAAAATAATTTGGAGTATGAAATTTATTTCCCGATACTGTCAACGATGGCAACATCTGAGATCTAAACCATCGAATCATATCTCTAATCATCACAGATTCTTCTTGACTTTTTGGCAAAAACTGATATGAATATGAAAATGTTCTAAATTCAACACCTTTAAACAAAACATGACGGTTCGCAGAACCAACACCACCACCGATTGCTTGTTGTCCAACTTGTAGAGCTTCCACCTGTTCTGTGGCAGATAGAACCAAGTCTTTTGTACCACCCAAAACATTGCTCAAAAGACTGCCAGTACCAATTCCTAGAAAACTACCATCGGTATCAGTATTATCCAATCTATTAGCAGACAAACTCGTCGCAGTGCCACCAGATGTTCCTTCAAAATTACTTTTAGATTGCATTGACAATTTTTCTGGAATGTACAACATAGCACATCCTTCATGCGCCAAATTTCCCGATTGGGCAAAATTTCCAGTACCCTGACCCTCGCCCATGCCACTATACGCGCCAGATTGCGCTGTGCCAGTCCGTGTTCCTTGAGTGACCGAGGTTTGGTTTCTTTGTATCTGAGCCCTGCTCTTGGTATTTGTCTGAACTTTGGTATAACCAGCGACACCATTAGAATATGCATTAAATTCTATCCAATCGTTAGTACCGACTTCTCCCAAACTGGATGGATACATAAAATCATTTTTCGATGCCATCTTTAAAAAACTCCTAAATAGTTAAATATATTTATAAAGGTTTTTTTTAATGAAATGAAAAGATTTACATATAAGGGAAAATATAATCCAGAACACCCAAAAAAATATATCGGAAATGTTAAAAATATCGTTTATCGGTCTATGTGGGAACGAAGATTTATGAAATATTGTGACACAAATATTAATGTATTGAAGTGGTCAAGCGAAGAATTAGTGATACCATATTTTTCGCCAGTTGATAGGAAAATGCATAGATATTATCCAGACTTTTTGATAACAGTATCTAATAAAGATGGAATACATAAAACAATAGTGGTAGAAGTAAAACCAAAAAGAGAATGTAAAGCACCAAAAAAGAAAACAAAAATAACTCCCAGATATCTAACCGAAATGAAAACATGGAGCGTCAACGAAGCAAAGTGGAAATATGCAAAAGAATTTTGTAAAGATAGAGGATGGGAATTTAAGATTGTAACAGAGGACCATGTAGGAAGATAATGACAGTAAATTTTACACCACTATTAAAAAGATTAGCGGCAAAGGGCGTGAAACCCAATACGACCGCAGCCAGAGAATGGTTTCGCAAAAAAGTGCGAGATACTAGGATAAACAGACAGAAGCTTATGAACGCGACTGACAGAGCTGCATCTATGCCTAGAACTGGATTTATGTATTGTTATTCTTATGATCCAAAACACAAAAAGAAATTAGAATATTATGATGAATTTCCATTGATATTTGTGGTAGAACCGGCAAAAGGTGGATTTATAGGAATCAATTTACATTATGTTTCCCCTAGAAATAGAATAATGATAATGGATGCCCTCACACGAATCACCACAGACAAAAAATATAATTCACAAACAAAACTGGCAATGTCCTATAATATTTTGAAAAGTCTGTCTAAATACAATATGATACAACCATGTCTAAAAAGATATCTGTATAGTCAAGTGAAATCTAATTTTGTAAAAATAGACGCAAACGAATGGGACATTGCAATATTTCTGCCTGTTCAAAAATTTAGAAAGGCGCCAGCATCGCAAGTTTGGTCTGAGAGCGCAAGGAGAAGTTAAATGGCTAATGTGCAAAATTTTGTTTCGGAAATTTCACAATCTGGGATTACGAAAGCAAACAGATATGAATTGGTATTTACGGCACCCAGTATGAAAAATTTGGTAACTGCCGGAGACAATACAAAAATTCAAAATTCATTAAGATATAGAGTTGCATCAGTTTCCTTACCTAGTAAATCTCTTGCTACGACTGAAACGAAAATATACGGCCCCGTAAGAAAAGCACCATACACCACAACATATGAAGATTTGAATATCAGTATATATTTAAGCGAAGATTTATCAGAAAGATCATTTTTCGAAGATTGGATGCATTATGTAATTGATTATGACACGAACAGAGTTAGATATTTCAAAGATTATTCTTCTAGTGATTTGAAACTAATAACATATGGCGAATCTGGGCAAAAAACACACGAATTCGAATTTGAAGGAGCTTATCCGATTTCTATAGGCGAAATTCAATATGCATATGCAAATGATGATCTCGCGCAGATTCAAATAGGAATTGCATATAGAAGATATATATCGACAGATTCTAAATCAAGAAAAAATAGTGAAGCTGAAAGAGAACAAAAAAATAGAATCGACTCTGTCTTGGGGAGAGCGGAGTATGGTAATACTGGTTCAAGGGCAAATACTTTCCTCGGACTATAAATCAAGATAAATAATTAAAAATGAATTGAAAAGGCAAATTATGTTACCACGAATAGATATACCGACATATGATATAGAATTACCGTCAACAAAAACGAATTATAAATTTCGACCCTTTTTGATAAAAGAAGAGAAAATTCTGTTGATGGCCCAAACGGGCGATGATATGAATGAAAAAATTGAAGCAGTCAAACAGATTATTCGAAACTGTATAATTCAAGATATAGATGTAGAATCATTATCGACATTTGATATAGAATATATTTTCATAAAACTGAGGGCAAAATCAATAGGAAATGTTCTCAATTTGAGTTATACACATACAGGGTGTCCAGAGAATGAGGGAGAGTCTACAGAAATACCATTTGTTTTAGATTTGGAAAATGTTGAGGTTTCCTATGCAAATGGCGATCACCATTCTAATAAAATACAATTGACAGAAGATATTGGAATGATGATGAAATACCCTAATTTTGAAATAATGAATCAAATGGGCCAAAGCGAAAGTTTTGAAGATATTGTCGGTGTTGTCAGTAGTTGTATTGAAATAATTTATCAGGGAGATGAGGTTTTTAATACATCCGATCACCCAATATCAGAAGTAATGGATTTTGTAGAAAGTTTGACACAGGATCAATTTGAAAAAATAAATAAATTTTTTGAAGATATGCCTGAAGCAGAAGCCGAATGCCAAGTCAAATGTAAAAAATGTGGATTTGAAAAGACAGTGAGGGTGAAAGGAATCACCGATTTTTTTTCATAGGCCTTAGTCACGAATCCCTAGTGACTATGTATAGAAATAATTTTGCATTAATGCAACATCATAAATATAGTTTAACAGAACTAGAAAATATGATACCGTGGGAAAGAGAAATATATATTGGTTTATTAATGGAATATGTGAAAGAGGAAGAAAACAAAAGATAATAATCAATAAGGAAAAATTTCGATGGAAAAACAACTAGAAAAAGACTCCAAATATGCCTACCTAGATCGAGACCATGATGGCATAGTTAGTGACGAGGAAATGGCAATGGAAAAACAAATGATAGAATTGGCCGACATGAAATCGGACATGGAAAATGAAGATAAGAAACAAGATGCACAAAGACATATGGCATGGTTTGCTCTATGGGGAATGTTGTTGTATCCGTTTGCAGTTGTATTAGCAGAGTGGATAGGACTTGTTAAGGCAAGTTCAATTCTGGGAGATATGGCTCCAACATATTTTGTATCGGTTGCAGCAATAGTCGCATCGTTCTATGCGAAAGAAGTAATGGGTAAAAAGTAAAATGGTTGCTACAATTGCTGAAAATCTTAGAAGACAAAACGGCGCAATAAATGAAAATTTATTGCAACAATTTCGTAACGCAGAAGAAAATATTTCTGGGGATGCTGGAACTCGAGCAGCTTTCAAACAGTTACAAGAAATTATGTCAGACAGGAATGACAACTCTATAGAATCAAATAAACTCGCAAAACAAAGATTAGAGTTTATGGAAAATCAAATAAAGAATAATCGAAATCTGAATGATGAAGATAGAGGATATTTTGAGCAATTAATCAAACAGAGTAAAATGAGCGCTGAGGCAAATTTAGGACTCAAAAATAAAGCCAGTGAACTTGCAAGTGTGGGCCTTGAAAAGGGTATAGATTCTATTGGCGGCGCCATAGCAGGAACATTATCTAGTAGTCCACTCTTAGCGTTAGGAGTGAACGCAATCGGCGCCAAACTTGGTGAAATGCGACAACAAAGAAAACAAAACAAAGCAGAGTCAGAACAAAAAGCTAAACAAGCAGAAGATGATGCACTACAAGAACAAAGAGAAGTAGACTTTCTAAAAAACAAAATTAAAAATGAAGATATATTAGCGGATGTAGAAAAAGAAGCAGCATTTAATGCGTTAGAAACAGAAGAGGAACGGGCTGCATTTCTGGACAGACAAAAAGAGGCCTTTGTAAGACAAAAGAAATCTGAAAAACTGAAATCAGATGCAGCGGCCGCGTCTGCAAAGGAAGAAAAAGATCTAAGAGATAAATTTGGATTAGATAGCGTTACATCCCGTTCAAATGACAATACCGGCGGATCTTTGGATATAGAAAGAGAAAGAGAATCTGCTCGGATTGCGACTAGGTCTGCCGAAGGCGATGAAGATGGATTAATAAGTGTAGATAAGATAGAGAAAAAATTAGACGAAATCAAAAATGTATTGGAATATGCGCTTATAGACAACCCACCATATCTAAAACATGTCCAAGATGGTGTTGGCAATCTAGTAGAAGTCGCAGAAGACGATAGCCCAAGTTCGTTAGAAATAGAAAATAAAAGAGAAGAGTCCAGACACAACAAAAAATTATTGAAACTATTAGGTGCTGCTAGTGGGGGTAGTGGTCTAGTAGGAGAAAAATCAAAAGAAGATTCTGGGTTCATAGGTACGGCATTAGCGTCTATTGCAAGTATCGGTGGAATGGCAGCGATTGGTAAAATTATAATGAAATTTTTACCAAAAATGGCAGCAATACTCGGCGGCGCAGGTATGTTGGGGCAAATCGGTGGATTGTTTGGTATTAATAAAGAATCATTAGATGATGCAAAATTTGCTAGAGATCGCAAAGAGGCTGAAAAAGAAAATAAAAGATTCGATAGAAAACAAAATCAGAATAACGCTAGGAGATCTGGCAAATTTGGAAATATGTTTAAAAATGCAAAAGGCGTTGCGGGCAATGCATTGTCTAAAGCAGGCCCGTTGGCGAGAGGTGCTTTGGGACTGACAGCATCTTTGCCGTTCACATCTGCGGCTGCAATCATGACTCCAACTCAAATGGCAGACGGCACAAAACCAATAGACATTGGGCCCGATGAATTAGCACAAATCAAAGAGAATGAAAAATTAATATCATCAGAGAATAGTAAAGTTAAAAACACAGCAGTAAACAATTTAAATGCAAATACTAATGCAGCTCCAAGTCTAAAACCGGCTGCAAGCGTACCACCAATAAATCCTGCAAACACAAAACTAGGCGGTACTGCAAAAGTTTTAAACAAGAAACTATTAACAAAATCTACAGGTAAAGCAGTTGGCAAATTATTGGTAAAACAAATACCTTTAATTGGCGCATTTGCCGGGGCAGGGTTTGCATTAGATAAATTGTGGAAAGGTGATTGGGCCGGCGGGCTGACTGAGACAGTGGGAATATTCGCTCCATCTGTATCTGGATTGCCCCTTGATATCGCTGCAATGGCGCAAGAAGTATACAATGATATGTTTGGAACAAACGAAAATCCATTCCCCTTTGCGAGAGATGCGGCCTCTGGCAGTCCCAATTTTAAATCTGCATATGAACAAATAATGACAGCAGTTACAGATGCATATAAAACTGCCAGAGACAAATTGGTAAGCAAAGCAGAAGAACAAGAAGAAAAAGAAATCCTAAAACCAAGAGTAAGAAAAGGAGAAATGTCAATGTCTGGCGCGGCGGGCGTTTCGGGCGGCGCAAGAGTACCAATGACAACCGCAAGTAATACCGATGCACCGCCGACCAAAGAGTTTACTTCTCTAGTAAAAATGAAATCGGGCGGGCCCATGAAAAGTTTGACCAGAGACGAAATAAATCAGGGTGTGGAAGATGGAACCATTACTCCTTTCCAATCAAGGAAGGCTTTGAAAATCTTATCCGCCAAGGAAGATAGAGATGCGGTTTCTCCATCAAATAATCAAGTTGTGACAAAACTCAATACCGCCAATTCATTAAAAGATAGTGCATTGAAAAAAGAGAATCAATCAACTAATGCAATCGCAGTTGCAAATAATGGAAATACTACAATGAATAATTCTGGAAATACTAGTGTGGTGAATAATACCACAAAGTTTGATGGTGTGCGGAATCCAGATAGGTCCGCACAATCTGTTGCATATGCAAATGGATTAGGTTCAAATATTAACTGGTAGTATTTGTATTTTCTCTAATTTCTGATAGTTCCATCATAAGTTTTTTTGCTTGTACATGATATCCCTGTCGGGCCAATTCTGAGGCCGCTCTTGCATATCCTACCGTTAGAAAAAACCGTTCAAATCGTTTCCAAATTCTTGACATTACACCGTCAAACGACACAGTGGATTCGCCTACCAATTCCATGTAGGTTGTAAATTGTTGTTGAGCCATTATACCCAACCTCTTAAATTGGTATTGTGATTGGGGTGACGAACTGGCGATGCGCCGAATTGTGTCTTACGTGCCATGTCCAACAAAACCATGTCATAACCTTCTTGACCTAAACGTCTGATATCGCCTCTGGTGATACCAATGTCTTGCAGATCATGTGCAGACAGTTTGCTGAGTTCGTTAATTGTGTCTCTGCGAGCCTTTCTGGCCGCGGCGCGGGATGACCATTCCCGATATAGGTCGATTGTTACTTGCAACATACGTTTTCCTTCCGAATATGTGTGTGTATTACATTTTTATTTAGTGAGAAATGTCCAAAAAACACCCTGCTTACCTGTCATTGTCGGTATGCGTTTTTTGCATAACTCAGTAGTAGAATTGGAAAAGGACGCCCCATAGGGCGTCCTTCGTTTTATAGTCTTGATCAAGAGTTGGTGCAATTTACCAAGACGACTATGAATTCTTTTGCGAGGAATTCGGTGTTAATTTGGATGAAATCCAGAAAGTGAAAAGTGTGAGATTAACTTTCGTTGGCGAGTCTCTCAAAATAAGAGATTGAATCGTCATCATCATCGTCATTAGATACTGATTTCAATTCTGGTGTAGGACTCTCTTTGAAAGTCGGTTTAGTAAACATAGACTCTTGTGACGAAGAATTATCTTCATACATATCACGAGTCTCTGCCGTACCTACCGGAGAGGTGACACCCAACACTTTGTCCAAACGATCTTTGAGCTGATCGTAAGTCTTAAATGCAGAGGGCGCGACAAACTCTTCGAGAGAATGACACTGTTTGTAGATTGATTCCATTTTAGAATCATCATCAGACAATGGCGAAGGCGAGTCAAATTCTGACTTGTCATAATTGCCATATCCGTCTACTGTACGATACTTCAACTTGAAGTTTGCACCACCCCAGAAATCAAAAGGATTTACTGGTGTCTCATCCTCAAACTGAGGCCGCATCAAATCATTGAGTTTGTCAAAGATTTTCTTACCATAAGAATAAAGGAATACTTTACCCTCATTGTCTGGATTGCCCGGATCTTTGATAACATAAATGTTTGACATGTGTTTCAATTTACGTTTACGATCCCGAGCAAGATTTTGATTGTCTTGCGAACCAGTACCCCAAAGTTCTGTGTTACTCTCACAGACAGGGCATGGTAGTCCAATCGTGGTAGGACAGTTATCAATCAACCATCCGCCAGGCCCTTTAAATCCATGATTAAAGATTCTTACCCACGGCAATTCTTCGCCATCGCAAGGTGGTAGAAAACGAATTACTGCATAACTGTTGCCAGTTTTATCAATAGTTGGTTTCCAAATGCGATCGTCTTGTGACGATGAATTAGATTGTGGGGATGATGTTTTTTCAAGTTCCTGAGCCAAACGGCTGAAATCGGAACGGTTCTTCTTTAGTGTTGCAAAAGACATATTGTCCTCCTTATATGCGTTGTATACGATGTATTTTGTATTCGGTTTATATTATTAGTATATCATTTTATCCACGGTTTGTCAATAGATATTGACCATAATTATCATAATAATCTTCAATCAAAAGAGTTTTCATAACTCCAACATAACGTGGCACATCCACTTTTAAAAATGGTGTATAGTCTTTGACTTTCTTTTTATACACGGGCCAATAAGTCGTATCGGCGATCCGCACATTATTTATAAAGTCAAATATCATGTCAAAAACCACTACAGTTTCGACACAAATATCTCCCATCTTTTCAAGTCTTATTATAAGCGGGTAATTCCCATTTACAGATTTGAAAATCTGGTTAAATTCTAGTTCTTCTTCTAATCCTCTATCAAAAATTGTCTCGCAATCGTTGATAAAATTATATTGCAAACTCTGCAATCTCTTTTTCCAATTTTTATATGTGTCGGTCGCTTCTTTATCAAGCAAATTACCCGTCCACATATTATTAGTGCCAGAGACAGCAATGTTTCCTTTTTCAGTAACATTCAAAAACAATGAAAGGAAAAATTCTTCCAATTCCTTTTTACCAAATTTCTTTGATAACTGAACGAAAGTATATCTATCTTTTCTTTTAGAGTACGACTCTTTTTTTGCCTTAAAAGCGCCGTCATATTCCGCATAATTATATTCATTATTAAAATGAGATTTCATGGCAAGAAAAATTTTAAATGCTTCGAAATCATCAATTTTTTTACTGGACATATGAATCATAGAGGTAGCTTTTCAGTAGACTTCCTTACCAAATTTAGCCCCTCAGCCTCGTATTGAATTTTTTCTTTTATGAATGAACTGAGCAGTGGTGTTATATTTTCAATTTCTAAAGTGTTTTCTTCACAATAATGGGTAATAGTTTCGATATAACTCATACCCATATTATTAACGGTTTTTTCAATCTCATCACAAAATTCTTTTGAACTTTTTAGTTTTAGCATTTTCACTCCTTAAATAACGCTACAGCGTATATAATACAATTATACGCTGTAGCGCAAGTTTTGTCAAGACTTTTTCAGTCTTTGGACCAGATTGTCCATGCACCCCATCCAATGGCGATCCATGCACCAAGCTTTACAAAAGGGGCCCCAATTAAAATTAGCACACCCAACACAATTAAAATAATGCCATCGTGAGATGTGCGTTCTTTTAATCTACTTTTTACCCAATCACTTACTGTAGAAATCATTTTCTATTCCAGATAGCCCACAGTACTGCGAGCGCAACCAAACCAACTAGACCTTGATCACTGAAATTACTCAGCAGTCCTAGAATGTTTGCAGTCACGTTTACTTCTGGCCAGAATGGAATATTCATTCCACCGAACAGGATTTCAAGGACAATTCCTAATCCAATTAGACTGACGCCGACCTCTGCGAGTGCGGCGGCCCATGATTTAACTTTAGTAATAAGTTCCATTATAACTCCTTTCTTTTTTTAAGTTGATAGTGTAATGTGTGTGTATGTTCTTAATATCCACTAGAACCTGTAGATGAATTACTTCCACCCGAAGAAGACGAATCAATAATTGTCGATTCTTGAATTTCCCGATTGTTTTTTATGTCATCTATATATGATTGATATTCGATTAAATTTTCTTCATATTCTCCATAAAGATCACTAGGATTGACATCCATTTTTGATATCTTTGGAAATATCGAAAATATTCCCTCATCATCTTCTATCATAATATTAACTATGACATCTACTTTACTGATGTTAGCTTTATTCCAATTAAAAGGAAAAATATGAGTCATTCCTTCGTTAGAATTTACAATTATAGTTTCTTGGCCAGTAATTTCTCCCGAACCATAACCAAAAGTAAAATCTAGTTTTACTGTCTTGTGTCTAATAATATCCCATACCGCTACCATTTTTGGTACACTAGGATAATCTTGATATGGCGATGATGATCCATCATCTTCTTATAT
>Ga0102814_10003564_pt1 | contig 10121 bp, 5 predicted proteins | sample ColrivemetaGS741_FD_79112 | JGI IMG/M metagenome (GOLD analysis project Ga0102814, IMG submission 79112) | Estuarine microbial communities from the Columbia River estuary - Flood tide ETM metaG S.741 | ecosystem: Environmental > Aquatic > Marine > Intertidal zone > Estuary | place: USA: Columbia... | reverse complement strand
TATGTGTCGTTGAGCTTCCTGATAAAAATTTTGATTATACAACTCCCATCTACAACGGTACTGCGTTTAACTGGTTAATTAAAATTTCGAAAGATAATATTTTAATATTAATTAAATTATCCGAAACGTCTGTGTTATAATATATTCCTATTTTAAAATTTATATATCTGATGGAGGAATGTATTCGAACAGCCACAGAGGTACAAATTCCGTCAACACTCTAATAATAAATAAGATAAAAAACACACTTGGTGTATAAGTAGTATTCTCCAAATATAAAAATTCACAGAAACTTGCCGTAAAAAGACTTATTCCTCCTGAAAAACTATGGACTTAGATTTAAATATACGAAAAAAACGGGATTTGAACCCGCAGTCTTCGACGTGACAGGTCGACGCTTTAACCAATTAAGCTACATTTTCTTCAAAGTAATATTAAAGATTCGAATGAATTCTAATAACCTTAAAGGATTTTTCGTAATAAATAACATACAGTACAACTATCAACACGAGTTTACTGGAGATTTACCTCAAAATCGAGGTAAACAATATATATCTCTTTTAGAGTATTGTTTAAATGCAACCATTCATGTACCACACTACTGTTATCATAAACAATTATCTATTGCCGGAAACTGCAGAATGTGTCTTGTTGAACTCAAAAAATCCCCAAAACCAATAGTTTCATGCGCTATGAATGCACAATCGACTCTTAAAATGAATGCTGAAATATTTACTAATAGCCCTTTAGTTAAAAAAGCTCGAGAAAATATTATGGAATTTCTTTTGTTAAATCATCCTCTTGATTGTCCTATATGTGATCAAGGAGGTGAGTGTGATTTACAAGACCAGTCTCTTTTTTTTGGTCTAACAAAAAAAAGATTCTATAACTACAAACGTGTTGTTACTGATAAATATTTAGGTCCTATTGTAAAAACTGTAATGACGAGATGCATTCATTGTACGAGATGTGTTCGTTTCGCTACTGAAATTGCAGGTGTAGAAGAACTTGGCGTATTTGGTCGAGGTATCAATAGTGAGATTGGTACGTATATCAACAAAACATTTCAATCAGAGTTATCAGGTAATATTATTGATTTATGCCCCGTAGGTGCATTAACATCCAAACCTTACCCATTTGCTGGAAGAAATTGGGAATTAAAAAGAATTAAAACAATAGATCTTTCAGACGGCTACGGTTTAAATATACAAGTCTTTTTAAAAAATAATGTAATAGTAAAAGTATTGCCCGGTTATGATAATTTAGATACAAATAATCCTAGTATATGGATTTCAGATAAAACTAGATTTTTATTTGATAGTATTTCTTCACATAATAATGTTAACATACTTACGAATACTAGTTCGAAAGAAACAGACGATTTACTTTGGTATAATATTTTTACAAAACTTGTAATTACAATATATTTATATGATCATTTACAAAGGCACGTATTACGTGTCAACCATTTTATTGTGATGTTTGATGAAAGTAGTTCAGTTGAGGTCATAAGTATTTTACTATTACTAGAAAAAAAATACTCCTTTTTTCAGTTAAAAAGAACTCTTAAATTAAAAATTACAAACGATTTTCAATCAAGTTTTCAAATAAATGCTCTTAGACATTCTAATATGCTATCTTCTTCAAATATGTGTTTGCTTTTAAATACAAATACTAGGTATGAAAGCCCGTATTTAAATTTGAAGCTAAAAAAACGTTATTCCGCAGGGAATTTTAGAACATTTTCTATAAGTTCACAAACTAATTTAACATTTCCTTCAATTAATATAGGTTCTAATTTGCAAAAATTAGAATCCGTTGTCGAAGGGAATAATAATACAGGTTATAATTTTAAACAAAGTAAAAACTTATTAGCGGTTTTAAATACAGAAATCCTTATCAGACAGGATTCTGTTGCATTAGTCAACTTATTTACAGCTTTAAACACATTTTGTTCAAAAACTTGTTGGAATATTTTCAATTTATTAAATACTTCCTTAAATTCAGTTGGTATTAGTAACTTACATTCTTTTAAAAGTCTTTCTAGAACGGATTTAAATAAAAGTAGTGGAATATTTTTTATTAATAATGGTTTAAGAACTTCTTTACTCATAAACACGTTTTTGGAGTTAGCACTTTTAAATCACTCACTTATAGATATTAATAATAAAATTATAATAGAACAAAATTATAAAAATATGTTTTTAACATCACAAAATAAATTGAATATAAATGACTATACATTTTTACCTAGTAATACATTTTTTGAAAGTGCTGGTAGTTATATAAATACTGAAGGAAATCTTAAGTGTAGCACAAAATTGATATCAACACAACATAACACAAAAGATGATTGGATAATTTTAAGAAAATTAATTTCCGTTTTAGAAACCATAGAATTTATGTATGACATAAAAAATAATACAAGAATTCATTACAATAATAATAATATATTTAATTTTAAAAATTTGATAAGTTTCTTATTTATAAATACACAAAATTTATCAAAGTTTTCTTTTCATAGACGAACATTTAGCCAAACATTTAAAGTTATTTCCATACTGAAAGTTAAAAAACTAAAAATTTTAAGCACCCAGTTAAAAAAAACGCTTGAGGATTTTTATTTAGGAGGATTCGATAATTATAGCTATGAATCAAAAACTATGATTTTATGTTCGATAGATTTAAGAGAAAATAGTTATACATTAAGTAAGTCAAGATAAAATTAATAATTCTAAACAATTTTTTATGAGAAGTTTACCACAAAGTTACCGAATAAAAGGTTTCACTTTTATTTATCTATCTGGGACAAAAGGATTCGAACCTTTGCATACTCGTACCAAAAACGAGGGCCTTACCACTTGGCGATACCCCAAAAAATAATCGTGCTTTATTTTTCATCTTATTTAATTATTAATTACTTTTCGATTAGAAGATAATGCTTCAAATACTAAATAAAAAAAAATAATAACTGAAATAGCCGAAATATATGAACCCCAAGAAGCTCTTTTATTAAAAATATAAAAAGCGTCAGGGTAATCAGGAACACGTCTAGGCATACCTGCAACTCCTAAGAAATGCATAGGAAAAAATGTGACGTTGACTCCAAGAAAAAAAGTCCAGAAATGTATCTGACCTAAAACTTCAGAATACCTAACACCTGTAATTTTATCAAACCAGTAGTAGATACCTGCAAACATTGTAAAGACAGCTCCCATACTTAACGCGTAATGATGTGGGTTGGGTATTCGGAGATACCCCCCTCAGATCCCGGCGTGCGACTTCCATCGCACCGGGCTCCCTTGGATATATAAATACAGAATTTCTATATTTTAATTGGTAGCGGACACAGTCCAAAATTTGATATTTTGAAAATAACTTAAAGGTAGGTTACCCATCCTGATTTGGCTTTCGTAAATACTTTCGGTCAATATCATTAGAGCTTAACTTATGCCATTCTTTGTGATGTTCTCGACACAGAGGTATCTGTTTCCTCGAAAGGGCAGATTCAACCATGGCAGATCCTTTAAGCGTTTTATTATTTGATTTAATAGATTCAACTAAAAACCCTTTTTTTGTACGTCGCAAAGCACGAACATGATGTACCTCAATATCTTTATTAGCACATTCAAGAATCGCACATTTCCCTGCGAATAAAGCTTTCGGAATTGACAACTTAATTAATGGCTTATCCAAGTCTACCATATAGTGATAAACATCACGAGATTTAGTGAAACCCCGAGTACGATGATTTACCTCATTATGAGTAAGAAAGGAAGCCAATTGATGAATTTTACCATTCGATTCCAGCTCTACTTTAGGTGATTTACCATACGCACTAATAATTTTGTGAACTTTAGAGGTATGCTTACCCGCGAGAGTATGAATTAAAGACCATCGTAAGTGATAATCCACAAGTTTTTTGACCTCATGGAAGTTGACAGCAGGTCTATAATAATTTAAAAAACCTAATGCCTTAGACTTATAATGCTCTATAATAGATACGTCATGATATCGAAATATGGCTCCGCTAGCTTTAGGTTTACCACTTTTGTCCAGCATCCCCCAAGTTTTAAGTTTATTCTTAAGATCTTTTATGGGTGCGTATATCTTAGGATTTAACCCTTGTGGTTGGCCATACATAATACGATCCACATGCATCTGTTTGTAATTAGGATTAGATTTGATTCGTTTAACTTCTTCCTCGCGGAAACTTTGTAAGTTATTCTTCTTCGCAGCAAATTCCATAGCTTTCAACAGATTTTCTCTCGCATCGATTACCTCGCTAAACCCCAGTTCTTTCAACTCCTCTTCAGGAATCCAACTAGATTCTAATTGGCGCTGTTCCCTCTTTAGTAACAATCTATATTGTTCAATACCCGAACCTCGTAAAATCGACTGGGTATTAATTTGGTTTAAAGCATCTTTTTGAGCGATTTCCTTTATAGCTTTCAATTTATCATCCTTATTAGCTGCACCATCAGCTATGGCTTTTAGTGCTGTGCGTTTTTCAGACTCGTAAATTTTGAGCAGAGAACTCTCGTATCGCTCTACCATAACTTTTTTCCGATTAACCAAACGATTTCTGATTTTTTTAAAACTTAGTATCTTCCGTGTTTCGACGACACCTCTCTCTTCACGTTTCGGTATTTTTATATCAAAACCTAAAAAACGTACTGAGTTATGGGCGCCATGAACAAGATCCCCACCTTTCAGCGAAAAGTGCAAGTTGGACTTCAGAAAGTCTTGAGTTTTCTTCAAAATATCTATCGCAAGCCATTTGGGTCCCTTCACAGCAATAAGGTAATCATCAGCATAACGCACATAGTGAACTCTGTGGTATACCTTATCACCAGCCTGCTCATCAGTTATCGGTTTACGCGGAATGCCGGCTTTAGTAGCCATCTTAACTTTCTTCCGATATAGTTCTCGGCGAAGTGAATTTTTCCCTTTCCGAGTCTTGGCATTAGATAGTTCCGCAGCCTCAACCCAGGTTGCTTTTCTCCACTCTACAGAAGTTTGTCCTGGACTACCTTTATCAACTTCTTTCTTCAGGCGATCTATAAAATGGTCTAGTTCGTTTAAATAAACGTTGGCAAGAAGGGGGCTCAAAGGATTACCTTGCGGGACCCCTATACCTTTACTAGTATCAGGACCACCTAAATCTAGGTTTTTAACCGGCATATTGAAGAATTTATACAATGTATCAAACATAATTTGATCATCAATAGACTCACTCAGAATAGATATTAATCGTTTCTGGTCAATAGTGTCATAGCATTTCTGGATATCAGCTTTAATAAGCCAAGGAGACAAGCCCCAAGTCATTGTGACATCTAGTGCGCTATGGCATCCGCGATTGGGTCGAAACCCATGACTAAAAGTATGAAAGTATCTATCGTTAGGCAGTTTATCAAGATCTTTTTGCTTTTCAAAGATCGCATTAAGTATAATTTTAATCGCACTTGCCACAATCTTATCGTACGGTGATAATACCGTGAGAGGCCTTTTATCATTACTTCCCGGTTTAGGAATCATGACTCGCCGAGCAATTCCAGCCTGCCAAGACCCATCCCTGAGTTCTTTTGATATTTTCATAATCCTTTCAAGGTTCATATCATCTAAGGTAGAGGAATCACCACCTTCCGTGTTAGCGCCTTTAGCCTTAATAACATCTGCATACGCAAAAATCAAGACACGCGGGTCAGCATAGACCCGGTGTAAATCTACAAATTTTTTTTTTTTATGTTGCCATCGTTTGTCAATGAGCTTCACAATTAATTCAATTCTACCAACTTCGTCCAAGTCAACTATCATATTAGGATCAAAGGTTTCATCATCCCAATCTACCGATTTGGGATAATTCAGAGGTCCACCCGCAGTGGCACCTTTTTTTATTACTGACCTAGAACCATTTTGGATAGTCTCACACGACCTCATCAAAAAAGAGGTCTCGCTATTCTCAGACTGTTCATGTATATCTAGCTTCAGATCTCGTTCCTTTAATTCTCCGGGTGTAACCGAAGACTCGATTGCTGACGTCACCTCGGTAGGGGCACTTCCTCCCTTTCCTTCATCTAACAACCTAGCACAGGCGTGAAACTGACGAACAGATCCACATCTATACCCCGCATCGCTATTTCGGCTGGGAATTTTTATCGATCTCAACACTAGTCGGTCATACGGACTTTCTTCTTCCTTCAAGGGCAAATTAGCAACCTTAAAAGTCGTCCAGACCTCTCCTAATAAATGGTGATTTAGGAAACCACAAACAGTCTCTGTAATATCGAACAAGTGGGCGATAACATAATAAGTATCATGTAATGATATATCAATTCCGGAATTAGCTAATACAACACCAGTAACCCCACCAATAGTAAATAAAAAAATAAAACCTAAAGCGAATAGAGCAGGTGTTCTTAAATCGATAGAACCTCCCCATAATGTAGCTAACCAACTGAAAATTTTAATCCCTGTTGGTATTGCTATTACGAGAGTTGCCGCATTAAAATATGCTCGAGTATCAATATCTAATCCTACTGTATACATGTGATGACTCCAAACTATGAATCCTAAAACTCCAATAGAAATCATTGCGTAAATCATGCTTAAATACCCGAATATTGGTTTTCGAGCAGCACTAACAACAACATGACTTACTATACCAAATCCAGGTAAAATTAGTAGGATGGGCTGAAAGTCCATGGTTAGAAAACTCAAAACCTTCCTCCAAACCGTACGTGAAGGTTTCCCCTCATACGGCTTTCCAGAATACTTTTCAAAGTTAACAATTTCTCTGTTAGTTAAATCTATTTTTTCTATAAATTTTTTCAGTCTACTATCAGTTACATTAAATTCAATCCTTTTACTGAGACTAAAAATAGGTCCAAAATACCTGATATATCAATACTTTAATGGTTTTGATCATGTATTATTTAAAATTCTTAATAGATTTAATAAGTTTTTCCTTCTCTTCCTCACTTAGAGTTCCCTTATGGAGACTCACATGATGTTCTTTGCAGAGAGGGATCTGCTTTCGATTGATAGCCAAGAATTGAAGTTTCCAAAAATCTAGATTCCACTGTCTGTATTTATACTTCAAATCCTTTATCTGGCGAAGGTGGTGCATTTCACTAGGAAACTTACCGCAAACTAGACAACTCTTAAACAGGTTCGTTCGTGTAAATTTGTTATTCCATCTTCTTTCTAGGATGACTCTAGGATCTTCTGGATTAATGAGAAACTTTTGATCTCGTCTGAAACTTTTAGGAATATCTATTTCCACTTTTTTTACTGGACATCTCAGAGTAGATCCAAATTTCTTAAACACTTTCGCTCTATGTCTAAGCTTTAACTTAAGTGCTAAAGTAAGAGCACATGAGTGTTTAAGCCCGTGTACAAATTGTCCCAAACTTTTTTTATTATCTACAAAAGAATAATAATTTAGAATTCCACGGATTTTTTGATTGTAAAATCTTATTATATCCGCGTGGTCTAAATTGATCAAACGACCACAGAAAGTAGGAACAAATCGACCTTCCGACGTCCTTTTAAAGAAGCCATTTTCTAACCCTCTCTTGAAAAGAACAATTAAAGGCATTTCTAATCTCGTCCTCAAAGTTGATCTAACTTTTAAACGTTTTTGGTTCCGAAAAATAAAATGCACTTTCTTTTCCGATTCTTGATTACCTTTTATATATGTTCCAAGAAAATTAACACCTTGCCGGTTAAAGTGTGTTATATGCGTTTTATCTAGATTAAGGGTTAAATAAAGAGTATCTTGTAAGAAATTTTTGACTAAAAGTCTAACTTTTAGGGTGTCGCATCGTTTACCAATAACCCCGATCAAAAAATCATCAGCATATCTTACATACTGAAGTCTTCTGAAATCAGGGTCATTAAAATCTTTACTTGCCAAGCTTCGAAGATTCTTAGCTAGCTCTCTTTTTTCTAACGGAGATAATTTCGAATTATAACTCAGTTGATGTTGAATTTTTCGGTAGAACGGGTTTTTTCTTCTTCTGACGCCTTTATCAAAATCTTTTTTCAAATTATCCATAAAAACGTCAAGTTCATGCAAAACTATATTACATAACAAAGGGCTTAATGGACTCCCTTGAAACGTTCCTATTTTAGGATAAATTAACTGCCCATTTTCCCTGTAGGGGTTTCGAAGGGATTTCTTTATAAGAGATATGGTTTTATCACAGTTTATTCTCTTCTTCAGTAAATTAAGTAATAAGGTGTGATCTATAGTATCGTAACACTTAGAGATATCTCCTTCTATAACCCAATTAACATTAGAAAAAGAATGTTTCACCATCTTTAAAGTTGTATGGCAGCCTTTTCCAGGGCGAAAACCGTGAGAGGTTTCAACAAACGAAGAATCGAATATTGATTCCAAAACCATTAACATAGCCGTTTGAACTATTTTGTCCCTCGGGCAAACAATCCCTAAGGGTCTCAACTCGTCTTTATCGCGTTTAGGAATATATATCCTTCTCGCTGGCGAAAAAGTAAACTTTCCCGCTTTTAATTTAGTACTGATTTTTTCCAAGTAGCTCAGGCTAATTCCATCGAGAGTTTTGCCAGCATCTCCTGGAGTCATGTTTCCGGGTGAACTTTTTATTGTTTCGTAAGCTAAAATTAAAATTTCTAAATCTGCAATCACATGAATTATTTTCGTATTTACAACAGATTGACTGTTCGCTTCCCTAAGTTCTTTTAGAATAACGCTACCATTAGGCTTGATGTTACTAGAAGAACTGTAGGAACATATTCCTGGTCTCCTTCGATTTACATCTACTACGAGACCTCCGAACCCATAGGACTTTGGTCCCTTAGGGTTTCCCATAGTTCTCTTTCTTCCTAAAAGGGCTGCCTTAGATCGTTGCGGAAGTTTATCTTTATTAGATCGACAATTACTGATTATCGAAGAAGTCGAATACATACTGGATCGACCCCACAGTAATGATAAGCCCTTACCTGTTATGTTACACTTACCGTCCAGTGTGAGACTGTCATTCCGTATCAACTTTGTTAACCTAATCATAGCAACCTTAGCTTGCCAAAACTTATCAGGTTTAACAGGTACCTTCACTTGACTTTTATTCTCGCTTCTTACCCAACCGTTTCCAATCGACCAAGGAGAACATGCTTTAAGACAAAATCGATAATTAAGCCTGCCTAACATTATAGGCTACGAATAGAAAGAGCGCAATGGCGCACATATATACACTTCAGGATGGCCAAAAATAGACTTAGGATGATTACCCCGTCTCTAAGCAATAGCATGCAACTTTCCACACTGCACTATGCTTGTCCTCTGCTAAAGTTTTGTTAAACTTTAAACGCACTTTTAAGATTCTTAACGTTTGATACTTTATATCAACTTCTTACCATGTAAAATTTTATGATGCTCTCGGCATAAAGTTATTGTCTTGCGCTGACCTGCAATTATGGATTTTTCAAACGCTGTAAGTTTTTTAGAAATATTCTTCTGTGGATTTATATGATGAAGTTCTAAATTTTCAGAAGATTCACACTCTAACATTTCACATTTATCTTTAACTGTCGAAGAGCGTTGTCTGTATGAGCCCTAAATTTCGTTTTTGTATAGGCATGAAAACTCATCTATGTTTGTTTTTCCACGTTTAAAATCTACTTTAGTTTTTAACGATTCCGGATAATATAGTTTTGTAATTACTTTTCCTGTGATATCGTTAATCGATAGAAGTGGACCAAATCTTTTAAACGCTTGCGCGGCTGTTCTTAGTTTTAATTTGTCTGCCAAAGTAAGAGCACACGATTTACGATAAAGAGACACGACAGGCCATAAATCACTACGTTGATTTACACAGGAATAGTATTGCAATATTCCTCTAATAATACTAGAATATCTATTCACAATATCTTTTTCTGGTAAACCTGTGAGCTCTCGTTTAGCAGTCGCCCTAAAATGACCATTATCTTTTTTAACGGCATATTTTCTTTCAGTAGCTTTTTCTAAAAGCCGGTCGATGGGGGCTTTTAAGCTTGCATTATTTATAGCTTGACTCTTAAGCTGTATTATTCCATATTCAATGCTTTTATACGGATCTGCAATTATCTTATTTGGCTGG
>Ga0102814_10003559_pt1 | contig 10129 bp, 11 predicted proteins | sample ColrivemetaGS741_FD_79112 | JGI IMG/M metagenome (GOLD analysis project Ga0102814, IMG submission 79112) | Estuarine microbial communities from the Columbia River estuary - Flood tide ETM metaG S.741 | ecosystem: Environmental > Aquatic > Marine > Intertidal zone > Estuary | place: USA... | reverse complement strand
CTTTTCGAAATCGCAGAAACGGCAAAAATGATACTAGAACAGAAAAAGACATTTGGGACAATGATAAATAACCAAGAACGCAAATAATGAAGGATTGAAAAATCTGACATTCGTTCAGGATCCAAATTAGAGAACGAAAACCCTGTTAAAAGACCAATAATCAAAGGAGTAAAAGCAAGTAAACTAAACAGAAAAACGCCAAGAAATCGACTCCAGAAAAACTGATGTTTAGAAATAGCCGTGCTGTAAATCAGTGAATCCATCCGAAATTGACTATCACGCAAAATTCCACTTACAGAAAAGAAGATGACAACAAATGCAATTCCCAAAGAGAATAAACCTGTGAAAAAATTAATCTGATATCCTGAATTGAAATTAACATTGGCCGGCGCAGATCCTTGGCTTCCTGCTACTAATCCCATCAGGAAGAAAATAACGGCAAAAATGGGCAAAGCGCGTTGTTTTGACTGATAATAAGCTTCGAATCGTAGTAATTGCGTAAACATATTTAAGCGCTTTTTACTAATTGATGATTAAAAAGAGTAGCGAAATACAAATCTTCAAGATTGGGTGAAATTTGCTCGAAACCTTGTTCTGGTTTGGAATCTGAAATAACTCTAATCTGTGTTTCTCCCGCAATTAACTTAGTTGAAATAACCTGAAAAGCAGTTTTATGCGCTTCTAAGGTTTGTTTTTTTATGAGTTTGCTCCACACTTTTCCCGAGAGTGTTTCAACTAATGTGCTGGGATTTCCTTGTGAAATAATTTGCCCATTAGCTAAAATTGCCATGTTTTTGCAAAGGTCACGTACATCTTCAACAATATGCGTAGAAAGAATTACGATTACATTTTCGCCGATTTCACTGAGTAGATTTAAAAATCGATTTCTTTCTTCAGGATCTAACCCGGCTGTCGGTTCATCAACAATAATTAATTGAGGATTTCCTAAAAGCGCTTGAGCAATTCCAAAACGTTGTCTCATTCCGCCAGAAAAAGTAAAAACGGCTTTTTTCCGATGTTGAAATAAATTAGTCTGATGAAGGAGTGCTTCAACCTGATTATTTCGTTCTTTTTTATTCACAATTCCCTTTAAAACGGCCAAATGATCGAGCAATCGTTCTGCTGAAATCTTCGGATAAACGCCAAATTCTTGAGGTAAATAACCCAATTGTTTTCGTACTTCTTGTGGATACTCAAGAATATCTATTCCATTAAATAAAATGCTTCCGAAACTTGGTTCTTGAAGTGATGCAATAGTCCGCATCAAGGAAGATTTACCGGCTCCATTGGCGCCAAGTAAACCAAACATTCCATTAGAGATCTCTAAGTTAATGTTGTCTAAAGCTTTAACTCCATTTGGATAAGTTTTCGATAAATTTGAAATGCTTAGTGTATTCATTGATTATGAAATTGCGTTCTCATTTTTCACAAAGCTAATTGTTCTGAATTAAAGCAACTAATAAGAATGACGAACACTATCGAAATGGGCACACACTATAAAATAAAAAGGTCCAATCGTATTCGTTAAAAAAAAAGTTCACGTTGATGCAAAAAAACCAAGTGTTTGTCAAATTCTTTGGTTCAATTCTAATACATGGTTATTTTGATGTATGATCCATTTTTTGAAAAAGTATGCTGCCTTTGGAATTGGCCTAATCATCTTAATTCCACTTATTCTAATTTTACAGTTTGTTGGTTTTATTCGAATTCCAAATGACTCTCTATTGGAAGTGGTACTTATTTTTAGTTTCTGGTGGATCGCTATTTCCCTTCCCATTTATAAAATTTCTTATCTGAAAAAGAACAGAAAAACGCTGTACAAAATCACAGGCTTAATTGCTTTTTTGATTGTCATATTGGTTATTGATTCCAGTTTTAGCATCCCTGATAATCCAATTACCATCGTCTTAATGGTACTATTTTGGTTTGGCTTATTCTATTTATTAGTTCCAGATTTCATTAACAAATACAAAAAGTTCATTTTTGGAATTTATGGGCTAGCCATGCTTTATTTTACATATGCTCGACTTTTTTCAGGAGATTTTGAAAATTATCTTGAACAAGAAAAGGGCGCAGCGATGGTTTTATTTATCATTCCGATTCCAATACTCATTCTACTTTGGATCTACGAACAATGGAAATGGTTACAAACTCTCAAAGCAGATAAGGCAAAAGCAGAATTGGCTTTATTGAAAACACAAATAAATCCACATTTCTTTTTTAATACCTTAAATAATTTGTACTCACTAACGGTTAAAAATTCTGATAAAGCACCTAGAGTCATTTTAAAGCTTTCCGATATGATGCGCTACACTATTTATGAGGGGAAAAAAGAAAACGTTTCGCTAAAAGACGAAGTGGAATACTTAAACAATTATATTGAATTGCATAAAATAAGATATCACAAACAAGTCGATATTGAATTCACTCACGAGATTGATGGTTCCATTCAAATTGCTCCATTGTTATTTATCATTTTGTTGGAAAACGCATTTAAGCACGGAGTTGAAACTCTGTCAGATGAAGCTTTTATTCACATGAATTTAACAAGTATCACAAAATCGATTCATTTTACTATTGAAAATAATTTCGACCCAACAGGACAAGATTCAGAAAGCGGAATTGGACTCGACAATCTAAAACAGCGATTAAATCTGATTTACCCAAAATCACATACATTGACGATAGAGAAAAGCAAAAAAACATATAAAGTTGACTTAAAAATTGAACTAAAATGATACGATACATAATTGTTGATGACGAACCTTTAGCACATGAACTCATAGAAGAGTTTTGCAGTTTGTTGCCGCATTTGAAGCTTGAAAAACATTGTTATAATGCTATGGAAGCCATGCAATTTCTAAATAGCTCTACAGTCGATATCATGTTTCTCGATCTAAATATGCCGAAACTAAAAGGCTTTGATTTTCTCAAAACACTTACAAATCCACCAAAAGTAATCGTGACAACAGCCTACAAAGAATTCGCGCTAGAAAGCTACGAACTAAATATTGTCGATTATTTATTAAAACCCTTTAGTTTTGATCGTTTAGTTAAAGCCATCAATAAAGCTATTGGTGAACCAGAAAAAAGTACTTCAGTTTTGGAGTCAGCTCCAAATACAGAATCTCGTTTTTTTGTTAAAGGAGATAAAAAATATCATCAAGTTACAAGTTCTCAGATTTTGTTTATTGAAGCGTATGGGAATTACACCAAACTCTTTTTTGAAAACGAAATGATTATCAGCCATGAAAATATTTCTTATTACGAATCTATGTTGCCAGAAACCAATTTTCTGAGAGTTCATAAATCATTTATAGTGCAACTGGATAAAATTAGGCTTATTGAAGGGAGTCGTATTTTCATTAAGGATAAAGAAGTGCCGATTGGGCAAACGTACAAAAGTGTGGTCGGGAAATTGGTTAATTCTTGAATTGGGAACTAATTTTTTATCCAGAACTTTGGATCCTTCATTAGAAGAAATCTATCACAGTTATAAAATTTTGGGTTCAAGTTCTTGATCAACTGTGCCGTAAATTTGATCTAGAAAAAATGAGCTCATTATTCTCAAAAGCTCAGAAAAACATAGGTTATCACAACAATTTGAATTTTTAGATTAGATTAAAATGGGATTTTTTCAATTTAGAAGAGAGCAGCTTGTTAATCTGCCAATCGCCGAATTATGGGACTTTATTTCTAGTCCACAAAATCTAAAAAAAATTACTCCTGATTACATGGGTTTTGATATCACCTCAGAAAATCTACCTGAAAAAATGTATCAAGGAATGATTATCAGTTATAAAGTTTCTCCAGTTTTAGGAATCAAAACAACTTGGGTTACTGAAATTACACATGTAAAAGACATGGAATATTTTGTTGATGAACAACGAGTTGGACCTTATACTTTATGGCATCATCAACACTTTCTTGAAGAGAAAGAAAATGGAACATTGATGACCGATATAGTGAGTTATGCGCCACCTTTTGGAGTTCTTGGAAGTATCGCAAACACGATTCTCATTAAACACAAATTAAAAGAGATTTTTGATTACAGAGAAAAAACAATCATCAAAATGTTTGGTTAAAGATCTTGATTAACCAAACACCATTAATAAATATTTATGGCTTTATGTCTTGATTTGAATAAATCAAGACATAAAGAATGATAAAGAATATGCGTTAGAGTATAAATTAAAAAGTAGTAGATTAGTGAAATTTGGACTTTTATGTTGGTTTTTAAACATGTTGTGTTACTTCACTAATCAATTTAGATACAACTAGTTCTAGCAAATAAGAAGTTAACAAATGTTTTTTTAGAGATAGACCATTAATTACTTTAGATAAGTTAAATATCAATGTTAAAGGGTGATTTATCTGAAAAATATTAATTCTTTAATTGGAATAGATAAATAAGTGTTTTGTATCTTTAATCTAATCAGGGATAATTTTTACAGATATTTCAGAAGTATTTTAGTTCATTTACTATCTGTAATTGATGTGAAGAGAGTCATAATGATCGATTAATTGTAAAAAAAAAAGTAGTTTTACTATAATTAAATATCATCATTGATAGGTAAGATTTTAGACAAAACGATATAAAGTGAATGGTACCCATCTTCAAATGCCTAAGATTCCAGATTCCGTTTATTCAAGTTTTTTATCGGCACTTCTCGATGGTAATCGAAAGCTCTGTTCGCAGATAATTCGAGAACAAGTAAATCTTAACGTTCAAATAAAAGACTTATATGAACAAATAATGAAAAAAGCTTTATATAGGATTGGGGAACTTTGGGAATTCAATAAAATAAGTGTAGCGACTGAACACTTAGCATCTGCAATTGTAGAAGCCATTTTAAATGAGTTGTATTCAATAATTGCTTTAAATCAAAAGTCTCAAAAAAAAATTATTGTTGCTTGTGTTGAAAATGAATTACATCAAATAGGTGTAAAGATGGTAGCTGACTTATTCGAGTTAAATGGATGGGATGCCTATTTTTTGGGAGCAAATACACCAACAGAAGATTTAATTTCATTTGCTAAAACAAAAAAGCCCGATGTTTTTGCTATTTCTTTGAGTCTTTATTTCCATTTGCCAAAGCTTGAAACAATGATTACAATGATAAGGGCTGAATTTCCTGACATTCCTATATTAGTTGGTGGTCAGGCATTTAGCAGGGGTGGTAAAGATGTAATAGAAAAGTATGCAAATGTTACGTATTTATATGATTTAGAAAGTATTGACACCTATATAAAACACAATTATGATGGATAAAAAACACGTATTAAAAGGAGCATTAAGTATAGCTCAGGTTAGCGATAGCACCTACAAAGAATTTCAAAAGAAATCGGAAGAACTAATACAAAAAATGAATACGTATATGTTGCAACGCCCGGATTTGGATAAGCTAGTTGGCGAAAAAAATGTGATTATGATGAAAGATAATCATGCAAATCATGTACGCTTTATTGCTTCTATGTTAAAAAATCATAACGCTGATGTATTATTAGAAACAGTATTATGGGTTTTTAGAGCTTATCGGAGCCACGGATTTGCGACCAATTATTGGGCTGCTCAGTTAAATGGATGGATGGCCATTTTAAATGAAAATTTAAGCCCTGATAGTTATTATGAGGTCCTTCCTTATTATGAATGGATGCAAATAAATATCCCTATGTTTGTTTTACTTTCCGATGAAAAACTAGAAGCAACGTTCTCAATGCATTAGAACATGAAAAAAAATGAGACTCTAAGCTTACTTTTTAATTGGACCACAGAACTTAATGAGTCCATTCTCAAGAGTAAATCACAATGCCTAGCATTATTTTCAGAAAATGGGGAATTGCTTATGAGTAATGATACGTTTAGTTCACTCCTAAAAAACAAGCCAAAAGATTCATTTTTTCACCCAAGTTTAGAGTCTCTTTTTAAAATGGAAAGTACATCAAGTTTAGTTTTCGAGGGGTTTATAACTATAGGAGATTTTAAATCACTAAATACATCAATACATGCTCAAGTTTATCGAAAACAGGATAATCTTTTGATACTAGGTGGCATTGAAACACAGAAACTTATAACACAAAACATTGAATTAGCAGATTTAAATAGAGAAAATGTGAATCTTCAAAGAGAATTAGTGAAGAAATCTAGTTTTCTCAATAATACTTTAATTGAGTTAGATGAATCAAATAAAGAACTTACTAAAGAGAAGGCAACAAGAGATAAGTTGTTTTCAGTAATTGCGCATGATTTAAGAAGTCCATTTGGAGTTATACTTGGTTTTACAGATTTGATTAAAAATAAAGTTTCAAAACTACGTAATAATGAGACTGTGCTTCAATATTTAGATCACATAAAAATATCTGCTCAAAACGCGCAAATATTATTAGATAATTTGCTGAATTGGACAACAGTTCAAACGGGAAAGATTCGATATAAACCAGAAAAAATAAACTTATCTACCTTAATTCAAGAAATAATAGAAAGTATTAATGCCGCCTTTGAAATTAAAAAAATCGATCTGCTTTTTCAACCAAAAGTAGATGCTGAAGTAGTTGTAGATTCAAATATGTTGCAAGTTATACTACGAAATCTCATTTCAAATGCATTAAAATTTACGAAAGAAAATGGTTCAGTTATTATTTCAACAAACTTAATAGAACATGGAATTGAAGTTTCTGTGTCGGATACTGGTGTTGGAATTAAAGCTGATTTGGTGAGAACCTTATTCAGCAATGAACATAACGAAACCAATTTAGGAACAGCAAATGAAAAAGGTTCAGGTCTTGGCCTAATACTTTGTAAAGACTTTGTTGAAAAACTAGGTGGCACGATTTGGGTTGAAAGCAAAGAAGGGCTTGGTAGCAATTTTAAATTTACATTGCCTTTGAGTTAAATCTAATAAGGAACTTCAATAAAGAGTTCAAATACTCATAGGCATAAATTAATTTTTGATCAGAAAAAAATCTTCGAGAAATTGAAAAGTGAATAGGTATTCTAAAGGATTAAGAATCCTATAAAAGTAAATAGATATTCAGAAATTAGAATGTTAATTATCAGTAACTTGTTTATTATCATAATTAAGCCCATTTACCCTAATTAATCAATTAATAGGGAGTTAAAAAGATGTTAAACAAAAAAGGAAAAGAGTTCCATCAATTTGATTTAAAAGGAAAAACAATTTTAATTGCAGATGATGATTACATGGTTAGGTTTTATTATCAAGAAGCGTATAGCGACACAGGCGTAATGTTACTAGTAGCTGAAGATGGTAAAGAAGTTGTGGAATTGTTTAAGTCGCATCCTGAAATTGATTTAGTTTTAATGGATGCAAGAATGCCAGAACAATCAGGCTATGAAGCTACAAAGCATATATTATCTATAAATTCTAAAGCAGTTATTCTAATGCAAAGCGCCTCCGTTTTGCCAGAAGACAGAGAACTTGCCTTATCAATAGGTTGTATTGATTACCTAGAAAAACCTGTTAATCCAGAAATGTTAATAGAAGTATTAAGTTCAAAATAAATTGTATAAAACCATGATTTTCAAAGTAATTTTATTCTTAGTTATCAACTTCTCTGCACTTGCTTTGGGCAGTTTGTTTACCCAAAGTGGAGTTAGTTCCGATTGGTATGTTGGTCTCAATAAAGCACCTTGGACTCCTCCGGGTTGGGTTTTTGGGGCAGCTTGGACAAGCATTATGTTGTTTTTTAGTTTTTATATGGCTCAGTTGTGGACAAAAGTGGATAACAAAAACCTTCTTGTTGGGCTGTATGTACTTCAATTAATATTGAATATCGGATGGAATCCAAGCTTTTTTTATTTTCATCATGTTTTGGGAGGTTTAATCATCATAAGCACACTAACTCTACTGGTGGGTTATTTCTTGATAAATTATTGGTCAGTTTTAACGTATAAATCAGTGCTAATTCTGCCATATTTTATTTGGCTACTTATTGCAACTTCTTTAAATGGATATATTTTATTGAAGAATTGAAGAGTTAGTGTTTACTTAAATTAAATGAATTCATACTTAATTAAGATTTAAACTATGTCTGCTAAAAACTCTCTATCAAATGATCAAACCGAATCACTTCTCAAGATTTTAAAAAATCGATTTGAGAAAAATAAAAGCCGACATATTGATATTACTTGGGAAAAAGTGGAAGAGAAATTACTAGCTAATCCTGAAAAAATGGGGTCGCTTTTCCAAATGGAAGAAAGTGAAGGCGAACCCGATGTGATTGGCTATCAATCAGATACAAATCAGTTTATTTATTGCGATTGTTCCGCTGAAAGCCCAAAAGGTCGCAGAAGCTTGTGTTATGATGAACAAGCCTGGAATTCCAGAAAAGAAAATAAGCCAAAAGGAAATGTGCTAGATACAGCAGAAGAAATGGGAATTCAACTTCTTGATGAAGATCAATACCGGAATTTGCAAAAACTCGGCGATTTTGATTTAAAAACTTCCTCTTGGGTTTTAACTCCTTCATCTATAAGAGAAAAAGGTGGAGCTATTTTCTGCGACAATCGTTTTGGTCACATTTTTACCTATCATAATGGCGCAGAGTCGTATTATGCTGCTAGAGCTTTCCGCGGAATCTTATTGGTTTAATTTAACTCTTATTTAAGAAAGTCTGAACTCAGGTTATTGGTATTTCGATTACGCCAAAAAAGAAGTCCATCATTCTAAATCTCATATTATTGAAACGCTAACTAATTTGTGCGATTTCATCCATTATCTTGAAAAAAGAATCATAAAATTCAGTATGATAAAAGTGGATTTTCTGAATTTGAAAGAGAAGTTTTTGAGAATATCGAGAATACAAATAGCTCATAACTTAATGAATTGATTTAGCGCGATTTCATTATTCGATTATTGATGATTGAAACATTTCTCGTCGTATTTAAGTAAGTGGCGAAACTCAGTATCGTATTTTTTTAAACTTACTTCATTAATCCATTTCGATGAGTTCAGGATAAGAATTGGAGCAAAGATTTTACTTGTTCCGAACGCAGTTTATTCATTTCCCTAAAACCTATTGATGTATGAATCTTAGCATAGAAAATCTTCAAAAAATCTATCCGAATGGCGTAAAAGCCTTGGATGGGATTTCGCTACAAATTGGAAAAGGAATGTTTGGGCTTTTGGGGCCAAATGGAGCAGGAAAATCTTCTTTAATGCGAACACTCGCAACCTTGCAACTTCCAGATTCCGGTGCAATTCATTTTGATGGATTAAATGTGTTAAAAAATCCCATGGAATTGAGAAAACAATTGGGTTATTTGCCACAAGATTTTGGAGTTTATCCCAAACAATCGGCTAGAAAATTATTAGACTATTTTGCTCTTTTAAAAGGTATTTCTTCAAAGAAAGATAGAAATGCTAAAATTGAAGAAGTTTTAGAATTGACAAATCTCAGCGAAGTGCAAAAGAAAAACGTGAGCGACTATTCTGGAGGAATGAAACAACGATTTGGAATCGCTCAATTGTTGCTAAATAATCCAAAATTAATCATTGTTGATGAACCAACCGCAGGGCTTGATCCCGAAGAAAGACATCGGTTTTTGAACGTTTTACGTGCCTTAGGAACCGAACATATCGTCTTGTTTTCAACGCATATTGTGGATGATGTTACCGATTTATGTACAAATTTGGCGATTATTAATAAAGGAAAAGTCCTTAAAGCAAGCAGTCCCAAAAGTGCTATTGAAGAATTGAATTCCAACATTTGGACAAAAACGATATCAGAAACGGATTTAGAAAAATTTAAAACTGATTTTTTGCTAGTTTCATCACATTACACCGAAAACAATCAATTAATAATCCGTGTTTATTCGAAAACTCAACCCGATGAAACCTTCCAAAAAGCTATTCCGAATCTGGAAGATGTCTATTTCATCACCTTAAATCATAGCGGTAAATGATAAGCTCCATTTATCTCCATGAATTGAATTATTGGTTGAAGAAACCGATCATTTACGTTTATTTCGTCGTTTTTTTTAGCTTTTCTTTTATTTCGTTTTTGGGAAGTGGCGGTTATTTTGATGAACCTATAAAAGCAAGTGATACAATCCGTTTGCTAAATTCTCCTCACGAACTCAATTATTTATTTCAATACATCGGAAAAT
>Ga0102814_10003549_pt1 | contig 10143 bp, 10 predicted proteins | sample ColrivemetaGS741_FD_79112 | JGI IMG/M metagenome (GOLD analysis project Ga0102814, IMG submission 79112) | Estuarine microbial communities from the Columbia River estuary - Flood tide ETM metaG S.741 | ecosystem: Environmental > Aquatic > Marine > Intertidal zone > Estuary | place: USA... | reverse complement strand
GGAAGAATTGGAAGGATGTAGAAGATGCCGATTTTTGTATTATTATTTATATAGATAATCTTTTAAAATCAGAATTTAAAAAGACAACAGATATATCTAAGGAAAGAAAGGAATCGAGATCGGGAGCAATTTCATTAATGACCGATAATCAATTAAGAAATGCAAATATCGAAAGATATATGAATCAACTACTTGGTAAGATGGGTATTTCTTCTAAAAAATTAGAATTGAAGAACCTACAAAAGTATATAGCATCTAGTATATTAGGTGACTATTCATATTTTGCTATTTATAGAAATAGACCAGATATAACCGAGACTAAAAAATTCTCTTCTCGTCTTTTAGAATTACTTAAGCTTATTAAAAGATATGATAATCCTAGTGAATATAGAAAAGAAGAAGTAGAAGATTTTTATAATAACAGGATTAGTAAGGTTTATATACAAAATAATCAATCATCTTCTAAGTATAAAATTGAATATGATAATGGATATCAAAGGTATATAAAAGGTATTAACGATGTTAAAGAAGAGAAGAAGAGAAAGTATGTTAAAGAATATCTAGCTACTTGTAAAGAGATTGGTAAGTATATTAATAGTTATGTATCTAGTCAAGAAGTAAATTCAATTGATGATTATATTTTCTTATACAATAAAATAGCATCTATACAATCTGTTATGTGGGATGATAATTTTAGACCCTCTTCAACATTAACAAGACATATAATAGAAAACCTATCAAGTAATAACAACTTAGATAATGTAATAAACTATATTAATGATATGTCTAAGGATGCTATTGATGAATTTAAAGAAGATATTAAAAAGACTAAAAAAATAAAATCTTACGTTGAATCTATATTAAAGTAGTTATATCCCTTTTCCTTTCATCGATCTCATAAATTAAAGAAATACAATCACGTTTTAAGGATTTAAACTGATCAATAGTTGGATTATTTTTATCAACTGATAAAAGTTTAACTATCTCATTATCAATAGACTTTATTTCCTCTGTTAAAGATTTACGTATTGTAGATATTTCATCTAAAACATCCTCTCTAACATCAACAACTAAAGACTTGAAATATGGGTTTTCGAGTATTTTATTTTTGTAAAATTCTGAATTTGATTCTTTAAGTATTCTCTTTAAGTTCTGATATACCTCTTCTTCACTTTTTGAACTTTCTAATTGTTCAAGTAAAAAATTAAATTCCTCTTTTCTCGACATTTTAATATTTATTTTTTACAAACTTCGTTGAAGGTCTCTTTTCAAGTCCCTCTCTTTGATAGTGTTTCTTTTATCATATAACTTTTTACCCTTAACAACACCAATCTTTACTTTAAGTTTATTTCTTTTCTTAAAAATAGAAAGTGGTACACAAGTTACACCCATGTCTTCCATACTTCTACTTATTTTTGATATTTCTTTCTTAGTGAGTAGTAATTTTTTATCTCGATTTTCTTCATGTGGTTCAGACACATGAGCTTGTGCATATCTCGCCACCTTTAGATTTTTTATCCAAACCTCACCACTCTTAAAATATATGAATGAATCAAGTAATGTTACATTACCATCTCTTATTGATTTCACTTCACTACCAACAAGCACAATACCAGCCTCGTATTCATCTAATACGTGATATTCATAATACGCTTTTCTATTGTTTACTATACTCATAGTGCAAATGTAATTATAATTTTTTAATTAAGTACTTTTTCTAACTTAGAATCTCTTTCTAATGTGAATAATATTTCATCAAGTGATACGTTGATATTATCACCATCATATCTATTCTTTACTATGGATATATATGGCTTCTTACCAAGAAGTTTATCCACAACACCAGAATCTTGTATAACAAAAGCTAAATCAGCCATATATAGTGTAAAATGACCACCCATGAAATTATCAATCTGATACCCATCAGAATTTCTAGGAGCTTTATACATCGGAGTTGTTACTATCAATTTATAAGGTGTTTCGATAGGTGCTTCTTCTTTATGACTTTCTGGATCATCAAAATCAAGACCAAAACTTTCTTCTTGTATCTTGTTGTATGCTTTGAACATATCTCGTCTAATCTTCTCAATCATCTTACTTATAGATTTACTAAAATCCATACTTGTTGAACTACTCGAATGTCTAACCTCACCTATATCAATAACAACATATTTAAAATCCGGAGAATCTCCCAAAATCTGTGTTAGTTTTATTTCTCTTAAATAAGTAACGAAGTCAAATGATGAATCTATCTCACCAATACTTAGATGTGGTAGTCTTGAAATAAATTCATCCTTTATTCTCTCAGTCTTATAAGTGTATCCTAAAACAGATACACTAGACCTATCAACAAGATCATATAGATAATCCAGTTTTTTCATTACTCAGTAATTTGTTGATTAATTATTTCAGTTAGTTTTTCCTTAGTAACTGAACCAACCGATCTATCAACAACTTCACCATTCCTATAAATAAGAATAGTTGGAATGTTTCTAACACCAAGTTCAGTTACGATATCTCTATTAGAGTCAGCGTCAAGTTTACCAACTGATAATTGACCTTGAAAATCAATTGATAGTTGGTCAACTATTGGTGCTATCATTTTACAAGGACCACACCATTCAGCCCAAATATCAACAAGTACCAACTCGTTCTCAGTTGTGAATGTGTTGAAATTACTATCATTTAATTCTGTTATAAATGCTACCATAATTTTTATTATTTTTATTTTATATAAAAAATAAACTTAAAAGTTTAAAGCCACTCAGGTATCTCACCAGTTGATGGTTGAACTTCTATTTTATTATTAACTATTTTATCAACCTTACCCCTTGTATCGTTAACTATTTGTTTCCTAACGGATAATTCTAATAATAAAGTTGTTTGCTCATCTAAGACCATATCTTTACCAACTTTCATCTTTTCTAATATCGATATAGCTATGATTGGATCATCTTTGAATTTATCTAATAACTTCTTAACTATTACTATTTGATCTGATAATTTAATACCCTTTAGATTATTAATTGAATTTGGAGCATATTTACAAAGTCTATCTAATAAATCAATATCCTCTTTATCAACCTCTTTATCAAAGTAATTAGGATCATTAAAGAAACAACCTAGTTTAGACCAAAGTTTAACTTTATAATCATCACCATAAATATTTCTCATATAAAAAAGATAAATACTTGATAAATAAATACTGCTTAGGTTTTTATCATCCGAAAATGTTGATGGTCTTCTCATACTAAAAACATCAAAATCAACATCCTTAAATTCAATACTTTTTAAGTAGTGTAATTCTGTAACCTCATTATACTTACTAAGTAAATACTTTTCCATCTCTAAATCACGAGATAGTATAAAATACTTACTCAAGACATCTTCATTATCGATAAACATCTGTAAGTACCTATCCTTAAATCGCAGTTTAATCATATCACTGAATTTATAGAATAAACAATATTGCATTAGATTATACTCAAACTCACTAACCTCAATATTTAATTCTTTTGATTTTTTAGCTAGTCTAACAGCCGTGTGTGATGGTGTCATTAAATTCGAAACCTTTAAGTCACCTGTTTCTAAAAAATCCTCAAAATCTTTTGTCCAGTAAACCTTATCTTCTTCAATAGAATATCCAACTCTTGTAGCATTAATATCAAAAGAACTAATAACTAACATTGGGTCTGATGTGTTGGATTGATAGGAGATTGTGTTAAATATATCCTCTCTTAAAGATTCAACAATGGTGTAGAAATCCTTGGTATATGAAGAAAATCTCATCCCGGTATAATCTTCATAATACTTTAAGTCCTGCTCTTCATACTTGAATAGAGTTTTTTCACTATTATCAATCTTTTCAATATTTTTATCAAAAACAAAAATATCAATATCATTAACAACAGCTTTGTTACCGGAAACCAATTCCCAAATTATATTAGCAATTGATCCACCAGCCACAAATCCTTTCTTAGGAAGTCCCCATTCTGATCTAATTCGTTGTATAGCTTGACGACCAAGTTTTTCTACATCCATTTGTTAAATTTTTAAAGGTACATTTCATCTATTTCATCAAATTCCTTTTGAGTTTGTTCAATAAGAATATGACGACCATTTCTAATTTGAGACTTAATTGTTGATAAGTTTTTACCAAGTTGGTCAGCTATATCTTTGTAAGCCATCCTATTAATTTCTCTCATTTCGATAACCGTTCTATATGGTTCCTTTAAATCTTTAATTCTACTTTTCATTATAGAAGCTTTTTTATCAAAAACATCATTAACTACAACATCATTACCAGAATCTTCTTCGATAAAATCTTTCATGGTTGTTCCCTCATTATCAAATTCAACATCAAGTGATATTGACTTCTTTGAGTTTTTAATGTCTTGTAAAGTTAGATTTTTTGCAATTGTGAAAAGCCAAGTTGAGAATTGAGATTTCTCTTTATCATACTTTTCAATTTTTTCAAGTGCTATCATAAAAGAATCAGTTGAAATATCCTCTGCTTTCTGAGGGTCATTACAAATTCTTCCAGTAAAATAAATAAGTTTTGGATAGTACTTTGTGTAGAGTGTGGTAAAATCTTTACCGGTTCTTTCTCTAAATAATTTTTCTTGTTCAGAGAATGTTGTAATCGCATTTAATTTCATAATTATTGCCGTTATTTTTTTTATATTGACCTGTCGTCAATTGCTTTTTATTGCCGTTAATTGTACTTTAATTATACTTTGTATATATTAAAAGTTGTCTCTTTTCCTTCGAAATTTCTTAATTATCGAAGAAAAATACACCTTTGAATTTTTCATACTTTGGTTTATAATGTTGTTCATCATCACCCAATACATAATACCAATCTTCCTTTCTAGCTTCTTTTATTTTACCCAACTGATTCATATCATCTTGACAATTATCAAGAGCATACTGTTGAGACGCAACTTCTTTGCGCAATTCTATTGTACTCATATTTTTATTATTTTAATATTTCAGTTAACTTATCATTTCGTTCATTCTTAATTATCTCACTCAATAAATCACCACCAAATAATTCATTCAACCCCTCTCTGTTTTTAGCAATACTGTGATTGTTGGTATATAAAGACGTATCTGGTTGATTAGTTTTTAGATATTCCATCCACTCCTCCTGTGAATCAATATTAGTAACCGGAACATTCCAGTCTTTTGATATAACATATGATTTCTCATAATTAGGCAAAGATAGTCCATTATGAATTGAAACCATTTCTTTAACTATATGTAAATGATCATTACACCTCAAATCAAATAAAGTAGACCTATTATCTGACATAATATCTATAAGTCTTTTACCAATGGCTATCAACTTGGATTCACCATTTATATAAGCGTGTATCAGAGTTTTTTTGGTTACGTTTATATTACCATAAACTTTGGTTGAATTTACTCTAGTATGATGAGCCATCTTCATAAGATATCCATTAGTATCATAAACAATACCAGTCTTGGTAAAAATCATATCATATTGTTTACCCCAAACTAACTTATTATTTTCTATGAATGGGAATACTTTAATTTCATCACCATCCTCTATTTTATATAACATACTTAATTTAGTATTTTTTCTAATTTACTATCCCTAACTTCATTTTTATCAAAAATCCATTCAAATAAATAAGCATGTTTATAATCTAAATATGACCAATCACTACTTATTGGTTTATCATGTGACAGATATCTTTTACCAAGGTAGGTAAAGTGTTGATGTTTAAGTTCAAAATCACTTCTGAAAAAGTTATCAAGAAAGTCAATAAATTCAAGAAGAACTTCTTCTTCTCTGTCATATTCATCACTCTCTTTCTCTTTTTGACTTAGTGGATGAAAAATATCTATTACATCTCTTACATCCCCAAGTACATTGGAATTACCAAATGGTCTTTTGAATCCCATTGTTATACAAGGATCATCATAATCATCAAACTCTAAGTATAATCTTCTCAAAAGATATTTGTTATAATCTTTTGTCTCTAAATTAATATAAGACACCATTGATATAAATTGCATACAAACATACAAATGACTTAATTCCTCTTCGTCTGATACTATATCTAAATTATCAGATAATCTCCATTGAAGCATGACATCATAATATCCAGATTGGTCGCTCCTATGAGATTTTAGTTTTTTTATTTTTTGAATATCTTCATCTGATATTTTAAAATTGTTAGTTTTACCATTAAAACCATAAAAAAATTCACTACTATATCTCATTTTAATTATTTTAATAAATCTTCTAATTCTTCAACAACTAATATTTCAACTCCTAAGTCAATGGCTTTATTTTCTTTTGATGATCCACTACCCTTAGATTTCATAACTAAGTGAGTTGTGTTTTTTGACACAGAACCAGCAATTTTACCACCACGAGATTCAATAATTCCTTCTAAATCTTTTCTACGAACACCAGTAAATACAAACGTTTTACCTTCTAAGTCACTTCCAACAGGAGCAACTTCAACTTTCTCTTCAATAGTAATTGGTAAGTCTTTGATGAAATTAAAGAATTCGTCATAAGATTCGATATAAGTTTTTGCTGAAATATCAGCAAAACCCTCAATTTCCATCACTTGGTCAATAGTTGGTTTTTCAGTAAACTTCTCAAGTAATACTAATTTCTTACTACCCAACCCTCTAAAGATTCCAGTAGCGTGTTGTAATTTGCTCAATTGAACACCTTTAACAGACTTTTGAATAGAGTTGAACACTATACTCGCCTTTCTTTTCCCGAAACGGTCAATCTTCTCTAAATCATCTTTAGTAAGATTCAGAATATCTTTTATAGTTTTATAACCAACTTCCCATAATTGTGTGATAACACCTTCACCTACATTATCAGCTTCTAGTATTTCAAAGAATGCAATATTCTTTTTTAGTTTTTGGTCGTCTGTTTCTGTTAGTGTGATTAACTCAATACCTGCTTCATTCCAATCAATTTCAACACCTTCAATTGTAGGTTGTACAAAATCAACAGTTTCTAAAACATCAACGATTAATGGTATAACCATACCACTACGTTTTACTAATACTTTAGCACCAACACCAATACCCATATCTTTTACAAATCGAGCATTGTTACCAGTTACATTAGATACTGTAACACCATCAAGTTTAATAGGATTAATATGTAAGATAGGTTTTAACAAACCTTGTTTTGAAATATTCCAAGAGATTCCAATAACTTCTGATTCAGCAGTTTGTTCGAAACTTGGGTGCTTGAAAGCTCTTGCCCAAACAGGATTGTTTGAGGAAGTTTCTCTTCCTAATCTATTTTGAATTTGGATATCATTAATCTCAATGATTAATCCATCTATTTCATAGTCTGGAGATAATGTATGAAAGAGGCTAATAAGTAATTCTTCTGTTAAATCCTCAATAGCACACATATGATAGTTAACTTTTACTCGTTGACCACTATTCAATTCATCAATTATTTCTTGTTTTGTAGTAAACTTTGTTCTACAAATAGCACCATATTTAATATAGTCACAATCTTTAAGAGAATCACTAACAGTTTTTGAGTTTAATAAACCAGCAACTAAGTTTCTAGGATTTGCGAAGTCATTAGAATAATCATCTAAGAATTTTTTCTTAGACATCATAACTTCACCATAAGTATATGTGAAAGGTAAAGTAGAAAATGGATCACCATCTTCATTTATATCTTCATATAAATGATTACCAATCAATTTATAATGTTCGTCTGATTGTTGTCCAAAAGTTCCATCACCTCTAGTTGATGCTGAGTTATCTAACTCATTTACACAAAGAGATAATCCATCAAACTTAGGAGTTATAATAACTGTTTCGGATTTTGATATACCTTTTAGACGACACCAATCACTGATATCATCCATAGATTTAATTTTATTCATTGATGCCATATCAATAGGTAATCTTCTTTTACGAGATTCATCTATCACAATATGACCTACTAAAGATAGTAAATCATCATCCGGTGATAATAAAGATAATTCTTCAAGTAGAGTATCATACTCTGAATCTGACATAATTGGATTCCCACCTCTGTAAGCCTCATTGGCTTTAATTATGTTTTCTTTTAATTGTTCTATCATATATAACTTATTACTTACAAATATACACTTTATTTTTAATAATGTAGCAATTTTGCTAACTTTTCGTCTCTTTCCCAAGAAATACTAACACCTTCTAATTTATTTGGACAAAATTCTTTCCAATCCCTAACATTCTCTACATGAAATGGTACAAGTTTCGACCACTTTAAATACTTTCATAACTACAAATATAAAAAATAAAAATTAAATAGTCAAAGAAATGAGTAGAAATTAATATATAAAGAAAATCAAAATAGACAAATGCCAATTCAAAGTTCATTTCCTAAGGTAGCTGACCAAGTCATAACTTATAATAAGAATATTGTTGATATCTTATCAAAGATCAATAGTCTTACAACTACTACTGATTCAACTGTAAATATTCAAATTTTTGATGAAAATGGGGTTTTAAGAAATTACTCTTTACCATCATTCACATCATTAAAAGCTGAAATTGATAGATTGAATAATAATATCAATTCACTTTATAGTATAGATGCTGACGGTGCGCTTATACAAACAAGTAATCAAAATAAGTTTAAGAAGATTATAACTGTTGACCTAAATAGAGAACCTATTGCAGTTAGTAGTTTAGGTGGTGTTTCTAATTTTAAGTCTAATGTTAATTGGTTTTTTGATAGTTTATTAGATCCACTACTTTCAGTTGAAATTGATTTATCTGGTAAGATTGAGAATAATGTTAGGAAATGTCAGTCTAGAAGATATATTGTTGATTTTGCAAAGGATGTGGATGGTAATTTAACGAATTTAGGACAATCTGCTCTTAATAGTTATAATAGTTTATTTAGAGGGAATTCTAATATAGTATTCTCTGAATTCGAAACTTGGTATAAAACCACACCTGGTTTAGTTGCACCGGATAATCCTAGATATGATGAACAGGTTTTTGATTTAGAACCTAATAGTTTACTTTATGATGGTGAGTTTTCTGTACTAAGAATACAAGAAGATAGATTAAATAGAAAGCTTTGGTATGTATTGAATACACTAGAATATATTGTTTCTGATACAGTAGAAGTTAAAACATTAACAAATGGTGATGAAGTAATTATAAATACTGAGAAAACTTCAACAAGATATAAAGTTATTGAGGTCTCTCTTGCGGAATCAAATCCAAGAGTTAGATTTGAAAGAGTAGAAGGTTTAGAGCCTATACCGGTAGCAATTGGAGCTTTGAAAATTTATTCACCAATAATTTACACTAAGAAGGTAAGAGTTAGTATTGGTTACAATGAAAGAAACGTGGTTTTCTTAAAACCAATCAATACTGAAAATAACTTAGTTGCTAAGAAATGGAGTTTGGGTACAGGATTCTATACAAGTGATTTGAGATTAGAAGCTGATTCAAATGCTAATGGATTAACAATGGAACAATATTATGTTGACTATGTTTATGATTATGGTGAAGTTTTACAGGATTTAGTTGCTAAGAAAACGCCAAATAAGTTAGCTGGTACACCAAATGCTCCAACACTTAATTTAGATAACTTTAAGGTTGTTCAAGTTAATAAACATTTAACTGATACACCTGATGGTAATTTGATAAAGCAAAAGCATAATTATCAACTTTCACTTAAATCAGAAGTTCAACAAATACAGGATGCTATATTAGATAGAAATAAAAAGCTTAAGGTTACGAAATTCAAATCAGAATCTTCTAAAAAACAATCTCAATTGGAAATAGATGATTTAACTAAGAAGAAAGGTAGTAAATCCAAATTATTAGCATCTATCACAAAAGAGATAATTGATTTATCTAGAAGCCCATCTACAAAAGTAGATCCTAAATTTAGAGTTAGAGGTTTCTGGACAATGCCAGAATCGGTTGTTACTAGAGGAACTAAACCACAAGAAATTGTTCAGTTCCGTATTCAGTATAGATATGTTAGTAAAGATGGTAGAGAAACTCCTATCGAAACTTTTCAAGTTGATAATACACAAGAAAGAGCTAGTTTCTCTAACTGGACGGAATTTAAGACCGATGCTAGAAAAAGAACATATGATGCCG
>Ga0102814_10003548_pt1 | contig 10144 bp, 6 predicted proteins | sample ColrivemetaGS741_FD_79112 | JGI IMG/M metagenome (GOLD analysis project Ga0102814, IMG submission 79112) | Estuarine microbial communities from the Columbia River estuary - Flood tide ETM metaG S.741 | ecosystem: Environmental > Aquatic > Marine > Intertidal zone > Estuary | place: USA: Columbia... | reverse complement strand
GGCAAAACTTCAGGGAGCAAAACTTGATAAAAAAAATTAGCCACTAATAAGTACTAAGGTTAAAAGTAAATAAGGGTATTCCAAGCTAATTTTTATATCAACTATTATAAATGATTCACTTTTAAAAAAGGAAATTAGGGTCTAATCTTCAATTCTTAAAGAACTGATAATAGTCATAATCAAAAATGATCTTCCTCACTAATTATCAAAAAAACAATCTCCAAATTTGTTCTTTTACGAAACTGAAAAACCAATCAAATGTTAGAAAATCAAACTCCAATGAGAAAATTCGTTCCCTTATTATTAACTTTTATTTCAATAATGAGTTTTGCTCAACAAAATGAAATTCCTAATTTAGAAAACAAAAAAAAGGAATTATTAAGACAGGTAAATATGTTGAATGATTCCATAAAAAATATTGAGCTCCAAATAAATATTATCAAGACAAAAGAAATTCAAAACATGGTTACTGATTCTACATTAAAAGTAACTATGAAAAAAGGTGCAAAATTAAAGAAGACCGCAAATGTTTTAGGCGATATAATTACAACGTTTTCAGAAAACAAAGACGTTATCATTCTAGATTATCACAATGACTATTTTGGAGTTCTTACCGACTCTATATTCCGATATGTATATGAAGGTTGGATTAAAAAAGATGAGAAAATTTACGAGTATATTAAGATAAAAGAGGACGAGGAGAGAAAATTAAAACAGCTAGAAAGAGAACAAAAACTTAAAGAACAAAAATCTGAATGGGCTGAATTAGAAAAGAAATACATAAAAAAATATGGAGAGAAAACATATAACAAACTTAAAGAAGGCTCCTATTGGATTGGAATGAATAGAGAAATGGCTATAATATCTTTAGGGCGTCCTAATGATATTAACAAGACTGTAGGTTCTTGGGGAGTTCACGAACAATGGATTTACAATAACTTATACTTATATTTTGAAAACGGGAAACTTTCTTCATATCAAGATTAAATTGATTTTTTATTAAAAAACACTTAGTATTTAATTAAAATACCCCTATAAAGCACCCCAAAAGAAAAACCCGTTGATAATACATTGATTATCAACGGGTTGTAAAAAAGTTTGTCGGGGCACCAGGATTCGAACCTGGGGCCCCCTGCTCCCAAAGCAGGTGCGCTAACCGGACTGCGCCATGCCCCGATACATTCTATAAAGAATGGTTTTATTATAAAACTGGCGGAGGAGGCGGGATTCGAACCCGCGGTACCTGTTTCCAAGTACGTCGATTTAGCAAACCGGTGGATTCAGCCACTCTCCCACTCCTCCGAGTGATTTTATTTTTAATTCAAGTGCATTTTCTTTCAAATGCGGTGCAAATATATATTTAGTTATTTCAAAAGTCAAACCTTTTTTGTCTTTTTTTAAAATAATTGTCAATTAATTTTTTGCCATCTAATTTACAAAGAAACTAGCCTACCTTTTTTAGGATAAAATCAAAAAATCGTAATATTGTGATATTCCTTTATAGACTGATATTTCAAAATATAATTTTTATGAAAAAACTGTATGCCTTTTTTTTGTTAGGTTTCTTTCCCTATTTCACTTTTGCCCAAACAATTGAGCTGGAACAATATGCCACTGGCTTTCTTTCTCCAGTTGACATAACTAATGCTGGAGATGATCGTTTATTTGTGGTAGAAAGATCTGGCAGAATAAAGATAATTGATGAAAATGCCATCGTTATATCAACTCCCTTCCTTGATATTGATAATCTCGTTACACAAACTAGTGGCCAAAACGAGCAAGGTCTACTTGGTTTAGCTTTCCATCCAGATTATATAAATAATGGATATTTTTTTGTGAATTATATCGGAAATGATGAAGACACCTATATTGTAAGATATTCAAGGGATGCCTCAGATTCAAACCTTGCAGATCCTAATTCTGCTTTAACCATATTGAAAATTGATCAGCCAACCTGGAATCATAATGGGGGTTGTATCAAATTTGGCCCAGACGGATACCTATATGTAGGAATGGGTGACGGTGGATCAGGTAATGATCCATGGGGCACTTGGGGTAATGGACAAAACACTCAAACAATGTTGGGTAAAATACTACGAATCGATATTGATAATGGTTCTCCTTATTCTATACCTTCTGATAATCCTTTTATAAATGATGCAAATGTTTTGGATGAAATATGGGCAATCGGTGTTCGAAACCCATGGAGATTCAGTTTTGACAAACAAACTGGTGATCTTTGGATTGGTGATGTTGGCCAAAATGCTTGGGAAGAGATTGATTTTCAACCTGCAAACAGTCCTGGTGGTGAAAATTATGGATGGCGATGCTACGAAGGAAACCATTTAAATGGAAATGTAAATACGAGTAACTGTGGGTCATCAGATGAATATGTATCACCTATCTATGAAGTTCAACACAGTGGGTTTAGTGGTCCATGTTCCATTACAGGAGGTTTTGTTTACAGAGGAGAGGATTATCCTGACTTGGAGGGGATTTATATCTTTGCCGATTATTGTACAGGAGAATTTTTTACCGTTGCATCTGATGGTTCAGGTGGTTGGGTTGGTCAAGAAGTAGCAGATTTTAATTATGATATTTCTACTTTTGGTGAAGATGTGGACGGAGAAATTTATTGTGCTCGAATGGGGCAAGGTCGAATTTACAAAGTCGTTTCAGGTGCTTGTGCATCTCTTACAGCTTCTGCAAATATAATTAGTGAACCTTGTGAAGGAGAAACGAATGGTGTTGTTCAAATCGCAGGTGCTGGCGGAACACCACCTTACACATATCTACCAAATTTAGATTTAAATAATCTAGCAGCGGATGATTATAATATTACAATTACGGATAATGCAGGTTGTACCTCAACCGAATCATTTACTATCAATTCATTAACTCTACCCCCAGTTCCTATAATTTCTGTAAATGACAATTTGTTAACTGCACCAAATACTTATACTGCATATCAATGGCTGTTTAATGGTCAGCCAATCATTGGAGCAACCAACGAAGTTTTTACTGCTTTCGAGTCTGGTAATTACTCTGTAATCGTAACTGGTGGGAACGGTTGCACTAATACATCATCAGTAACCTCAGTAACTACAAATATAGAAAATATTCCATCTCTAAATAAAGTTACTATTACCCCTAACCCTTTTGACAAAGATATTTTTATTGAAATATTAGTGAATAAAACAGTTGACTTACAATTAGAGATCCTAGATATAAATGGGAAATTACTCATTTCAAAAAATATTTCTATTCAGGATAAATTCTCAGGAAGTCTTAATTTAGAGCACCTTAGTGTTGGGGTATATTATCTCAACTTAAAATCAGAAAGAGGAACTGTAGCAAGAAAGATAATCAAACAATAATTTAACCATAATTTTAAAAAAATCCATCTCGATTCTTCGAGGTGGATTTTTTTATGTGTAGTATCGAGCTTTAATCTTTAATCCCTCCCTTCAATAAGAGTTTGTCCATCGTTTGAGTTGAAACAGAATGATAATTCGGTTTTGCTTTTTTATAAATATTTTGAGCGATTTCAAGTTGCCCATTTTCTTTAAATGCACGATATAAAGGAGTTATAAATTTACGTCTTCCTACTCCAATCAAGAATTCTTCAATATTTGGAAGTATGTTGTTAGAATATCCATTTTTAATTGCAACTTCAAACCAAGCAGCCAAAACCTCTGAATTTCCTGAATTAGAAAAATTAAATTTATTGTCTAACCTTTTCATCAAATCCTTTTCATCAACAATTGGTAATTGACGAATAAAGTGCAGCCATTCATGTGTTGTCCAATCCGATACCTCTAAGTCACCAAAATCGTAATTCTCTTTGATTAAGGCTACAACTTTATTAACTACTACAAACTTTTCTGTAGTAACTTTAGTAACATTTTCAGGAATTCCTGGGCCATAAATCCATTCATCAATATCCACCTCAACTTGATATTTATCAATCAAATTTTTATTTAAATAATAAATAAACTCCTCAGTGGTAAGTGTCTTAAATCTATGAGTATCAAAATAAGTCTTTAAAAATCCATCCATCTTCCCCCGTCCAACTTTATCTTCCAACATCATCAAAAAGTAAGCTCCTTTTTCATAAGCAATATCAGTCATTCCATCATCAGGGTCTCGACCTTCTAAATCTAGAAAAAGATGTGTATCCTTATCATCCAAAATTTTTACATCTGCTTCTAAATCTTGAAATCCTAGGACAGCTAACATATTTGCATATTCTTCTCCATATAAAGCCTCCATTATTCTTCGTTCAAAATAAACGGTAAAACCTTCATTCAACCAGAAATCATTCCATGTAGCATTAGTCACTAAATTCCCTGACCAGGAGTGCGCCATCTCGTGAGCGATTAAAGCAGTCAATGATCGATCACCTGCTATAATTGTTGGAGTTGCAAAAGTCAACCTTGGATTTTCCATTCCCCCAAAAGGAAAACTTGGAGGTAACACAATTACGTCATAGCGATCCCATAAATATTTTCCATATAAATCTTCTGCAGCGATTAACATTTTCTCCATATCTGCAAACTCATACAATGATGGTTTTAGCAAACTTGGTTCTGAATAGATCGCTGTTCTTTCACCAATTTCACCATACTCCAAATCTCCAATAGCCAAGGCAATTAGGTAAGGTGGAATAGATTGTCTCATCTCAAATTGATAAACTCCTGTGTTATTTTTCTCCGTCGGATTGCTTGCTGACATCACGGGTAAAAGTTCTTTAGGAACTTTAATTGTAGCATTATAAGTAATTCTAATCCCTGGGGAATCTTGACATGGAATCCAGGTTCGGGTCAAAATAGCTTGACCTTGGGTAAATAAAAATGGATGTTTTTTTCCAGCAGTTTGTTGTGGGTTCAACCAATCAACTGCAGCTGCATCAGGATTGGTTGAATAATAAATTTTCACTTTTTGTGTCTCATGAGTTATTACAACTTCAAGAGGCTTACCTAAGAATTCCTTTTCCTCTCCTATTGTAAATATCGTGGGAGTTTCATTTTCACCGAGTGTGACCTTTTCGATATTCAAATTTCGTGTATCAAAAATAATTTTATCTGCTTGGTTATTTTCTATATCAAATAAGGCAAAACCAGATAAGGTTTTTGTGTCAAAATCAGCTAATAAATTTAGTTCAAGGTGTTTGGCTTTAGCTACTTCTGGTTCCGCAAAACTGTGAATATCTTTTCTAATATTTTTGGGTGGTCCTGTATTCATTTTATCTTTTATAGAAAGTACTTTTTCCTCTCCACATTGTAATAATAAAATGGCGAGGAACAAAATAAAATTAATTGGTTAAAGCGCATTTTCATTAAGTATTTGTATAATATTTAAAACAGAAATTAATATTTTGATTGGAGCATCAAATAAAACTGACTTTCTTTAAAAAATAAAAATGTTTACCGGTTGTTTTAAAATCTTACAATAACAACATAATATTTTAACTAAGGGTAAAGAAGCTTTTGCTTTTGTTCTTGAAATTCATCCGGTGTCAACACTCCTTTTTCATATAACGCTCCTAATGATGCAATCTGATCTAGCAAATCAGTTGCTTTTTCACTCTCTATAATATCCAATTTCTCATCTTGTTCTTCTGGTAAGTACCTGGGAATTTGGTAACTATTTTTTACAAATTTTTCAAATCGATCATTCGTCCTTAAATAAGCCAATGCATCTGATCCATGGATAGTATCGAAATCAATAAATCCGAAATCAACAGCTTTGTCCAAATGAAAAAGGGATTTTTCAAATTCCTCATCAATAGAATAACAACAAGCCATCAAAAAATGAGTTTTGGAATCTTTAAAATCAGCATGCAAAGCTTTTTGGAAATCAATAATTGCACCTTGCACATCATATTCATCAAACTTTCGCATCCCAGATTCTTTAAATGAATTAACTGGCTCAACACTTACTCTTCTTCTCTTCAATTCTTTTAGACTAGTCTCTCTTGACATTCTTGAATCATATAATCTGTTCCTTCTATCATTAGTTTGAGGATAATCATTAAGATAATTAATATTGTATTTCTCATCGAACTCCTCTTTAGGTTTTACTAGAAATAAAATAAAATCTACGAATCCTAAAATTGCTGGAAGAAAAATAAAAGGTTTATTTTCTTCAACAGTTGCCACCATCATTATAAAAAATAACCCCAGGTATAAAAAACCTTTGACTCGCTCTCCTAAATAAAATCTATGAACCCCAAATACCCCAAATAAAAGTGCCAGTAATGCCGCCGTCCTCTTTTTTTTCATATTAAAATTTTTGATTTAAATGTTGAACTTTCCTAATTTTTTAATTTTTCTTTTTAAATATCAGTATAATTCATAAATACTTTCTTTTCCTTTCGCTAAACGCATGAAATTCATAGATAAGATTAACAAAAAGTCTTCAAATTGATTTGGATATAATCATTACCTATTTTCAAATGCATTGCTTACTTTTACCCCTCGCAAAATACAAACAAAAACTATGGAATTAACAGTAGGAATTTTTCGCGGATCTTTAGGGATCGTTGCACTTATAGGGATTTGTTATTTACTAAGTAATAATCGTAAAGCTATTGATTGGGGATTAGTATTAAAAGGATTATTAATTCAACTTGGACTTGCTTTAGCGTTACTAAATATTCCTTTCCTTCAATTTTTTTTTAGAATAGTTTCTGATTTTTTTGTTCAAATTCTAAAGTTTACTGAAGCTGGCGCTACTTTCCTATTTGCGGGATTAATGGATCCCTCTCAATCCTTCGGATATGTTTTCGCTTTTCAAGTTTTACCTACCATCGTGTTCTTTGCGGCATTCTCTGCTGTTTTATATTATTTAGGAATTTTACAACGAATCATTTTTGGTTTTGCTTGGCTAATGAAAAAGGTCATGGGATTATCTGGATCAGAAAGTTTAGCAGCAGCAGCAAATGTTTTTATTGGACAAACGGAAGCTCCTTTAGTTGTTAAACCCTATCTGGAAAAAATGACTCGATCTGAAATGCTTTGCTTAATGACAGGAGGAATGGCAACAATAGCAGGAGGAGTTTTTGCAGCATATGTTGGATTCTTGGGAGAATCATTTGCGGTATTACCCAACATTGCAGGAATGTCTGAAGAGGCTGGTAAATTAGCCATCGAAGCCGCGAAAGATGCTTCGAAAAACTTATTTGCGCAACACCTTCTTTTAGCATCTATAATTTCTGCACCAGCTGCAATTGTTGCTGCAAAAATACTGTATCCACAAGATGAACCTGAAAGAGTGAATCAAGACTTTATGGTTCCTAAAGATAAAATTGGTAGTAACCTTTTAGAAGCTATCGCAATTGGGACTACTGATGGTTTGAAGTTAGCTGTAAACGTTGGAGCAATGTTATTGGTATTTACTGCTCTGATTGCTATGCTAAATTATTTCCTAACTGATGTCATCGGATATTATACTCCATTGAATGGTTGGGTGGCACAATTTGCTGGTTATCTAAAAGGAAATGGATTTCAAATTCAACCCTCTGCAATGGCTGGATTGAATCTTGAATTTATCCTAGGCTGCCTATTTGCACCAATAGCTTGGCTTTTAGGAGTACCTAGCACAGATATATTTTTGGTAGGTCAATTATTAGGTCAAAAAACAGCAATCAATGAATTCTTTGCATATGCTGAATTAGGAAAATTCACCAAAGTCTTACAAATTAAATCTTTGATTATTGCAACTTATGCACTCTGTGGATTCGCTAATTTCGCTTCGATCGGAATTCAAATTGGAGGTATTGGTGCGATTGCTCCTGGGCAAAAAACAACTGTGGCAGAATTTGGAATTAAAGCATTAATTGGAGGAACTGTGGCTTGTTTTATTACAGCTGCTATTGCGGGAATGATTGTTTCTGAGAGTAGTTTCTTATTCTAATCATTATAAAAATATTAAGCTATGCCAACACTCAATGCACTGACAAGGCTTAACTTCTTTATGGATTAATTATAAGAATCAAACTGCATTCTCTCTCCTTTTTTACCTTCAAAGAATATCCCATTTTCATAGGCCAAATGTCCAGAAACTATAGTTGCCTCAATATTACCTTTGAAAGTATGATTTTCAAATGGAGACCAATTACATTTATAATGCACATTACTTTTTTCTACTATCCATTCTTTTTCCAAATCAACAATTATTAAATCCGCCCAATTTCCCTCTTCTACAAAACCTCTATCTTTGATTCGGAAACATTCCGCAGGTGCATGGCACATTTTCTCAACGATCCTTTCTAATGAAATTTTTCCATTTTGATAAAATTCTAACATTACATTCAATGTATGCTGAATCAATGGAACTCCTGAGGGTGCATTAAAATAACTATTACTTTTTTCATCCCAAGTATGCGGTGCGTGATCAGTCGCAATGATATCCAACCGATTATCCAACAAGGCTGGAAAAAGTGCTTCCTGATGTTTTGAAGCTTTTATTGCAGGATTGCATTTAATTTGAGTACCATATTTTTCATAATCCAAAGCATTAAAATAAAGATGATGCACGCATACCTCAGAGGTTATTCTTTTTTCGGTCAAAGGAATATCATTTCGGAAAAGCTCTATTTCGTCAGCTGTAGAGATATGTAAAATATGTAATCGAGAATTATGTTTTTTTGCCATTTCTATTGCCATACTTGATGACAAATAACAACCTTCAACGGAGCGAATTATTGGATGCAGTCCAACTGGGATATTTTCCCCATAGATGGCTTTGTAATGCTCCATATTCTTTCTAATCGTTGCTTCATCTTCACAATGTGTGGCCATTAGCATCGGTACCTCTGAAAATAAACCTTCTAAGGTCTTTCGATTATCCACTAACATATTACCTGTACTTGACCCCATAAAAATTTTGACACCACAAACATTCTCAGCATCTGTTTTTAAAACTTCTTCTAAATTGTCATTAGTTGCTCCCATAAAAAACGAGTAATTCGCTAATGATTTTTGTGAGGCGATATCGTATTTATGTTGCAATAATTCTTGAGTGACTGCAGCTGGTTTAGTATTTGGCATTTCCATAAACGATGTAACGCCTCCAGCAACAGCTGCTCTTGGTTCTGTATACAAGTCTGATTTATGAGTCAGACCTGGCTCCCTAAAGTGAACTTGATCATCAATAATACCGGGTAAGATATATTTACCTGTGGCATCTATTTCGCGATCTACAACTGCATCAATAATAGAATCAATCTTATCGATTCTGCCATTTTTTACTAGTATATCTGATTGGAAAATTTTACCTCGGTTGACTACCTGGGCATTTTTTATTAGGATGGTTGCCATATCTTCTATTTTGAAAACTTAAAAAAGCGAAAATAGAAAAATTATATCGTCAATTGTAACGGGATTTTATAATTCCGAGTTGATACATTAATTTTTGCTAAAAATCATTCTAATTGAATATAATATCCAGTTTTAAGCAAAAAAACAAGTCGCATTTTCAGTTGAAAATGCGACTTGTTCAATTAAATTATAATCCCATGAACATATCTATTTGACTAAAACTTATTTAGTAAATATTTTTATTGTGTAAAAACACAAATAATTATACTTTAATATGAATAAATTTATTAGATTTGTATTCTAATAGATTATATCCCCATAAACAAAAATTCTAGAAAAGTCATAATGCCTTCAGGGTCTTATGACTTTCTTTTTTAGTAACCTCTGCTCATTTTTATATTTTTATCATGAAAAAGAAGTAAATCAGAATCCTAATTAATAGGACTTTGACTAACTACAACAAATTATAATCCCATGAACATATTCTTATTTAAGTGCTGAACTTTCAGCTTTGATTGCATCATTTTGCAATTCCTTTTATTTCAATTCCTCTCCTATATTTTTTATCATGATAAAAGAAGTAGGTCAGAATCCTAATTAATAGGACTCTGACTAACTACAACAAATTATAATCCCATGAACATATCCTTACTTAAGTGCTGAACCTTCAGCTTTGATTGCATCATTTTGCAATTCCCTCTTTTTCAATCCTCCACCTATATTTTTTACCATGAGAAAAGAAGTAGGTCAGAATCCTAATTAATAGGACTCTGACTAACTACAACAAATTATAATCCCATGAACATATCCTTATTTGTAAT